>ERZ827488.4382-NODE-4382-length-10198-cov-4.367544_pt1 | contig 10198 bp, 8 predicted proteins | sample MGYA00519771_ERZ827488 | MGnify/ENA primary metagenome ERZ827488 (study PRJEB31778, sample SAMEA3449323) | human gut metagenome | biome: human gut; feature: human-associated habitat; material: faeces | place: United Kingdom | collected 2010/2012 ...
TGAGAGTATCAAGCGTATCGGACGTTTTGTCGGACACAAAGTGATCGGTGATGTACATCTTGGAGACTGGGGTCTGCAGATGGGACTGATCATTACAGAACTGAAACACCGCAAGCCGGAACTGGTTTATTTTGACGATACTTACGAAGGAGAATATCCGAGGGAAGCACCGTTTACCATCAGCGAACTGGAGGAAATCTATCCATGTGCAAGTGGTAAATCCAAAGAAGACGAAGAATACCGTAATGAAGCTCTTGAAGCAACACATCAGCTTCAGCAGGGTAAACCTGGATATATGGCTCTCTGGAATCACATCATGCAGGTTTCTGTTACAGACCTCAAGAGAAACTATGCAAACCTGAATGTTTCCTTTGATCTGTGGAAAAAGGAATCTGATGCACAGCCGTATATTCCGGATATGGTTCAGAAAATGAAAGACCAGGGATTTGCATATGAAGATCAGGGAGCACTGGTAGTAGATGTCAAAGAAGAATCTGATACCAAAGAAATTCCGCCATGTATGTTGTTGAAATCAGACGGAGCTTCTCTGTATACCACAACAGATCTTGCAACGATCGTAGAGCGTGTCAAACTCTTTGATCCGGATGAAATTCTTTATGTAGTAGACAAGCGTCAGGAACTTCATTTCATTCAGGTATTCCGCTGTGCAAGAAAGACCGGACTTGTAAAACCGGAGACGAAACTTTCTTTCCTTGGATTTGGTACCATGAATGGAAAAGACGGAAAACCGTTCAAAACAAGAGAGGGCGGTGTTATGCGTCTGGAAAATCTCATCGCAGATATTGACGAAGAGATGTTCCATAAGATTGTCGAGAACAGAAGTGTCAAAGATCAGGATGCAAAAGAAACAGCGGAGATTGTAGGACTTTCTGCAATCAAATATGGTGACCTGTCCAATCAGGCAACCAAAGATTATGTGTTTGATATTGATCGTTTCACTTCCTTCGAAGGAAATACAGGTCCGTATATCCTGTATACGATCGTTCGTATCAAATCCATTCTCAATCGTTATAAAGAAGAAGGTGGAAACCTTGAAGCAGGAGAAATCCTTCCGGCTGTCAATGCAAGCCAGAAGAACCTTATGCTGGAGCTGACAAAATTCGGAAGTACCATTGAGAATGCTTTCGAAGAAAAAGCACCGCATAAGATCTGTGCATACATTTATGAAGTATCCAATGCATTCAACAGTTTTTACCATGAGACTAAGATTCTCAGCGAAGAAAACCAGGCACAGAAAGAATCCTTCCTGAAACTTCTCGGTCTTACAAAAGATATACTTGAAACAAGCATCGACCTTCTTGGGTTCTCAGCACCGGATCGTATGTAATTGAATTAAAGTCTCACCTCCCATCTGGAAGGTGAGATTTTTTTAGAAAAAATTTATTATTTTCCATTCCTTTTTATGATATACTTATTTCATCTCAAAATTCTATAAGTTGGAATTCCCAACATTTTTCCATACAGATATTTATAAAAATCAGCGAAAGGAGCGATCGATATCGATCTAACAGGAATCATACTGAAAGGCCGCTATTGTATTGTCGAGCAGATTGGCAGAGGCGGTGAAGGTTCCATGTATCTGGCACGTGATCTGGAACTTGGCATTTTTCGTGCGGTAAAAGAGCTGCCTGCCAGCAGCAGAAGAGAGGCCGGACTGCTCAGACTTCTTGAACATCCCTATCTGCCAAAGATGATTGATTACACAGAGAGGGGTAACTTTTGTTACATCATCATGGAATATATACATGGCAGATCTCTGGAAGAGTATATGCAGGAAGGATATGTTTTTTCCATAGAGGAGATACTGTGCATAGGTGATGTGACCTTGCAGGTACTGGAATATTTTCATTCCAGGAAACCGGCAGTTTTTTATGGGGATCTGAAGCCGGCAAATATAATGATGACAGATCAGAAACGCCTTTATCTGGTAGATTTTGGAAGTGCGGTTTTTTCATATAGTGCTTCTTATAAAGAAACAAAGGGAACAAGAGGATATGCTGCCCCTGAACAGCTGCAAGGAAAGATAAGTGCAGCCAGCGATTTTTATGCACTTGGAAAAACAATGGAAGTGCTTTGCGGCAAAAAGAAATTCCGGTATTTTTTGAAATGTCCTGCTTTGGGAAAATTTATTTTCAGATGTTGCCGTACAGAGCCGGAGAAGCGCTGGCAGGGTACCGCGGAGGCAAGAAATGAATTATGTAAAATTCATCCGCTGAATTTGCGGCTGAAAGCTGTACTTTTCCCGCTGGCGGTAGCTTTGGTGGTGTTTGTGGCTGTTCTGGGTTCAGGATTAGACAGAGAAAAACTGCCAGAGCTGTCGCAGATGCTGACACCGGTGACCGCGCAGTATTTTACCATGGAATATCAGACTGGTTCTGCAATATGGAAAGAGAAAATACATGTTCACATAGAAAAAGAGCTGCAGAATTTGCAAAAAGTTTATCAGAAGACACAGGATCAGATTCGAATTCTGGAACTGCTTGCGTGGAACGGGCAGCTGGCAGACAAAGCAGATCATGCAGAAATCTACTATCGGCAACTGTTAACATATGAGCCGGAGTATAGTAAGGGCTATCTGGAATATGGATTATTTTTGTGCAGACAGGGCAGGTATCAGGAAAGCAGAGCAGTATATAGACAGTGGAAAAACAGGGCAGAAGAAAAAAGAATGCAGATAGCAGATGCATTTGCTGAAGAATGGCAGGAATGGAAGAAGGAGGCAGGAATTATTCTTGGAAGGACGAAACAATCTTTTTTGGAAGGTGCTTTTTAGTTTACTGATAATGGCAGTGTATGGAAGTTGTTCAGCTGCATATGCAGCTGAGTTTGGTGGGTTTGAGGTTTCAACAGGGACCGGTGAATATGAAGGAACCGGAGAAGAATGGGAGGATGAGCCGGTATGCAATACACCAGAACAGAATGACAGTAATACTTATGTAGATGAAGCACGAAATGACGGACAGGAATCAGAACAAAATACTTCAGGAACGGTATCCTCATATAATGAGGAGTATGAACAAGTGCCTGTACAGAATTGGAATGCACGGGAAAGTTCCACAACAACTGAAAAAAACCGTTCTTCTGTAACAGAATATACGGAAAGGTATAGAGGAGAGAACGAAAATGTAAGTAGTTCGATCATGGATGAAGACAGAATCATCAAGTCTGAGAGTACGGTAGTATCGATTCCCGCAGAAACGAGTCCGACATGGATACCGACCGTGACTCCAACTCCAACTCCGGTTCCTGCGCCAACAGCAACTTCAATACCGGTATTTACAGAAGTCCCGAAAGAAGAGGTGGAAACAGTAACAGAGTACAAGGAAGAGTACCGTCTGCCGCCTGCAGAATGTCTGCGAAAAATGAAACTCTTATGTTTGAGACAGGAATTGGGAAAGGGAGAATATGCAGAAATTCGAATCAAGAAGAATGCAGTGGTAGAAATTGTAAGTGTACGTGTTAACGGACAGGAAAAAGACTGGGATACAGAGGGAGAAATAGTTAGAGTACATGACCTTGTCAATGACATAAATCTGCTGGAGATTGCAACTATGATACCGGCAGATTTTACGTGGACGGGAGAGAAAAAGAATGTTATACTGACCTATAATGTTTTTTAGACGAATTTTTTGATACAAAAGAAAAATTATCTGTAAAAAATCGGAGGAATTATGTATAAAGCAATCTTATTTGATCTGGATGGAACGCTGACAGAGTCAGGTGAGGGAATCACAAAATGCGTGCAGTATGCGCTTGAAAAGCTTGGCAGACCAGAGTCGGATCTTGAAAAACTGAAAGTGTTTATCGGCCCACCACTGATGGAGCAGTTTATGAAGTATGCAGATCTGGATGAAGCAACTGCGCGCAAAGCAGTGGAATATTACAGAGAGCGTTATTCTACAACTGGAATATTTGAGAATTGTCCATACCCAGGTGTGGAAAAGCTGCTTCAGGAATTAAGGAGAAAGAAATACCTTCTGGCAGTTGCATCTTCCAAACCGGAATATTATGTGAAACAGATTTTAGATTATTTTAATTTGAAGGAATATTTTGACGAAATTGTGGGCAGTGAAATGAATGGAGCCAGAACAAATAAGACAGAGGTGATTGAAGAAACCTTGAAACGCCTTGGATTGGATCATCACCGCGAGCAGGTGATCATGGTGGGGGATAAAGAGCACGATGTTCTTGGAGCCAGAAAGGCCGGACTTGATTGTGTGGCTGTTTCTTATGGCTATGGGACAGAAGAAGAACTTGCGGCCTCCCAGCCATTGCAGATTGTGGCATCAGCTGAAGAGATACTGGATTTTTTCGCCTGAGCCCCCGACGCAGACAAAGCCATGTCAGACAGATCTGGAGAGTAGCATATCCCTGTGGGATTCATTTTTTGATTTCACAGATCGTTGGCTACGCAGGTCTGTGGCTGATCATGAAATCTGGCGGGGGAATGGATACTTATTATCAAAATGCAATTCTTTTTACAGGGCTGACTGGATTACTTGCTATGATTCCCTGTCTGTGGTTTTACAGTAGAGACCGTGCAGCGAGAAAAATTGGCGGACTTGTAACTTCGCAAAAACCATGGCAGTTGAAAATTCCGGAAATGTTACTGTTGCTTGGAATGGGAGCGGCATTTTCTCAGTTTGCCAATATGCTTGTGGGAATACTGCAGTCGGTTTTGAATTATCAGGAATATCAGGAATCTATGGACCAGCTGATGGAAGGAAAACAAATGTGGTTCCTGATCTTATCTATGGGAATCATAGCACCGCTTGCAGAGGAAATCGTTTTTCGCTGGCTGATCTATCTGAGACTTCGGGATTATATGCGAATGGGAGCAGCTGCTGTAATTTCTGGCCTGATTTTTGGAATCTATCATGGAAATCTGGTACAGGCTGTTTATGCGAGCCTTCTTGGAATAGTGTTTGCATATATTCTGGATATCAGTGGATGTCTGTGGAGCAGTGTGCTATTGCATATGGGGGCTAATATCTGGTCACTGATATCGCCGGATTTGTATACATGGATCATTGCCAGGAATCCGGCTGCAATCATGATATTATTCCTGATCTTACTGATGGTAATGATTTTGGGCTGTTTTTATTTTACAAAAAGAGTACAGGGAAGATCAAAACGAGTTATATAGCAGAGAAAAGTAAAAATTATGATACAAATGAAAAGCTTTCAGATGAAATAAAATCTGGGAGCTTTTTTATATAAAGAACTAATGGTAATTAGATTTCGGGGTTTAGAAAGATTTTATAATTAGAAAGATTGCTCTTAAGGGGAATATATGATATCATAAGTGTATTAAAACAATTAATACACTAAATACACATGCGAAAAAATGATTTACAGCAGAAAGGAGGGACAATGATAATACTAGATTATCAGGACAGACGTCCGATATATGAACAGATAACTGAAAAGTTCAGGACGCTGATCTATCAGGGAGCATTGCCGGCCGGTTCCAGACTTCCTTCTGTCCGGCAGCTGGCAATGGAATTATCTATCAACCCGAATACGATTCAGAGAGCTTATATGACACTGGAGCAGGAGGGACTGATCTATCCGGTAAAAGGCAAAGGGAATTTTGTTGCAGAGACGCGGCAGATTCAGGAAAAAAGCAAAGAAGATTTTCGAAAAGAATTTCTGGAACTTGTCAGACGTGGAATCAACACAGGTATGACAGAAGAAGAACTGATGACATTGGTTCAGAAAGGGTATGAGGAGGAACAGAGATGATAGAGATAAGGGGATGCAGCAAAGCATTTGGGACGCTTATGGCAGTCAGTAAGGTTTCGCTGGAAATCGGGGAAAGAGAGGTCTTTGGTCTGGTTGGAAGCAACGGTGCAGGGAAGAGTACACTTCTTCGTATGATTGCAGGAATTCTGAAACCTGATGAGGGTGAAATAAAGATTGATGATATGGCAGTATTTGATAATGAAAAGGCAAAAGAACAGGTTTTCTACATATCTGATGATTGCTATTTTCCGACAAACTATACAGCGTTGGATATGGCTGCGTTCTACCAGCTGCATTATCCGAAATTTGAGAAGCAGAGATTTGCAAAACTGATGAATCAGTTCCAGCTTGATGAAAGAAGAAAAGTCGGCAGCTTTTCTAAGGGTATGAAAAAACAGTTGATGGTACTTCTTGGAATCAGTGCAGGGACAAAATATCTTCTCTGTGATGAAACATTTGACGGATTAGATCCGGTAGTACGTCAGGGGGTTAAGAGTCTGCTTGCAGCAGAAATCATGAGCAGAGATTTTACTCCGGTTCTTGCTTCACACAATTTGAGAGAACTGGAAGACATTTGTGATCATGTGGGACTTTTGCATAAAGGAGGCATGCTTTTGAGTAAAGACCTGGAAGATATGAAATTCTATATTCATAAAGTACAGTGTGTTTTGACAGACAGGAAACAGGAAGAGGAATTGAAAAAAGAACTTGACATATTAAAGATCGATCATCAGGGATCGCTTGTATTGTTTACAGCAAGAGGTACGCGGTCAGAAATTATGGCAAAGATACAGGAGAAGAATCCATTGTTCAGTGAAGTGCTTCCACTGACTCTGGAAGAAATATTTATCAGTGAAACGGAGGTGGCTGGTTATGAGATCCAGAATATTTTCTTCTAAATATTTAAAGACAATTTCCAAAGGACAGTTATGGATGCCGGCATTTATAGCACTTGGTTTTTTACTGGCATTTCCGGTGACTGGTATGGTGAAATTGAGTTCATGGAGTGATCTACAATATTCAGCTTTACAAAATCAGATTTTGTATAATAATTTGTGGAAAGATGGTTTTGTGCTGTCGGGTATGATTATTTCATCAATAGCAGCTTTCATAAACAGTGTGAACGGATTTATTTATCTGTATTCTGGCAAAAAAACAGACTATTATCATGGGCTTCCGATGAAAAGAACAGAAATGTTTCTGGAAAGAGTGTTTTCAGGCCTGGTATATTATCTGATGCCATATATCGTAGCAGAATTTCTGATGATCTGCATTGGTGCAGCACGAGGCTTTTTCAGCTTGAGTATTATGGGGATGGCTGTGAAAATGTTCTTCCTGCATATCATCATCTACCTGGTGATCTATTTCAGTATTGTGCTGGTAATCAGTGTGACGGGAAATATGCTGATGGGTATTCTGTGTCTGGGTGGAATGTACCTGTATGGTATTGTACTCAGTCTGATCCTTGTAGCCTATGGACAGTCATTTTGGCATACCTTCTTCTCAGAATATCAGTATGGTGGATTTCATACGCTTCTGCACTCTGCATCTCCGGGAACGTTGATTCTTGATATGGTCAGTGCTTATGCGGAAGGAAAGGCAGGAAAATTACTTGCAGCAGTTATTGTTCTTGGTGTTGTATTTGGAGTCCTGGCATGGATTGCATATAAGAAAAGACCATCAGAATCGGCTGGAAAATCAATGGTTTATCCGTGGATTTCAATCGTAGTGAGATTTATGGTCGTGGTTCCGGGCGGCCTTGCAGTCGGCTGGATATTCTATTCTCTTACTACCGGAAAAGTCAGAATCCTTTGGTGGATTTTCGGAATGATACTTGGAACAGTCATAATACATGGTTTATCAGAAACGATATATCAGATGAGTTTCCAGGGATTTTTTACGAAAAAGTTACAGCTGGTAATTGCAGGGGCACTTGTAGCAGTTTGTGCACTTATTTTCCAGAAAGACCTGCTGCATTTTGACAGCTATATTCCAAAACAGGAAGATATTGCATCCGTGAATCTCAACATGATGTCTTTTGATCAGGACTACTATGAGAATGTTCAAAAGACCAAAGATGGAGACTATGAAATAACAGATGCAAATAACTGGGCAGAACCGGCTATGGCATTTGTCGGTAAAAATGGTATAGGTGATCAGACTTATAAGGCTCTTCAGGATATCGTTTCCAGCAATCCCAAAGGTGAGGTGATTGATGGCGATTATACATATTATTCAAGTATAAAATATACACTTAAATCAGGAAAAGAGATCTATCGAAAATACTGGATAGGGACGGAGAACTTAAGTGCTCTTGTAAAAGGATTATATGAGGAAGAAAATCTGAAAGAACAGAAATTTGGTTTTCTTAATCTTGATCAGAAATATCTGAAAAATATTGGATTGAATGATGCAAGCGGAAATGGATACAGTATCTTCCAGAATGATTCTGATAAAATGAAACAGCTCCTTGAAGCAATGAAGAAGGATGTCGACGTTGCAACAGCAGAAGATTTCATGCAGGCACCTGAGGTAAAAATGGATTTTGCTTATCAGTTTCCTGGCAAACAGGATGTGAATAATATGATACCAGGTAATACCAATGCAAATGTACAGTATGCGAACTGGATAGTCGGTATTTATCCTTCATTTAAAAATACTCTTGCAATTCTTAAGGAAACAGGTTATCCTCTGACGGTAGAAGATCTGGATATTGAAAAGATCATGCTGAACTATTTTAACGATGAGGATGGTCAGCAGGAAGATGTGACTTATGAGATGCCGGAAGAAATAAAAGCTCTGAAAGAGGCATTGACTGTAAGATATAATGGATACGTTGACAAAGATTCCGAGATCTATCAGAATATTTATGTATCTGTGTATACGGATAAAGGCGAGGCTGTGAATGCATATGGATTGAAGACAGAGAAACTGCCTGATTTCGTAAAAGAAAAAATTACAGAGATGGGAATCATACAGAGTAGTATGCAGATGGATGCACCGGTAACAAAAGAAGAAACGGTGTATACGGATGACAGCGAAGATATGGTATCACAGGAAATCATAGGTGGAGCAGATGAACCAACTTCAATCTATCTGGAAAGCAGCGGCGATTCAGCTTCATCTGAGACAGAATAAGGAGTAGATATGGCAAAGGCAGTAAGGCTGGACAAATTTCTTGCTGACGCAGGAAAAGGAACCAGAAGTGAAGTGAAAAAATTCATACAGAAAGGGCAGGTTCAGGTCAATGGAGTTCTGGCGAAGAAACCAGAACTGAAGGTTGATCCGGAGAAGGATACCGTTGTACTTTCAGGTGAAACAGTAGGTGCAGCACCGGAATTTGTCTATTATCTTCTGAATAAACCAGCCGGCTGCGTCAGTGCAACAGAAGATCGTAATGACCGAACAGTTATGGAATATGTTCCATCTGATCGCAAGGGTCTGTTTCCGGTAGGAAGACTTGATAAAGATACAGAAGGCCTGCTCCTTATTACAGATGATGGTATGCTGGCGCATGAACTCCTTGCACCGGGAAAACATGTGGATAAAACCTATTTTGTCCGCGTGGAAGGAAAGCTTACAGTGGAAAAGATCGAGAAACTGGAAAAAGGTGTGGATATCGGCGAAAAAAAACTGACGATGCCGGCTAAGGTAGAAATCGTTGGCGGAAGCTGGGAAGGTGCAGGTGAACCAGAACCAGGGCGCGTCCGCAGAGAGAATCTCCCGGAAGTCTATACAGAACTGCATCTGACAATCCATGAAGGAAAATTCCACCAGGTGAAACGCATGATGGCCGCAGTCGAAACCCCCGTTATCTACCTCAAAAGAATCACCATGGGCTCCCTCACCTTGCCTGACGACCTTAAAAAAGGAGAATGCCGATCCCTGACAGATGAGGAACTAAGAAAGTTGAAAACATGATACCGATACAACAAATAAAATATCTTTTGAGGAAATTACAGATGAAAAACATCTCCGTGCAGGTATAGAAATACTCACGAGGCTTTCGTCATGAAGTGCAGGCAAGCTGCCGTCATCAAGCGCACTGTCTGAGGCGAAGCCGAGTTTGCGCGACTGACGGCAAATAAGCGCATGCACTGAATAGAAAACACAGTGGTATTTCTGAACCGCACGGAGAAACTTTCATCGTAAAACTCAAAAATAACTCAAAACCCTCTTTACACAGAGGGTTTTCTTATGCTATACTCTAGAAGTTGCAATGTGCGCAAAACCGCACAAATAAAAATCACGTACAGAGATTCCGATGGATGGTGCCCTTACGGTGTGAGGTTGGGTCCGGATAGAAAATGATCTGTACGGAAGAATTTAACCAAAAAGGAGAACAAATCATGAGCGTTATTTCAATGAAACAGCTTTTGGAAGCAGGTGTTCATTTCGGACATCAGACAAGAAGATGGAACCCTAAAATGGC
>ERZ827488.4384-NODE-4384-length-10192-cov-2.613101_pt1 | contig 10192 bp, 9 predicted proteins | sample MGYA00519771_ERZ827488 | MGnify/ENA primary metagenome ERZ827488 (study PRJEB31778, sample SAMEA3449323) | human gut metagenome | biome: human gut; feature: human-associated habitat; material: faeces | place: United Kingdom | collected 2010/2012 ...
TGAAATTGAATATACAGGCATAATATTACCGCCGTTGTCTTGTAAGAACAGCGACTTCATACCATGAAGTACACCGACCGTCCCCTTAGTTATAGACGCCGCATGACGTTCTGTATCAACGCCGTCGCCCGCTGCCTCTGCACCGTAAAGCTTTACAGAAGGATCGTAAATAAAATCGGCGAACATACCGATTTCGTTTGAGCCGCCGCCCACACAAGCCATAACTGCGTCAGGAAGTTTACCTTCCATTTCAAGAAGTTGTTTTCTTGTTTCTTTGCTTATTACACTCTGAAAATGCTTTACAATAAGCGGATAAGGGTGTGGACCTACCGCTGAACCCAATACATAAAATGTATCTTCGGCATTTGCTGTCCAAGCACGCATAGCTTCATTTGTAGCATCTTTTAGTGTTCCTGTTCCCGATGTAATAGGATGAACCGTAGCACCAAGCAAATTCATACGAAATACATTAAGTGCCTGTCTTTTTGTATCTTCCTCACCCATATATACATCACATTCAAGTCCCAAAACAGCCGCAAATGTCGCAGTTGCAACACCGTGCTGTCCCGCACCTGTTTCGGCAATGACTTTTTTCTTGCCCATCCTCTTCGCGAGCAAGCATTGACCTATTACGTTATTAATTTTATGTGCACCTGTATGGTTTAAATCTTCACGTTTCAAATAAATCTTTGCACCGCCAAGATCCTTTGTCATTTTTTCGGCATAATACAAAATTGACGGTCTGCCCGTATATTGCTTGTGATAATAATTAAGCTCACGGTTAAAATCCTCGTCATCTTTGTACTTGTTAAATTCCTCCTCCAAATTAATAAGTGCATTCATAAGAGTTTCAGCGGCATACTGTCCGCCGAATTCTCCGTATCTACCTTCCTTTTCCACTATTCTATTCTCCTCTCGTCAATCTATGTATAACACATTATAACAAATTTTTTGCATTTGCACAAGAGTTTTTATAATATTTTTTCATAATATTTCATTCGTCCACGGTTTATTGACTAAAAATATTGCGTATGCTATAATAAATATTAGAAGAATTTAATCAAAGGAGATTTTTACAAATGAATAAAATTACAACAAGAAAATTAGCAATAGCAGGCGTACTTATAGCTGTAGGAGTTGTATGCTCGCCGTTAAACTTTCCTGTCGGCGCGTCAAAATGTTTTCCGGTGCAACATCTTATAAACATAATTGCGTCAGTATTTTTAGGGCCGTTTTACGGAGTGATTATGGCATTTATCACATCACTTCTTCGTCTTGCAACGGGTATGGGTACACTTCTTGCATTTCCGGGAAGTATGTGCGGTGCGCTTATCGGTGGATTGTGCTATAAATTTTCAAAGAAATTGCCGCTTGCTTATATCGGTGAATTGTTCGGAACGGGTATAATCGGTGCACTTGCCGCTTATCCTATCGCCGTTTACGTTATGGGTAAAGAGGCTGCACTTTTCGCATATGTACTTCCGTTTATAATAAGTTCGGCAGGCGGTACTGTTATAGCAATTTTCCTTGTTACCGCATTAAAGCAAACACACGCACTTGATAAATTTTTCGGAGATGAACAATGATAAAAGACATTATACAAAATGTTTATTCAAAACATCCGCTTGTTCATAACATAACCAACTACGTTGCCGCAACGGATTGTGCAAATATAACATTGACAATCGGTGCGTCACCGATTATGGCTGATGAGCCTAAGGAAGTCGGTGAAGTAACGCAAATTTCCGACGGACTTGTTTTAAACTGCGGAACAATTTCCGAAAGTCGATTAAATTCTATGCTTATATCCGGTAAAACAGCAAAGTCAAGAGAAATACCTATCGTTCTTGATCCTGTCGGAGTCGGCATTTCCAAATTCAGAACAAGTGCCGTTCATAAAATAATTACGGAAGTAAAACCCGATATTATAAGACTTAATGCGTCGGAACTTAAAAGTATTTGCCTTAACATCAAAAATATGTCAGGGGTGGACGCCGTTAATATCGACAGTTTGGACGATACTGTTGAGCTTGCAAAAAAGCTTTCGCTTAAGACCAACGCAATTATAGGTGTAAGCGGTATATCGGATATTGTTACGGACGGCAAAAATACCGCCGTTATTTCAGGCGGGCACGCAATGATGAAAAAAATTACAGGCTCCGGCTGTATGCTTTCATCTGTTATCGGTGCATTTGCCGCCGCAAATCCGAATAATCTTTTTTATGCGGTATCTGTTGCATTCGGTTTATATGCAAGTTGTGGAAAAAAAGCATACAAAGAAAATATAGGTATCGCAACATACAAAAACAACTTTTTTGATGAAATGACAAATCCTGATTTGGAGGGGATTGAAATTGAATATAGATAAAAAAACACTAAGACTTTATGCCATTACGGACAGAACGTGGCTCGACGGCAGAACGCTTTATTATGACGTTGAAAAAGCCTTAAAAGGCGGTGTTACACTGCTTCAGCTACGTGAAAAAAATATGTCAACCGACGATTTTATAAATTCTGCAAAAGAAATAAAATTATTGTGCGAAAAATATAATGTACCGCTTATTATAAACGACAATGTGGACGTGGCAAAAGCGGTTAATGCAGACGGTGTGCATATCGGGCAAAATGATATGCCCGCTCACGAGGCAAGAAAAATCTTGGGTAAAAACAAAATAATCGGTGTTACCGCAAAAACTGTCGAGCAAGCACAAAAAGCCGAAAAAGACGGTGCTGACTATCTTGGCAGCGGTGCAATATTCGGTACAACAACAAAAGGTGACGCAAAGAAAATGGATATACAGACTTTGAAAAGCATAACAAGCTCTGTTAATATACCCGTTGTCGCAATCGGCGGAATTGACGGTGATAATGTACTTCAATTAAAGGGTACAGGCATAGTCGGTGCGGCGGTTGTTTCGGGTATTTTTGCACAAGATGATATTGAAACGGCGACAAAAGATTTATATAACAAGATTGGAGAAATAATATGAAAACAGCTTTAACTATTGCAGGCTCTGATTCAAGCGGCGGTGCGGGAATACAAGCGGATTTAAAATCATTTGCCGCTAACGGTGTTTTCGGAATGAGCGTTATAAATTCCGTAACTTCACAAAACACAACAGGTGTTTTCGGTGTATACGATATTCCTTGTGACGTTGTCGCTTCACAAATTGACGCAGTATTTGAAGATATTTTCCCCGACGCAGTAAAAATCGGTATGGTATCTTCGGCAGAAATTATAAACACTATTGCGGACAGATTAAAGTATTACAACGCAAAAAACATTGTACTTGATACGATTATGGTTTCAACAAGCGGTTGTAAATTGCTTCGTGACGATGCAATCGACGCACTTACTTCCGTATTGTTCCCCATTGCCGATATTATCACGCCTAATCTTCATGAGGCACAAATTTTATGCGGTTTTGATATAAGAAGCGAAAGCGATATGGTGCGTGCGGCAGACGTGATTTATAATAAGTATAACGTAACAGTTCTGCTTAAAGGCGGTCATCTTGCAAATACAAGCAACGACTTGTTGTATGACAGAAACGAAACTTGGTTTGAGGCTGTCAGAATTGATAATCCAAACACTCACGGCACAGGCTGTACTCTGTCATCAGCCATTGCCGCTAATCTCGCTAAGGGCATGGATATGAAAACCGCCGTAAAATCGGCAAAGGATTATATCACAGGTGCTCTGTCCGATATGCTCGACTTAGGCAACGGCAGCGGTCCTTTAAATCATATGTATAAATTTTATCCGAATAAAAAGTAACATAAAAAGCGGTTCAGAGGAACCGCTTTTTTATATATTATCATGAACCGTTATAAAGCGCTTTAAAATACCTAAAATTATATATGTTAGCTTCAGTATCAAAGTTAATTCCAAATGAATTTTCAATCTGAGAATCGGTATTATAATCGTATATCGGAAGCATGGGCTCACCATAGAGCTTTCGAATAGGATAATCAAGTCGAATTAAATTTGGAATATATGTTCCTCCCGACGGTTGACTAAAACGCTTTTCAACATAAGCATTAATACCTGGAAAAACATTGTATACGATACCCCAATCGCCCATAAACAAATAATGATTATTAAAAATACAAGTAAAATCTCCTCCTATGCTAATTACAATACCATTTTCTTTGGATACATTCAGCTTCAAAGCATCAGCAGTGATATTGTCCACATAATGTTCACGATATGTTTTATTAAAAATTGAATATATCGGAACATATAAAATACCATTAACTATTTGTGCAGGTGAAGTTAGAGTATGAAGCATATAAAAATCTTTTTTAAAACCAACTCGATTACTGTTTATTGTAAAACTGATTTCTTTATCTGTTATACCTTCTTCCACATATTTTAACATTGAAGTTATTAGTTCATTTTCACTGTCTTTTGTTAAAAAATCATTTGGTTTTATATAATTATTGTCATCAAAAGCCAATATATTTATATCCAATAAATATGCAAAATACGGTTTTGACCATTCTTGAATCTTGTATGCGTCATAAGAGGGAATGTCATAGTGAACATAATCCGGTATTGTTTCTTTGTATGATTCAAAAATTTGCTCTATATGATTATAGTGACCGTATTTACTTATATAGTAATCAAAAGCCTCCGCATAGTCATACGAACATCCCAAAATTCTTGAAATGAAAAATGCTGCGTCGGTACGAGTGACACCTCTGTATGGATGTAATTTACTTCCGTTTTCATAACTATACTCGTCTATAAGATCTGCCTTAACAAGCAAATTTATGTACTTTTCTAACTTTGTATCTTTTATATCGCTGAATTTTTCAAGATAAGCAATATTTGTGTTTTCTTCATCATCAGTTTTTACATAGTGGTTATAAAAATTACTGTCAAAATCCATATGAGCTGCTTTGATGAGATCTATCATAAAGTCCTGATATGAAACTCTGTCATCAGAGATATCCAGCGACAGTGTTTTGTCAGGTTCACACCATACATAATTCAGAAAGAAATCCGAAATTTCATTATCCTTATTTGCTTCCGTATATATTTCACAGGTACGTTCAATCGGTATAGCCATTGAACCGTCAATATTAAATGCCGGGACTTTATTTTAACCTTAATATCCGTATACAGAACATTTATGTCGGATTTTGTCGGTTCTAAAATAGGTGTTTTTTCTTTTTGCCAATCATAATCCGCATAGGCAATGCCGTCTTCAAATTTTACATCAAAACCGTAGTTCGACAAAGCTGATACTAATACTGCTGTTTCGCCGCCTATATTGTACGCAGGTATTTCATATCCACATATATCCGTTATTATATCTGTCGGATACACCGCGCCTATAACATCACCGACATTTTCTGCGGTGGCAGTAATACCGAATAACATAAATAAAGCGACTAATATAAATATTTTTCGTTTCATTATTATCTCCTTTTTTATCTTAAATATTGTCCTATGATTTATCCCATTATATCATATTGATTGTAAGTATAATATGTATAAAAATCATATGAAAATGTTGAAATAAGTTCTCTGTCTGACAGCGAATATACTTCTACTTCCTTATTCGCTTTATTTACTTTAGTGTAACAAACTTTATTATCACGTTTGATAAGATACACTTTTCTATCAGATTCTAAAAATACCTCACCGTCAGGATTGTATATATAGTATTTCGAACTTCCTTTTTCGTATTTGTACACTGGTGTATATCCGCTAAAGCCCTCAGTATCCAGAAAATCAATAAATTCCTTTGGATATACAGATGTATATAACAGCATATTAAATCCATCGACCGTATAATTCCCCTTAGGAGATACGCACTCGCTGTCTATATTTTCTGCCAATAAATCCTCAATATAGTCATCAGCGGATTTATATTGCTGATTTTCATCCCAATTCAATGAATCAATATGTTCTCTTGTCTGTATATCATATACCTCAATACTATATTCATCGGTTTCACCGAAACAAATTTTATTTTTATATGGCATTACAAATAATTTTTTATCACTTTTATAAATTATTTCTCCGTTGGGATTGTAAATTATGTATTCATCGTTATATTTGACCGGTGTATATCCTTTCAGCGTATCGGTATAAAAATATGTGAAATCCTTACTATATGTTGGACTGTAATACGGAGGTGACTTAATCAAATTCTCACCCTGTACAAAATACTCACCCAACGGCGATTTCGCCTTATCCAAATCAACTCTTATTTGTTGGTTATTACAAGGATATTCATTCTTATCAAGGTAATCACCACCCAAGTATGAATCATTGTGAGATGAGGCAAGCATTTCACCATCATAACTGTAAAGTTTCATATTTGTTATAAAAGAAGCAGGTTCGGATCCAGCTGAACCGAATGTTGTTACCATATAATAATTATCTGCAAACTCAATACGATCAGTTGCTCTTTGACATGTATCTAACGTATCAACCATCAGTTTATAGTCCATATTTCCTGTTTCGGCATTGTATATACCTGTGCATTTATTATTCTTGCTGTAATTTTCACTTTTGTTGTTATGAATATAAAAATACCATTTCCCGCTTTTTTCAAAGAACACAAACGACCTCTCATCATCAGCAACATCTTCCTCAGGACCGTCATATGTAAATATCGTTTTACCGTCATTTTTTATCCATTGCTTATCCTCACCGCTAAAAAGTGATAAATCACCGTCAATTTTTACTTCGTACACATTGCTCGCATAATCACTCACGTCAAGGTTAAACAACTTTAGCATTGTTACCGCTGACTGTTCCATTGTATAATTTGATTTTGGCGAGAAATTGTTATCACCTACTCCTCGCATTATTCCGAGAGAATCCATTTTACGCACAGATTCCTTTGCCCAATCTGAAACTGTGTCATAATCAGAAAATACAGTATCAAATAAAGCTATGTCCTCTTTTACGCCCATAAATTCCGCTGTATTCGTCAGTATTACTGCCGCCTCCTCACGCGTAATATCGTCATTCGGTGCAAATTCCGTTTCAGAACGTCCGTTTATTATTCCCGAATTTGCAAGAAAAGTTACTTCTTTATCATCGGTATCAGCAAACGAACTCTTAACATTATTCTCACTAATCAGTGATTTTTGTTCAAGCATTTTATATGCCAAATGACAAAAATCAATACGCGATATATTAGCGGTTAAATCTCTGTCCGCAAAGAAATTCGGCAATAATCCCGCCTCATCTGCACTTACTAAACTTTCCTCCGCCCATTGTGAATGACTTGCGCTTACTTCCGCAGAAGCACCTATTCCCGACGCTAAAATCATTGACACACATAACACACCTAAAACAAACTTCTTTTTCATTTTTTCTCCCCCTTTTATTTATCTTTTAGTATATAACAAGTGATTTTAAATCCAAACAATGCTTATTATTGTCATTATCCAAAAATGATACAGATGTACCGTCTTTCGATACACTTAATCCGTTTTCTTCATCTGCAATGTTCAGTTTTCCCCACTCTGTAACGAGTTTATATTGTCTTAACACATTATTAAGGTTAATATATTCCCCACTGTTTTTGAGCATATACAAAGAACTGTTATAACCGTGAGAACTGCTTTGATTTACATACACCAAATATCCGCCGTCATATATCGGATAAGCCTTTTGAACTCTTGCCGCATAAAATTCCTGTCCGTAAGGTGTTTTCATATTATTCAGATTGTCAAGCATTTGATTTGCATTTAAACCCGAACCCGACAAGCTGTAAACATTTAATGTTCTTGTTGCATCATCATAGCTGTGGCTCATAAAATATTTAGATGTGCCGAATTCTTTGTTCGGATTATCTTCTTCAGCCACATTTGCCAAATCTTCTGCAACCGCTACAAGTCGTCCGCCGATATTTTCTGTATCCACATAAACACCGTTTACATATGCGACAATATCCGTTTCATATGTATATCCTGCTATGCCGCCGATAGTGCCTCGTTCAAAATACGGATTAAAGTCCTCCGAAATATCTCCGTCTTTCGTCACGAACAACGTGCGTATGCTGTCATCATATTCAATCGTATAACCGTAATCTCTCAAATCTTCTAAACAAATCATCATTCTGCCGTCAAGCAAATAACCTTTTATTTGCTTACCGTCCAAATAAGTTATAATATCTGTGTTATACAACGTATTTGATATATCCCCAACCGCCGCATAAGCCGCCGCACTTGTTGACAAACACATACAAAGAATTGCCGCACAAAATTTTCTTTTCATAGTTTTTACCCCTCTTTTCTGTTATACAAAAACATCGCTACCGACACGGAGCATATTATTACATAGCCGATAATACTGAATTTATCCGGAATATCGCCGAACGCTATAAATCCCATAAGTGCCGCAAATATTATTTGCGTATAATCGAACACCGATATTTCTCTTGCCGGTGCGTATGAATATGCGGCAGTAATCGAAAATTGTCCGCCTGCCGCCGCTATTCCGGCACATATAAGTATTACAAGCTGTGCTATCGTCATAGGTGAATAGTCAACTATCAAATACGGCAACGTCACAATACACGAAAATGCCGAGAAAAAGAATACTATAAACGGACCTCTTTCGCCTTTCTGACTTAATTTTCTGACCATAGTGTACGCCACACCTGCTCCAAATCCTCCGAGCATTCCCACAAAGCTCGGCAAACTTGCCGATATTGACTGCGGTTTTATTATAAACAACGCACCAATAAATGCCACTATTACGGCTAAAGCCTGAAACGGCTTTACTTTTTCTTTAAGTACAAAATACGAACATATAACCGCAAAAAACGGTGACAGCTTATTTAGCATTGACGCGTCCGACAGCACAAGGTGGTCTATTGCATAGAAGTTGCACAAAATCCCCATTGTACCGAATATTGACCTAAGCAACAATTCAGGCAAATTCTTTTTATTGAACTTGAATTTTTCGTCCGTTCTTATCAGCACAATGAACGCTATAATAAGCGCTATAAAATTTCTGAAAAAGCTTTTTTGTATTGACGGCAAATCTCCTGCCATTCTTACGAACATATTCATCAACGCAAAGCAAAACGCCGATGAAATTATACACATTATTCCCTTTACTTTATTACTGCTCATTTTTACCCCTACCGTTATTAATTGCTACCATTTCCGCTACTTTTATTCCGTCAACTGCGGCTGACATAATACCGCCGGCATATCCCGCACCTTCACCGCAAGGATACAGTCCTTTTATATTTGACTGCATTGTTTTCTTGTCACGAATAATTCTTACAGGTGATGATGACCTTGTTTCAGGACCTGTTATAACCGCACCGATGTCGGCAAATCCGTGAAGTTTGTTATCCATAAGCACTATTCCCTCACGCATTGAATCAGTTATGAATTTAGGGAACACTTCATCAAGATTTACCCACGTCACATTAGGCTTGTATGTCGGCTCGACTGTATATTCACTGTTACTTTCCGCTCCGAGAAAGTCACCGACTCTTTGACACGGTGCATTATAATTCTTGCCGCCGACTTCAAATGCTCTCTGCTCAATTTCACGCTGAAAATACATTCCCGCAAGCGGATCGTCAGTTTTAAAATCGCTCGGTGTTACATTTACAAGCAATGCGCTGTTTGCGTTTTTTCCGTCACGTGCAAAATAGCTCATACCGTTTGTCACAACACCGCCGTCCTCCGACGCAGACGCAACAACTCTGCCGCCCGGACACATACAGAATGTATACACACCTCTGCCGCTTTCAAGATGTACCGCCATTTTATAATCCGCCGCCGGAAGTTTTTTATACACTTTACCGTACTGGCTTTTATTTATCATTTCTTGAGAATGTTCTATTCTCGCACCGACTGAAAAACTCTTTTGCTCCATTGCTATATTGCGATTTTGGAGCATAAGAAAAGTATCTCTTGCACTGTGACCGATTGCAAGCACAATATTATTTGTTTCAATCACATATTCACCGCTGTCACTTTCAACAACCGCACCGCATATTTCACCGTTGTCGGTTTTTACATTGACAAGTTTATTGGAAAATCTGACTTCACCGCCGAGTTTACGAATTTCACTTCTGATTGACGCAACCATTTTAGAAAGATTATCGGTTCCGACGTGCGGTTTTGAATAATATAATATTTCTTTCGGTGCACCGTGCAAGAGATACTTTTCTTATGCTCCAAAATCGCAATATAG
>ERZ827488.4385-NODE-4385-length-10188-cov-8.460673_pt1 | contig 10188 bp, 8 predicted proteins | sample MGYA00519771_ERZ827488 | MGnify/ENA primary metagenome ERZ827488 (study PRJEB31778, sample SAMEA3449323) | human gut metagenome | biome: human gut; feature: human-associated habitat; material: faeces | place: United Kingdom | collected 2010/2012 ...
TCAGAGCTTGGGTGGCTGCCGGTATGAAAACGCCGCCGGAGGAGCTGGCCCGCAGAGCCGGGAGCCTGTACCCCGGCGGGCCTGCCCCGGTGAGCCGGGCCGCACTGGCCGGGGCCATTGCCCGGGAGCTGCTGGCCCTCTGCCCGGCGTTTGACTGTCTGGATGAGTACCGCGCCCGGTGCTTTGTGCCCGGCCACTGGGTGACGGTGTGTGCCGAGACCGAGACCTACGCCGCAAAGGCCCTTGCCATCGACGAGGAAGGGCGGCTGGTCATCCAGCGGGAGAACGGTCGACAGGAAGCTCTGCGCTGCGGCGAGGTGACCACACGGCCTGCACGGACCGAATAAGACGCAAAAAAGCACCCTTTCCTGCCCGGAAAGAGTGCTTTTTATGTTCTGCACTTATGTATCCAGATCCACGGCTTCCAGCACCGTGATGTCCTCTTTTTCAAAAGCGGTGCGGATCATCCCGGCAAGGCCTGGCATTTCGGCCTTGTTCTCGATGCACAGGGTGATGATGCCATTCAGGCTGGAGGCTTCCACACCCATGGAGCCGCCATCCGGCGGGACCCAGACGTTGAAGTCTTTGGTGTACTGCTCAAGCTCCGGCGCAGCCGGCATCAGGGGGTTGCCCAGATAGCTGAGCCAGAAATCCGCCGGGACACCGCTGATGTACTCGCCCATCTGGAACACCCTCTGCTTGATGCGCAGGGGCGCTTTCTGCTGGTCTACCTTGTACACCCAGCTCATTTGCTGGGCCATCTGGCGCAGCTTTGCCTCCGGCTGCAGGGTGCGGAGCACCTCGGCATCCATCTCCGGCACGATGTCCGCAAGGCGGGTATCATCGTTCAGCTTCACGCCGCTCTGAAAGGAGCACACGCAGTTGTAAAGGGCATCCGGCACGCCCGCTTCCCTGCGGGTATCTGCCGAGTAGGAATACTGGATCTCGTCTTTGCCCAGATAGCTGCGCAGCGCAAGGCTCAGCAGACCGGCCAGCGCTGTAAAGGGCTTGACGCCGTTCTCCACTGCCCTGTCCACAAGGCTCTGCTTGGTCAGCCGCACCCGGGTGCGGCGCATCCTGCCCTCCCATGTCTGCACCACATCCCTCTGCATCGTGCTCTCGGTGGCTGTGAGGGGTGGATATTTTTCCATCATGGCCTCGATGTCATAGGCCGGGCTGCACACGATGGGCGTGTTTTCAAACGCCGTGCCATAGCGCAGGTTGCAGTACTGTTCCAGAATGCGGGTGAGGAAGGGCGACACCCCGTGGCCGTCCATGAGGAAATGATACCAGTCAAAATAGACGGTGTCCCCCTCACAGCTCACGCTGAAAAGATAGCCGTTCGTTTCCTCCGGGATATCGCGCTGTGCACTGTCCTGATACACAAGGCAGGGGTTCGGGTTCGGCTCCAGAAAAAAGCTCCGCTTTTCCTGCACCAGCTGTACCCGATAGTACGGTGCGGCCGAAAGCGCCGCCTCCAGTGCGCGCTGCAAAAGAGCGGGTTCCACCGCATCCTGCAGCGCAAACTGGTACCGACACAGGATCTTCTCCCGACGGAAGAAGTACATCGTTCCCTGAAAGATGTACTCCGTCGAGCGCTGCGACTCATTCATGAACTGTTACCCCGCGTTTGCCGCCAGATAATCCACCAGATCCCCTATGGTCACAAAGTTGCGCAGCTCCTTTTCAGGGATGCGCAGGCCGAAGGTCTCCTCGAGGTCTGCCACAATGGTCAGGATCTCCATTGAGGACAGATCCAGATCGTCCATCAGGACGCTGTTCTCATTCACATCTTCGGGAGAGACCTCGGCAACATCCTCCAGGATGGCCAGGATCTGGGAAATGATCTCTGCTCGTTCCATAGAAATTTTCTTCCTTTCCGTGACGGATGATAGGCACAATCTCCTATGCCTTTCCATAATAATACCCTGATTCTCTCCTGTGCGCAAGGGTTCCGGCAACAAAGCTTTGTTTTTTGTCGGAACTCCTGTTTTCAGTCTGCCGGTCTGCCGGCCCATTTATGCATCCGGGCATTCGATCGCATCTGTATCACTGGCGCAGCAGCTTGCCTGCACCGTTGCGCGGCAGCGGCTCGGTGCTGAACTCCACTGCGCTCATGCGCTTGTACAGCGGCAGGGTGCGGTTTGCCTCGGTGATAAAATCCCGCACCTGCTGCTGTTTGTCCTCGTCGCAATAGACCACCACGCCGATCTTCTTGCCCATTTCTTTTACTACACATTCCTTCACGGCTTCGCACTTGCCCACGATGCCTTCCAGCTCTTCGGGGCTGATGTTCTCGCCGCTGTCCAGAATGATGAGGTTCTTCTTGCGGCCGGTCAGGAAATAGTAGCCGTCCTCGTCCTTGCGGGCCAGATCGCCAGTGTGGAACCAGCCGTCCGCGTCAATGACCTCGGCGGTGGCCTCCGGGTCCTTGTAGTAGCCCAGCATGATGCTGTCGCCGCGCATGCACAGCTCGCCGTCCTCGGCGATCTTGTAGTCCAGATAATCGTTGCCCTGACCCACAGCGCCGATGTGCTTTGCGTCCTGTGCGTAGTTGATGATGCCGTCGCCGCAGGTCTCGGTGCTGCCGTAGGTCTGCACCACAAACATGCCGTGTTCCGCCATATCCAGCATCACCTGCGGGTCGAACATGGCAGAGGAGCAGATGGGCACCCACAGCTCACCCAGACGTTCCTTGCGGCCGCGCATCACATCGTGGTGGAGCGAGTTCATGATGACCGGCACCACCGCCATGGCCTGACTGGGCATCCGCTTTACCTCTTTATAGAAGTTGCGGATGTCGCTGCTGACGTTCAGCGCCCAGCCTGCGTGGGCCCAGGAGAACAGGCAGATGAACGCGCCCAGATGGAACATGGGCAGCACGGTGTACTGGCTCATGACGAGGTCCGGTTCGTGCTTATACGCCATCATGTGCTCACCGATCTGGGTGTGGGCACGCATCACCGAGAAGAAATTCTTCTCGCTCAGCATCACGCCCTTGCTGCGGCCCGTGGTACCGGAGGTGAACATCAGGACCATCAGGGCTTCGTGGTCGATGCAGCGGGTCAGCTGCGCAGGCTCATAGCTTCGGAAGCCATCCATGGGGCGGAGGATATCGCCGTAGGCAGCCTTGAGCTGGTCGTTGAAGCCGTAGTCGTCGCCGTCGGTCAGGATGGCATCCGGCTCCACAAGGCCCAGCTCGTAGCTCAGCTCGTCCCAGCTCTTGCGCTGGTTCAGCAGCACCAGCACCGCACCGGCCGCCACCACGCCAAAGGTGTTCACGGCATACTCGTAGCTGTTCTTGGTGAGCAGGCAGATCTTTTTGCCCTTGATCTCCGGGATGGTGGACTGGAAGTAATTCACCGCCTTGCGGATATCCTGCACATAATCCTTATAGAGGATGGTGGTCACGGCATCGTTTGCGGTGTCGTAGAAGCGGAAGGCCACATTATCCTTGAAGCAGTCTTCCATGTTGATGGTGATAAGGTCGTAGACATTATCCAGCACTCTGATCTTACGCATTGTTCTGTTTCCTCCTGTGTTCAGCGCAGCAGTTTTCCCATGGCGTTGCGGGGCAGCGGCTGTGCGCTGAACTCCGTCACCATGCGCTTGTACAGCGGCAGGCCGCGGTTGACCCCAGTGACGAACTCCTTCACAGTTTCCTGCTTTGCAGGGTCACAGTAGATGAGGGCACAGATCTTTTTGTCCTTTTCCTTCACGATGCACTCCTGAATGTCCGCACAGGGCACCAGCAGCTTTTCCAGCTCCTCGGGGCTCACGTTCTCACCGCTGTCCAGAATGATCACGTTCTTCTTGCGGCCGGTCAGGTACATGTAGCCGTCCTCTTCCACCCGGGCAATGTCGCCGGTGTGGAACCAGCCGTCTGCATCGATGACTTCTGCAGTGCCTTCCGGGTCCTTGTAGTAGCCCAGCATGATGGGGTCGCCCCGCATGCACAGCTCGCCGTCGTCCAGCTTGTATTCACAGCTGAGGTCCACATGGCCCACGCTGGTCAGGTACTTTGCCTCCTGCGAGGAGTTCCATGCGCCGTCGCCGCAGGTCTCGGTCAGGCCGTACATCTGGGCCACAAAGAAGCCCTTCTCCATCATATCACTCAGAATCTTGGGGTCGAACATGGCAGCGCCGCAGGTCAGCACGCACAGGCCGTTCAGGCGGTCACGGCGGCCCTTCATCACATCGCTGTAGATGCTCTTCAGCAGCACCGGCACCACTGCCATCACCTCGCTGTGCATGGCACCCAGATCACGGTAGAAATACTTCAGGTTGTTGCACAGGTTGATGGAGTGGCCGGTGATGCTCCACGAAACAAGGCTGGTCATGGCGGAGATGTGGAACATGGGCAGGGCGGACAGGGACGAGAACTCGTCGGTATTCCAGCCCGTGTACTTCTTCACATCGTCAAAGGGGTCCAGAAAAGCCGGCATGGCGCTGAACAGGTTCTTCTGGCTCAGCATAACGCCCTTGCTGCGGCCGGTGGTGCCGGAGGTGAACATGATAAAGGCCAGAGCAGAGAGGTCCTCCACCTCGGTCACGTCCTCGGCAGGCTCATAGGCCGCAAAGACGTCCATGGGCTTCAGGATGCTGCCGTAGGTCTCAGCGAGGGCAGGCTCCCGCTCCGCGAACTCGCCATCCTGCAGAATGCACACCGGCTCGGTGAGGCCCAGCTCATAGGAGATAGCATCCCAGTCCTTGCCAAGGTTCAGCGGCACAGCCACGGCTCCGGCAATGACCGTGCCGTACATGCAGATGACATACTGGTAGCTGTTGCGGGCCAGGATCGCCACACGCTTGCCGCGCACATCGCCATACTCTGCACGCAGGAACGCCACGAACCGGCGCAGATCCTGGGCATACTGTGCGTAGTGCACCTCGGCCACGCCCTGCTTTTTTTCATCATACCAGCGCAGAGCCACACGGTCTGCAATGTTGGTTTCCATATTGCAAAGTGACTGATACAGCGATGTAATCATTTTTTTCCTCCATTTTTATCATCCGATCCGGCGCTCCTGTGTAGGCCAACACAGATCCTTCCAGTCATTTCCAACTGTGCCCAGTATACAATAAGGCCCGTGTCAATGCAAGAGTTTTGCAACATTTAATTCCAAACATTGACAATAAAATCTTGCATATCATGTCGTTTCCAGATGTAAATTCTGCCTTTCGTTGCGAAGCCACCCTGCCTGTGCTATGCTTTTATTGCAGGCTGCAATGTGTCCCCGCCCGCCGGACCGCAATTCAAAATTGACAGTCTGTGCAAAAAGCATTATACTGGGTTCATATCCATACAAAATTTTATCTTTTTCATTCAAAATCTACGCATTGTGCGGCGTCCGGCTCTGATGGAATGTCCCGCGCAAGGAAGGAACCTCCATGGAAGGAACCAAGCCCCGCACCGCCAGCTCCATCGGCATGTTCGACATGCTCAAGGGTGCCGGTATGCTGACCATCGTTTTTGCGCATACCGCCGAGCTTTATCCCATGCAGGCGGTCAGCGGCCTGTCCCTGACCGCGTTTTTCCCGTTCATCTACCGCGAAGCGCTGATGTCCGCCTTTTTTATTGCCAGCGGCTACGGCTTCCGCAAGCGCTCTATCCACAAGTGCATCCACCAGCAGCTCAAAAGCCTGCTCAAACCCTATGCTTACACGGCGCTGTTCACCTGCGTGCTGCACTTTATCATTCATTATAAGACGTTCCAGTACCTGCCCGGCACCATCGGCGAGTCTATCAAGGTCACCGGCGGCTTTCTGCTGGGCCTGCCCCACACGGCCAAGTATTTCGGGCAGGAGTTCTTCTCCTGCGGGCCGATGTGGTATCTGCTGGCGCTGATGGTAGGCTGGGTGCTGCTGGATGTGATCCTGAACATCTTCCCGGAGCGCTATGTTCCATGGGCTGTGGCAGGCTGCGTCCTGCTGGGCTGGGGCGCGAGCCTTGTGTGGGAACTGCCCTTCTGCCTGATCCAAGGTGCCGTGGTGGTGCCCTACCTCTATATCGGCTTCCTTGCCAAAAAGAAGCATCTGCTGGACGAGCCCCTGCCGCCCAAAGTCTTTGCCGGGCTGCTGGCCGCCACAGCACTCATTGCCGTAGGCGCTCTTGCTACCCGCACCACCGACTGCATCTCGCTGGCCGAGTGGTCACTGGGGCCGCTGAGCATCTTTCTGGACGGTGCTGCAGGCCTGCTTTTCATCCGGCTGTTCATGCGGCTCAGCCGCGGCCATGGCCCCATCGTGCACTTTCTGGAAGCGGTGGGTCGCCGTTCGCTGAACATTTTCTGCGTACATACCGTGGAGATCATCGCTATTCCGTGGTATCTGATGGTAGCAAAGTTCTCTGCGCAGCCGGTGCTGGGCATGTGGCTGCAATATGCCATCTCTCTGGGCTCTATCTGGCTGGTGTGTGAGCTGCTGCGTGTACGCCGCGCACTCATCATCCGATTTTTCCCTGCACAGCGCAGAACGCCCGCCGTGCACTATACCTCCCGGCACTGACATGTTTTTCCGGCTGCTGCGGTGCAGCCATCATAAAAGTAAGAGGAGAATCCGGTTATGAACAACGATGTCCCCGAGACCCTTGCTGCGGCCCGCAGCCGCGCTGCTGACTTGGAACAGCAGCTCAAGCTCTCTGACGAAGGTGTATCCCGGCTGGCACAGCGGTGTCTGGAGCTGGAACAACAGGTGCTGAACTATCAGGCCGCACTGGCAAGGCACGGCAGCGACAACGAGCCTGCCGCCCTGACCCTGCCGCAGCTGTTCTACGATTCCGGCTCCGGCTATTCCCCGCGGGAATGCCTGACCGTTGCCGAGGATGCCTACGACGAACTGACCCACGAGGTCTCTGCGGTGTTCACCCTGCCCACGGATGCCCGTGCGCTGCGGCTGGACCCCGGTGAGCTGGCCTGCTGCGTGACTGACCTGAGCATCTCGGACGAGCGGCTGGAATGCCGCGCCATGAACGGCATCCAGCTGCAGGAAGACTGCCTGCTGTTTTTGGATGTGGACCCCAACCTGACCGTGTGCAGCACCGTGCCCTTTGCGGCCGGGATGAAGTTTGCCGTGACCTATCATTACTATCCGCTGGGCCGCTTCCAGCACGAGCAGCCCGGCAAGGCCCTGCTCAGCGCGTTGAATACCATCAAGCTGCATGCTGAGGCCGAAAAGAACGATGTTCTGGAACAGCTGCAGGCCGCCCTTGCCGAGAATACCCGGCTGAACAATCAGCTGACGGAACTGCAGAGCAGCCGTGCTGCTTATGAAGATTCGCTGGAAAACCTGTACGAGAGCAGCAGCTGGCGGCTTACCGCACCGCTGCGTGCTTTGCGCCGCCTGCTGCGCGGCTGAATCGGATCGCTAAAGGAGTTGTCAACATGTACAGCAGTTACAGCACCCTGCAGCGTAAGCAGCTGACGAAGCAGGTTTATACCGATACCCAGAGCACCTATCTGCTGGTGTATGCACCGGGCCGTCATCAGGCGCTGGAGCACGCACTGGAAAACCAGCTGCACCGCAAGTTCCGGCTGGTGACGGAGCTGGCCCCCGCCCTGACCGACTCGGTGGAGGGCGTGCTGCTGGTCAGCGAAGATCTGGAGTGCACCTCCACCGCCCTGACCTATTTTGCCGCCGCCCTGCGCACCGGTGCCGATTTTGTGGTGTGTGATGCCGCCTTTGGCTTCGATGGCTCCACCGCCCTTTATCTGAGCACCCAGCACATCCCGTGCAGCCGCTGCGCCATGGTATCGCGGAAGCTTCTGGACCGGGTGCGCGCCGCTGCGCGCGGCAGGGACAGCGTGACCGAGCTGCTGCGCCTTGCCACCGCCATGGCGGAAAACTGCCACCGCATCCCGCAGTCTTTGCTGCACTTCCGGCGGGAGCTGTGTGCCGACGATGTGTTCTCTGCAGACGGAAAGCGTGCTTTGATCCTGAGCCACGAGCTGACCATGACCGGTGCGCCCATCGTGCTGACAAGTGCCGTGCCGGTGCTGCGCAGCATGGGCTTTGAAGTGGTGGTGCTTGGCCCTGCGGACGACGGCTCGCTGCCGCTGTTTCTGGATGCCGGTGCCGCCGTAGTGACCCGCAGCGACTGCGTGATGAACTCGTCGCTGTGGGGCCTTGCCACCAGTGCCGATTTTGTGCTGGCCAACACCGTGGTAGAGGCTGCCGCCGTGAGCACCCTGAACGGCTCCTTCGTGCCGGTGCTGTGGTGGCTGCACGATGCCTTTGCAGGCTACCCGTTCATTGCGCACAAGATTCCCAAAACACTGGGCTCCAATGTGCATGTGTGCGCCGTAGGCTCCCACGCCACTGCCGCCATGCACTCGGTGCGGCCGGACTTCAGCATTGAACAGCTGATCTACGGTCTGCCGGACTATGCGCAGGAAAGCTTCCCGCCCTACGATATCAGCTATGCCGGCGGCAGGCCGCTGTTCGTGACCGTAGGTTCCTTTGAGCCGCGCAAGGGTCAGGATATTTTCTGCAACGCCATCCGCCTGCTAAAGCCCGAGGTGCGCCAGAAGGCTGCTTTCCTGTTCGTGGGCAAGGCGGCGGACAAGAGCCTGAAGAACGCCGTGGATGCACTGGTGGAGGACTACCCGGACACCGTTTTCTACCGCAAGCGTCTGGAACGGCCCGAGATTAAATCCCTGATGGATCAGTGCACCTGCGTGGTATGCGCTTCCCGCGATGATCCCATGCCAACCTTCGTCACCGAGGGCCTGATCTTCGGCAAGCCCTCCATCGTGTCGGAGCACACCGGCACCGCCGGGCTGATCACCGAGGGCGTGGACGGCTTTGTGTACAAAGACGACGACCCGGATCAGCTGGCAAAGGTGCTGGAGTATGCTATCCTGCATCCGGAACAGCTGGCCGCCATGAAAGCTGACTGCCGGAAAATGTACGAGAAATATTATTCCAACGAAGCCTATGTTGCCACCCTGACACGGCTGGTGAACGAATCAACAGGCTAAAAACAAGATAAAGGCAAGGGTCGATGCGTGCATCTGCCCTTGCCTTTTTATCATTCCATCAAAATTGCACAAGAAAATTCCAGTTCCGTTCACAAAGACACAGGCCGCGTGTGTTATACTTTTATCAAATCATTCCGCCTGAAAGGAGCCTGTTCTCTCTATGAGCCAACCCGCCTCTGCCGCACCTTCCCGCAAAAAGACAGTGATCTCGCTGCTGGTGCTCGCCGCACTTACCGGCATCATCGTGCTGCTGTTCAAGGACAACTGGGCCGAGATCACCGCAGCGCTTTCGCAGCTGTCCGCATGGCAGGTGCTGGTGGTGCTGGCCATCGGCCTCAGCTACCCGCTGCTGGAGGGGTGCGTGGCGTGGGTCATCGTGCGCAGCCGCATCCCGGGCTTCAGGCTCTGGCAGGGCATCGATACCGCGTGGTGCGGCACCTTTGGCAATGTGGTCACGCTGGGCGCAGGTGCAGTGCCGGTGCAGACATGGTATCTGCACCGCTGCGGCCTGCCGGTTGGCCCGGGCGTGGGCCTGATGACCCTGCAGTACGTGTTCCACAAAACCACCGTGCTGCTGTATGCCAGCTATCAGGCATCGCTGAGCCAGCTGCTTAACCGGGAGCTGATTATCGTCGAGCTGCTCCAGTCGCTCTGCCTCAAGGCGGGCAGCCTCTTCAGCCTTTGCTTTTTCTAATTTGGCTTGTACTTCCGTAAGATTTGTTGAAGTCGCCTTTGCTTTTTCCTGGAGTTCCGTCTGTTTTTTCTTAAGTTCATCTTTCAGATCAAGAAGTGAATCCTGCTGAGTTTCTAATGTGTTTTTCTGATCTTCGATATTTTTATAAATATTTTTCAGATCGTCAAGGGCAGTTTTGTCATATTCGCTCAGATTTTCGATAAAATCAGCTTTGTTTATAAAATCTGCCATGTTTTCCGCCGAAAAGAGCATCTCAAGCAGTGTTGCGTTCCCGTGTTCGTACATATATTTAATACGGGATTTCATATTTTCATACTGCTCATTTTCGTTTTCTTCAGCTTCGACAAGTGCATCGGAAGTACGGGCAATCTCACCGTTTAAGATCTCAACCTGCATTTCTGTTGCAGAGATCTCTTCGCTCAAAGAGAGAATATCTTTGTTGATACCGTCTAATTCACTTTCGAGTGCAGAAGTCTGTCCTTTTAAATTGTCAATGTTGTCATCTGCAAATGAAGG
>ERZ827488.4391-NODE-4391-length-10179-cov-3.045733_pt1 | contig 10179 bp, 10 predicted proteins | sample MGYA00519771_ERZ827488 | MGnify/ENA primary metagenome ERZ827488 (study PRJEB31778, sample SAMEA3449323) | human gut metagenome | biome: human gut; feature: human-associated habitat; material: faeces | place: United Kingdom | collected 2010/2012 ...
AGGGTATTTGGTGCAGGACTTGCGCTGAATGAAGAGGAAATTTATTATATTCCTGCAGAAGGGATGATCACAGAAGGTTATCTCTGCGGAAAATTGGAAGGGCTCCTTCATAAAGTATCTGAATCCAACACAGAGAACATTATGAAATCTAATACAGATGATGTGAAGAAGGATCCGGAAAATGAGATATCTGATGTCAATACAGACGATACTCTGAAATATGATAAAAAATGTGTATGTGCATTGGATGTAAAGGCATTACTCAAGCATATAAAATCTGATGATCCGATGGCTGTATTTGATGCAGGTGTGGCTGCATATCTGCTGAATCCACTTAAGAGTAATTATACATGGGAAGATGTTGCGAGAGAACATCTGGACCTGATGGTTGATGAAAAGGCAGATCAGGAAATAAAGGCCTGCTATGAAGCTTATACAAATTATGCATCAGTAGAAGTCCTGAGCCGGAAATTAGCGGATACGAAGATGGATACCTTATTCCGGGAAATTGAGATGCCGCTGGTATTTACATTGTTCGATATGGAGCAGAATGGTATCCGTGTTGAGGCAGAGGCATTAAAACAGTATGGCAATCAGCTCGCCGGCAAGATCGCTGATCTGGAAAAGGAGATCTACGAAGAGGCTGGCGAAACATTTAATATTAATTCGCCAAAACAGCTGGGTGTGGTATTGTTTGAAAATATGAAGCTTCCGGGTGGACGAAAGACAAAGACGGGTTATTCCACTGCTGCAGATGTTCTTGAAAAACTGGCGCCGGAACATCCGGTAGTTGCAAAGATTTTGGAATACAGACAGTATACAAAGCTCAAATCCACATATGCGGACGGACTGGCAAATTATATTCAGGATGATGGAAGGATTCATGGAAAATTCAATCAGACGATCACGGCAACCGGAAGAATCAGCAGTACAGAACCAAATCTTCAGAATATTCCGGTGCGGATGGAGCTTGGCCGCCTGATCCGTAAAGTATTCATTCCGGAAGATGGATACCGGTTCGTGGATGCCGATTATTCACAGATCGAACTTCGCGTATTGGCACATTGTTCCGGAGATGAGCATCTGATCCGGGCATATAAAGAACAAAGTGACATTCACCGTATTACAGCATCGCAGGTATTTCATATACCGTTTGATGAGGTGACTCCGCAGCAGAGAAGGAATGCAAAAGCCGTAAATTTCGGTATTGTGTATGGAATCAGTTCATTTGGACTGAGTCAGGATCTGAGCATTACACGAAAAGAGGCTGCAAAATATATTGATGATTATTTTGCAACCTATCCGGGAATCAAGACATTTCTGGATCATGCAGTGACACATGCAAAAGAAGAAGGGTATGTGGTAACACTGTTCGGAAGAAGACGTCCGGTTCCGGAGCTTTCTTCCAGTAATTTTATGCAACGTTCGTTCGGAGAGCGGGTGGCAATGAATTCTCCGATTCAGGGAGCGGCAGCAGATATCATAAAGATTGCAATGATCCGGGTGAATCAGAAACTGAAAAAACAGAAGATGAAATCAAGACTTGTCTTACAGGTGCATGATGAACTTCTGATAGAAGCATACGAACCGGAACTGGAAGCAGTTCAAAAGATTTTAAAAGAAGAGATGGAGCATGCGGCCAAATTAAAGGTGCCGCTTGAAATAGACATGCATACAGGAGCGAACTGGTACGAAGCAAAATAAGAGGTGTGAGAGATGAAGATTATAGGAATTACCGGAGGAGTAGGCGCAGGGAAAACACAGATTTTGGAATATCTGAATAATAAATATGGTGCGACTATTTGTATGGCAGATGAAGTAGGAAAGAAACTGCAGAAAAAAGGAACAGAATGCTTTGATGAAATTGTTGCGCATTTCGGAGAGGAAATTCTGGATGAAAAAGGAGAGTTGGACCGGACAAAGCTTTCAGACATTGTTTTTTCCGACAGGGTTGAACTTTCTGTACTGAATGGGATTGTACATCCAAAAGTAAAAGAAGAAATTCAGAAGAAGATTGCAAGAGAAGAACGCAAAAGTACGAATCTGATGCTGATTGAAGGAGCACTTCTGATCGAGGATCATTATGAGGAGATCTGTGATGAACTTTGGTATGTGTATGTGGAAGATTCGATCCGCAGAAAACGTCTGAAATATGCAAGAGGATATGAGGACTGTAAAGTGGATCAGATTTTCGAAGCACAACTTCCGAAAGATCTGTTCATGCGTCACTGTGACCGGGTGATCGATAACAGCGGACAGTTTGAAGAGACAAAGATCCAGCTGAATAAGATCATAGAAGACTTATAGAAAGGCAGATAATATTTAATATGAGATTATGCAGTATTGCAAGTGGAAGCAGTGGAAACTGCATCTATATAGGAGATGATCAGACTCATCTTCTGGTTGATACCGGTATCAGCAAGAAAAGGATAGAAGAAGGGTTGGCAAAATTGGAGATAAAAGGAGATGAACTGGAAGGTATCCTGATCACACATGAACATGTGGATCATATTCAGGGACTTGGTGTGTTCAGCAGAAGGAATTGATTATATTGCACTTGGAAAGCAGACTGGTAAGATGGCGGCGAAAGTATTAAAAGGCGAAGCAAAAGCTTCTGAGCAGAATTTTGAAACTATCACAGAACCTGGATTCTATGTAAATAACAAAGTAGCAGAGGATCTTGGGATCACAGTACCGGAAGATCTTGCAAATAGCGCAGTAGAAAGCTTTGGGGACGGGAATTAGGAGGCATTTTTCATGAGTTTTATTACATCGATATTAGAACAGGGTCTGATCTATGGAATCCTGGCATTGGGGATTTATATCACATATAAAATATTAGACTTTCCCGATCTTACGGTGGATGGAAGTTTTCCTCTGGGGGCAGCGATCACAGCTGCCCTCCTTACAAGAGGAATGAATCCATACATCACGCTGATTCTTTCATTTCTGGCCGGAGCAGTTGCGGGAATCTGTACCGGACTGATCCATGTGAAGTGTAAAGTCAGAGATCTTCTTTCGGGAATCATAATGATGACGGCATTGTGGACGATCAATCTGTATATAGCAGGAACGGCGAATGTGCCATTATTCTCACAGAAGACTATTTTTAACAATGATCTGATGGAGAAAATCATTCCGGATGTACTTGCACCATATGCGACATTGATCATCGTTCTGGTGCTTGCATTGATCTGTAAAGTATTGCTTGATCTTTATCTGAATACGAAGTCCGGATTCCTGTTAAGAGCCGTTGGGGATAATGATGTACTGGTTGTATCTCTCGCAAAAGACAAGGGCAATATCAAGATCCTCGGACTTGCAATTTCAAATGGTCTGGTAGCATTGGCTGGATGTATATTTGCGCAGGAAGAGAGAGTATTTGAAATTTCTATGGGAACCGGAGCTATGGTCATAGGACTGGCAAGTGTAATTATCGGAACCAGTATTTTCCGTAAGATGACATTGCTGCACACAACGACAGCAGTCCTGATCGGATCGGTTATTTATAAAGCATGCGTTGCCGTTGCACTACGCAATTTCGATCCGCAGGCCATGAAACTGGTAACGGCAGTCCTGTTCCTGGTTGTGCTTGTCATCAGTATGGACAGAAAGAAGAAGGTGAACACCAATGCTTGAGTTAAAAGGAATTCATAAATATTACAATCCGGGTACCGTGAATGAGATGTGCTTATTTCAGGACTTCGACCTGACGATCGACAAAGGGGAATTCGTCTCTGTCGTGGGAAGTAATGGTTCCGGAAAGACTTCCATGTTGAATATTATCTGCGGAAGTATCCCGGTGGAGGGTGGACAGATCCTGATCAATGGATCCGATATCACAAAACAGAAAGAATATAAGAGAAACCAAAGAATCGGCCGTGTCTATCAGAACCCGGCAATGGGAACATGTCCAACAATGACGATTTTGGAAAATATGTCTCTGGCAGACAATAAAGGAAAGGTATTCGGTCTTTCCAGAGGAACGAACAAAGCAAGGATAGATTATTACCGGGAGCAGTTAAGCCAGCTTGGACTGGGACTGGAAGATAAGATGGATGTAAAAGTCGGCGCATTGTCCGGCGGGCAGCGTCAGGCAATGGCACTTCTGATGTCTACCATGACACCGATCGAGTTTCTGATCCTGGATGAACATACAGCAGCACTGGATCCGAAGACGGCAGAACTGATCATGAAACTGACAGATAAGATCGTAAAAGAGAAGAATCTTACAACGATCATGGTCACACACAATTTGAGATATGCAATCGAATATGGTAACCGCCTGGTGATGATGCATCAGGGAAATACGATCCTGGATAAAAAGGGAGAAGAAAAAGATAGGATGTCGGTAGACGATATCCTGACATTATTTAATGAAATCAGTATTGAGTGCGGCAACTAAAAGATGTTATACTGGATATGCCGGAACAAAAGCACAGCTTTATAGGCTGTGTTTTTGTAGTTTAAGAAGTATAGAATAAATAACAGAAAAGAGGATATATACATGGCAAAGAAAATTGCAAAATTTGAAAAAGTAAGCTTTGAACAGTTTAAAGAAGGGTATCTGGATGCCATCGGACAGGACTCCGATGAAGTCATCCGCAGTATCTATGATGCATTGAAACTTCCAAAACGTGCGACAAAAGGATCGGCTGGATACGATTTTTATGCGCCGCGGGCAATCACATTAAAGCCGGGAGAGACAGCGAAGATTCCAACAGGAATTCGTGCGAAGATGGAAGAAAACTGGGTACTTCAGTGTTATCCGAGAAGCGGACTTGGATTCAAATTCCGCCTGCAGTTGAATAATACAGTAGGGATCATCGACAGTGATTATTATAATTCAGACAATGAAGGACACATTTTTGCCAAGATCACGAATGACACAAAAGAAGGAAAAATAGTGGAAATCCCGGCAGGAACAGGATTTATGCAGGGGATTTTCATGGAATATGGGATTACGGTTGATGATGATGTGGAAGAAGTCCGTAACGGCGGATTTGGCAGCACGACGAAATAACCGGAAAGAGAAGCATTCCATTTTTGTATAAGAATGAAAAAAACGGGATATACTGGAACATACAGTCTATGTATGTAAGAGGTGGTAAGAAGATGACGCGTCAGGAAATCCCGGTTTTTAAGACAAGAGAAGAAAATGTAGCATATATGAACGCAACACTCCCGATCCGGGAAAGCTTTGACCTCATCCAGAGGGATCTGCTGATCGGCGGGAGGGTTTCTTCTTTTTATTATGTAAATGGTTTTACAAGTGAAGAGACAATGCTGAAGATCATGGATGCACTTCTGAAAGTGAAAGAAGAAGACATGCCGGAGGATATATGGAAGTTCGCAAATGCATGTATTCCGTACGTTGGAGTAGATGTCATGTTTGATTTTGATCAGATATTGAAAAGTCTGCTGTCAGGGGAAACATGCGTATTTATTGACGGATACCGGGCATGTATTGTGATCGACTGCAGGATGTATCCGGCAAGAAATGTAGAAGAGCCGGATAAAGACAAGTCACTTCGGGGATCCAGAGATGGTTTTGTGGAGACAATCGTATATAACACGGCAATGATGAGAAGAAGAATCCGGCATCCGGCACTGATCATGGAGATGATGGAGGTAGGGGACAGTTCCAGGACAGATGTGGCACTCTGCTATATGGGTGACCGGGCAGATAAGACATTGCTGAAAAATGTGCGTGACAAGATCCAGAGCATAGATACAGATGATCTGCGGATGAATCAGCAGAGCCTGGCGGAATGCTTGTTTAAGCGGAAGTGGTATAATCCGTTTCCGAAGTTTAAATTCACCGAACGGCCGGATACGGCATCGGCATGTCTGCTGGAAGGGAAAGTGGTGATCCTGGTAGATAATTCACCGTCTGCGATGATACTTCCGACATCAGTCTTTGATATGATCGAAGAGGCAAATGACTATTACTTTCCGACATTGACCAGTGTCTATCTGAAGATATCCAGAACACTGATCAATCTGATGACGATATTCCTGACGCCGGTCTTTCTGCTTTTTATGCAGAATCCGAACTGGCTGCCGAAAGTATTTGCCTTTGTAGCGGTGAAGGATACGGTGAATATTCCGTTGATCTATCAGCTTCTGATGCTGGAAGTGGCAATTGACGGCCTGCGCTTAGCGGCCTTGAATACTCCGAGTATGCTAAGTACACCGCTCAGTGTGATCGCTGGTCTTGTCATGGGAGAATTTTCAGTGGAATCGGGATGGTTTAACAGCGAAGTCATGCTCTATATGGCGTTTGTTGCAGTTGCAAATTATACACAGCCGAATTTTGAACTTGGCTATGCGCTGAAGTTCATGCGTCTGGCCCTGCTGATACTGACGGCATTATTCAACGGGTGGGGATTTGTAATGGGATGTGTTCTGGTGGTGTGCAGTATCTGCTTTAATAAAACACTTTCCGGAAGAAGCTATCTTCATGTAAGCCTGAAATAACCGTGTGTGAAAAACGACCATTACAGGAAAATGGGATAATAAGTATACAAAAGAAAGGCAGAGATAGAAATGAATCACAGAGATGAAAGACTCGGAAGTGCACCGCTGGGAAAACTGATGTTTTCTCTGGCACTTCCTTCTGTGGCGGCACAGCTTATCAATGTGCTCTATAATATAGTAGACAGAATGTATATAGGTCATATTCCGGGATACGGAAATACAGCACTGACCGGTGTCGGGGTTACATTTCCAATCCTGACGATGATCTCGGCATTCAGTGCGTTTGCGGGAATGGGCGGAGCACCGCTTGCTTCCATTCAACTGGGAAAACAGAACAGACAGAGGGCAGAACAGATCCTTGGAAATTCTGCGGGGCTTCTGGTACTATTTTCTGTAATCCTGACAGCATTCTTTTCGATATTCAAGACACCGGTCCTGTATGCGTTTGGAGCCAGTGATGCAACGATTGTCTATGCGAGAGATTACATATCGATCTATCTGATCGGAACCATCTTCGTACAGCTGGCACTTGGACTGAATGCTTACATTAGCGGACAGGGGGAGGCAAAAATTGCAATGTTATCCGTTCTGATCGGGGCAGTATTAAATATCTGCCTGGATCCGCTGTTCATCTTTGTACTGCATATGGGTGTACGCGGAGCGGCTGTTGCAACGGTCCTGTCACAGGCGGTCAGTGCAATATGGGTGGTACATTTCCTGGTTTCGGAAAAAAGCGTGATGCGTCTTACATTGAAAAATATGCATTTGAAAAAAGATGTGATCAAGATGATCGCAGGACTTGGAATCTCACCATTTATTATGCAGAGTACGGAAAGCCTGGTAACGATCACACTGAATACGGGGCTGCAGAGATATGGCGGTGATCTGTATGTAGGATCCATGTCGATCCTTATGAGTGTCATGCAGATGATCACGATTCCGGTGCAGGGGATCACACAGGGGATACAGCCGATCATCAGCTATAATTATGGTGCTGGAAATAAGGAACGTGTGAAAGCAACGATGAAAAGAATGATCCTGGTCTGTCTGACAGGAACACTGCTGCTTGCAGGTGTGGCAATTTTTGCACCGCAGATATACACAGGGTTGTTTACGGATAATAAAGAACTTCTGGAACTGACGTGTAAGGTTATGCCGGTATATTTCCTTGGAATATCCATCTTCGGAATCCAGTGCGCATGCCAGACATCATTCATTTCGCTCGGACAGGCAAAGGTATCGTTATTTATTGCGCTTTTAAGGAAGATTATTCTGCTGATTCCGCTTGCGGTTATTCTGCCAAAATTTATGGGCGTGATGGGAATCTACCGCGCAGAACCGATTGCAGATGTGATATCGGTCCTGACAACCAGCGCAGTATTTATCATTACTGTGAAAAAAGTTTTGCGTAATATGTAAGACAATGGTAAGATGAAAAGGACTTGAGGATGAGGATGAGGATGAGGAGGTTTCCGATATGAGTGAATATGTAATAACGATCAACAGTACATCTGATCTGCCAAAAGAATGGGTGTGGGAAAGAGAGATACCGGTAGTCCCGCTGAACTGTACGATCGGTGGAAAGACTTACCGTGATATGTATGATCTGACAGCAGAAGAATTCTATGATATGTTAGAGAACGGAGAGATGGCAGTGACTTCACAGCCAAGTCCGCAGACTGCAATAGATATCCTGGAACCGATCCTGAAAAAAGGAAAAGATATTTTGCATCTGAGCTTTACATCAGGACTTAGTGGTACATATAACAGTATGTGTATAGCTGCAGAGGAACTGCGTGAAAAATATCCGGAGAGAAAGATTGTTGTGATCGATACACTTTGCGCAAGCATGGGAGAAGGCCTGCTTGATTATAAGGCACTGGAACTTCAGAAAGAAGGCAGGAGTCTGGAAGAAGTTGCGCAGTGGGTGGAAGAAAATAAATTAAAAATCTGCCATTTCTTTATGGTAGAGGATCTGAATCATCTGCAGAAAGGCGGACGTATCTCGAAGACAGCAGCAGTGATCGGAACGATGGTACAGATCAAGCCGATCATTTGTCTGGATAATGAAGGAAAGCTTCAGATCATCAGGAAAGAGCGGGGCAGAAAGAAAGGCATGAATAAGATCGTGGATATGGCGGTCGAAGCATGCGAGGGAAAGATGCCGGATATGGTGATGATCCCGCATGGCAATTGTCCGGAAGATGCAGCTTATGTTGCAGAACTCGTCCGTAAGAAAATGGGTGTGACCAATGTCATGATGAACAATCTCGGTCCTGTGATCGGGGGTCATACAGGTGCCGGAATGATCGCCATTGTATGCATGGCAGACCACAGATAGATACATAGAAATATTAAGAATATTAATAGTAACATACAAAAGCTTCATTTAACAAATGTATAATTATGCTCTATACTGAAATCAGAAAGAGAGAAATAAATCATCCTGAGGAGGTGTAGAGTATGTTAAGTATCATCGGATGGGGAATCGTTGCAGTAGTAGCGATATATGGAGCAACAAGTCTTTTCGCCTAGAAAAGCATGCTTAATATACTGTGAAATAGATCAAAAGCAGCATAAAGAAGAGTCAAAGATGACAAGAAGCTTACGGGCAGATTGTCATCTTTTTTGTATTTATGCGGGAAATTCTCAAAGCACATTTCTTACGGTTCGCCTGAACGATGATCCGATACTTTATAATACAGGAGAGCGATATATATGAAACATCTGATAATTGATAAAACGATGAAAGAAATCTGGCCGGATACCAGAGTGGGATGCCTGCAGTACCGGGTGAAAGTGGAAAAGAAGAACGAAGAACTGTGGAAATATCTGAAGAAAGACATTTTCAAAAAGACGAGAGATGCTATTTTTGACAACGGGATCAATGAAATCCCAAACGTGAAAGAATCCAGGGCAGCATACAAAGCATTCGGAAAGGATCCGAGCAGATACCGTGTGTCTTCCGAGGCATTGATCCGCCGGATCGGACAGGGAAAGGGACTATATGAAGTTAATACCGTTGTGGATGTCAATAACCTGATTTCCATCGAATCGGGATTTTCGGTAGGATCTTATGACGTATCTCAGATCTCAGAAGAACTGGTATTCCGGATCGGACAGAAAGGAGAGACTTATAAGGGAATCGGAAAAGATGAGATCAAGATCGAGGCGCTTCCGGTGCTCGCAGACAAAGACGGAGCCATTGGAAGTTCAACCAGTGATTCAGAGCGTGCAATGATCACGGAGGATGTGACAGAAGTATTGACATTGATCTATTCATTTTCAGGAAATGATGGTCTTGAAAAAGCATTGGAATATGGCAGAAAATATCTGGAAGAGTATGCCGGGGCACAGAATCTGGAAAGCTGGATCGTGGAATAAAGGCTGAATTATCAGGAATCAAAAAAAGGATGAAAAAAAGAGAAGAAACAGTTGACATAAGAAAAATAATGTGATAAATTATATGTTGCGTAAGGCAAAAAAGAAAGTAGAGTATCCACTCTCACCTTAGCACAATCAGGTGACTAATGGTTTGATATTGAGTATATACAGATTTGATTATAAATCTTATGATACAGATATGCAAGTGGATAGTCTCGAACTATTCACTTATTTTTATTTTATGATGGAGGTGCACGACAATTAGCGATTTAATGATTAACGGACAGATCAGAGATAAAGAAGTACGTCTGATCG
>ERZ827488.4406-NODE-4406-length-10141-cov-4.292782_pt1 | contig 10141 bp, 8 predicted proteins | sample MGYA00519771_ERZ827488 | MGnify/ENA primary metagenome ERZ827488 (study PRJEB31778, sample SAMEA3449323) | human gut metagenome | biome: human gut; feature: human-associated habitat; material: faeces | place: United Kingdom | collected 2010/2012 ...
ATTATCAGAAAGAGCTTGACCGGCTCATTGAAAACATAACAAAAGAGGGAAAAGTTCCACGGCTTTTTCTTCACAGCTGCTGTGCACCGTGCAGCAGTTATGTGCTGGAATATTTATCTCAGTATTTTGAGATTACAGTATTTTTTTATAATCCCAATATCTCATTGGAGGAAGAATACCGTAAGCGAGTCGCAGAGATTCGCCGTCTGGTAGCGGAAATGTCTTTTACACATCCGGTTCATATCGAAGAAGGCACCTATGATCCGCAGGTATTTTATGAAATGGCGAAAGGTATGGAAAAAGTTCCGGAGGGTGGCGAACGTTGCTTCAAATGCTACCGCCTCCGCATGGAAGAAGCAGCAAAACTTGCCAGAGAGGGAAACTATGATTATTTTACAACGACGCTTTCAATCAGTCCTCTGAAAAATGCAGAGAAGATCAACGAGATTGGCGAAGAACTGGCAGAAATTTACAAAGTACCTCATCTTCCATCTGATTTCAAGAAGAAAAACGGCTACAAGCGTTCGATTGAATTATCTCACGAGTTTGATCTTTACCGGCAGAATTACTGTGGCTGCGTCTTTTCGAAGCGCGAACAGGAAGAAAAACTGAAACAAAAACTGAAATAAAACAAATTTCAGAGAGTTCTGCTCTTTGATTTTCCACTGGAATGTGGTAAACTGATAGAAAATTATGCACTGTGGGATTCTGGTGAGATCTGGCAGTGGCAAAATCACCGTACAATAAGGAGGACATTATGGCACAGTTATGGGGAGGACGTTTCACAAAGGAAACGGACAAACTTGTATACAATTTCAATGCTTCTATTTCATTTGACCAAAAATTTTATAAACAGGATATCCGCGGAAGTAAAGCTCATGTCAGAATGCTGGCCAAGCAGGGCATCCTGACAGAAGAAGAAAGAGATCAGATCCTTGGCGGTCTGGACAGTATTCTTGCAGATGTAGAATCCGGAAAACTGGAGATTACATCTGAATATGAAGATATTCACAGTTTTGTAGAGGCAAATCTGATTGACCGTATCGGAGATCCGGGTAAGAAGCTTCATACAGGAAGAAGTCGTAATGACCAGGTCGCTCTTGATATGAAATTGTATGTGCGTGATGAGATCGAAGAGATCGATGCAGAACTGAAGAAACTTCTGGAAGCTCTTCAGGTGATCATGGAGAATAATGTGCACACATATATGCCTGGATTTACGCATTTGCAGAAAGCACAGCCGGTTACACTGGCACATCATGTAGGGGCATATTTTGAGATGTTCCGCAGGGACAGAAGCCGTATGGCTGATATTCGTAAACGTATGAATACCTGTCCGCTTGGAGCAGGTGCGCTTGCAGGAACCACTTATCCGCTGGACAGATTTTATACTGCAGAGCTGCTGGGCTTTGACGGACCGACCAGAAACAGTATGGATTCCGTATCTGACAGAGATTATGTGATCGAACTTCTTTCTGCCATGTCCACAGTTATGATGCATCTGAGCCGTTTCTGCGAGGAAATCATTCTCTGGAATTCCAATGAATACCGTTTTGTGGAGATTGATGACGCATACAGCACCGGAAGCAGTATTATGCCGCAGAAAAAGAATCCGGATATTGCAGAACTTGTAAGAGGTAAGACGGGACGTGTCTATGGTGCACTGACTTCTATTCTTACAACGATGAAGGGAATTCCGCTTGCATATAACAAAGACATGCAGGAAGACAAAGAACTTACCTTTGATGCTATTGATACCGTGAAGGGCTGCATCGCATTATTTACCGGTATGGTTTCTACCATGGAATTCCGCAAAGACGTAATGGAAGCGAGTGCAAAGAATGGATTTACCAATGCTACAGATGCTGCAGACTATCTGGTAAATCACGGAGTTCCGTTCCGTGATGCACATGGTATTGTAGGCCGCCTGGTACTGACCTGTATTGATAAGGGAATCTCTCTTGATGAACTTCCGCTTGAAGAGTACAAAGAAATTTCACCTGTATTTGAACAGGATATTTATGAGGCGATCAGCATGAAGACATGTGTGGAAAAACGTGAGACATATGGCGCTCCGGGACCGAAAGTGATGGAGCAGATCATTGCAGGGAACAAAGAATATCTGAAAAATAATTAAAAACCACTTGCATTTTTGATTAAAGTGGTATAGTATGTACAAAGAAAACAGATGTGTGCCGTACAAAGACACATGCGAAATAAACGAGTGAGGAGAACGATTGTTATGAGTGAAAAACTGAGAGTCGGTATTTTAGGTGCTACAGGTATGGTAGGACAGAGATTTATTTCTCTTCTGGAAAATCATCCGTGGTTTGAGGTCGTTACTCTGGCAGCAAGCCCGAGAAGCGCTGGAAAGACATATGAGGAAGCTGTTGGCGGCAGATGGAAAATGGATACTCCAATGCCGGAAGCAGTAAAGAATATCGTAGTTATGAATGTTAATGAAGTAGAAAAAGTTGCTTCTACTGTTGACTTTGTGTTTTCCGCAGTTGACATGTCCAAAGATGAGATCAAAGCGATCGAAGAAGAATACGCAAAGACAGAGACTCCTGTTGTTTCCAACAACAGTGCACATCGCTGGACACCGGATGTGCCGATGGTAGTGCCGGAAATCAACCCGGAACATTTTGATGTGATCCAGTATCAGAAGAAACGCCTTGGTACTACTAAGGGATTCATCGCTGTTAAACCAAACTGCTCCATTCAGAGCTATGCACCGGTACTTACTGCTTGGAAAGAATTTGAACCATATGAAGTAGTTGCTACTACATATCAGGCAATTTCCGGAGCAGGAAAGACATTTAAAGACTGGCCGGAAATGGAACACAATATCATTCCATATATCGGTGGAGAAGAAGAAAAGAGCGAGAAAGAGCCGTTGAGACTGTGGGGTAAGATTGAAGACGGAGTGATCGTACCGGCTACAGAACCTGTTATCACCTGTCAGTGTCTTCGTGTTCCGGTACTGAACGGACATACAGCTGCAGTATTCGTTAAATTCCGTAAGAAACCTACAAAAGAACAGCTGATCGAAGCACTTAGGAATTTCAGGGGACTTCCTCAGGAACTGGAACTTCCGAGTGCACCGAAACATTTCATCCAGTATCTGGAAGAAGACAACCGTCCGCAGGTAAGCGAGGATGTCAACTACGAACACGGAATGGGTGTATCTGTTGGACGTCTCCGTGAAGATACCGTTTACGACTATAAATTCGTCGGACTTTCCCATAACACCGTAAGAGGAGCTGCCGGTGGAGCTGTACTCTGTGCAGAAACTCTGAAAGCAAAAGGCTATATTACAAAGAAATAAAAATCATTTCAAATAATGATATTTAACCAGAACTGTCCTGACAGGAAATAAAATCTGCCAGGGCAGTTTTTTTGCGCTTTTCTGTCAAAAAAAGACATGGAGAAAACGGAAGATTTATGTTATCATAGATGGACAAGGTTAAGACAGAAAGGAAATTGAGCAAAATGGAGAAGGTATATCTTACAAAGCTCGCCCCCAATTGTGGATGTGCAGCGAAAGTAGGTCCGGGAACGCTGGCAGGTGTACTTTGTGGACTGCCGAAATTTCAGGATCCGAATCTTCTTGTTGGAACAGAAACATCTGATGATGCAGCTGTTTACAGAATTTCGGACGAACTGGCAATGATTCAGACACTGGATTTTTTTACACCGGTTGCAGATGATCCATATGATTTTGGGCAGATAGCAGCGGCGAATGCATTGAGTGACGTCTATGCTATGGGTGGTGAGCCGAAAACCGCATTGAATATTGTTGCTTTCCCGAAGGATATGGATACAGCAATCCTTGGTGAGATTCTGAAGGGCGGAGCGGACAAAGTAATGGAAGCGGGAGCTGTACTTGCCGGCGGGCATACGATCCAGGATGATACACCGAAGTATGGCCTGAGCGTAACAGGCTTTGTACATCCAGAGAAGTTCTGGAAGAATTACGGAGCTCAGACAGGTGACAGGCTGATCCTTACAAAACCGCTTGGAACGGGTATTGTGAATACGGCTATCAAAGCCGATATGGTATCTGAAGAGGCGCGGGAAGCAGCTTTGAAATCTATGAAGACGCTAAACAGATATGCCCGTGATGTATTAAAAAGACATACTGTTCATGCCTGTACAGATGTGACAGGGTTTGGGCTTGGAGGACATGGAACGGAAATGGCGGACGGTAGCAAGAAGACACTTGTGATCGATACAAAAGCGCTTCCGATCCTTCCAGATGTAGAAGAATACGCCTCTATGGGCCTGATTCCGGGAGGCGCATATCGCAACCGGGAATTTGCAGCAAAATTTGGTTACATAAGCACAGCAGAACTCTGGCGGGAGGATCTGGTCTTTGATCCACAGACGTCCGGCGGACTTCTTGCGGCGGTTCCGGCAGATGAAGCAGAAGAGATACTTCTGGAATTGAGTGAATCTGCTCTTTCCTGTGCGATGATCGGTGAAGTGACTGACCGGGAAAATCATGCACTGGAGATTCGATAACTGACAGTTATCGAAAATAAATGAAAATTTGTTATAAAAATATCAAACTTTGCGGTATATATATTGAGAATTTATATCAAAAATGCTATAATGCAAGAATACAATATGTGGAGGGAACAAAAGAGTTTATAAAATACTCTGTTCCTTGGAAAGGGAGGTATTTTTTATGAATCAAGAGGATGTACAGAAACTATCAAATGCAGCAAACGCGAAGATTACCCTGCTGAAAAATGACTTTTTCAAGTATTTCATGCGGGCGATCATGGCAGGGTTCTTTATTGTAGTTGCAATGATCTTTTCCAATGTTGTGGGAAATGTGTTCTCAGGGGCCGAAGAACCGGCATGGGGGAAATTCCTGGGGGCACTCGTGTTCTCGATTGCAGTGTTGCTGATTTCGCTGGTAGGCGGCGAGCTTTTTACCGGAAATAATCTGGTGATGGCATTTGGAGCATTTGACAAGAAGATCAGCTGGGGCGATGCGGCTAAAGTATGGGTAGTCAGCTATATCGGTAACTTTGTTGGCTGTCTGATTCTTTCTCTGATTTTTGTATGGGCGGGAGCATCCGGAACAGCAGATTATTTTGCCGGATTTATCGGAAATAAACTTGCAATTCCGGCAGGTCAGATGTTTTTCCGTGCAGTTTTGTGTAACTTCTTTGTATGTCTTGGGGTTCTTTGTGGCATTAAGCTTAAGAGCGAAGCTGCAAAGTTTTTGATGATCGTTATGTGTATTTCTGGATTTGTTGTCAGCGGATTTGAGCACTGTGTGGCAAATATGGGTATCTTTGTAACAGCAGGATGTCTGGTACCGGGAGTTTCCATTGGAGCAATGGTTAAGAGCATGATAATCGTCACTTTGGGAAATATGGCAGGCGGTGCGCTTCTTCTTGCATGGCCTCTCAGAAAGATGAGTGCAGATAAATAATATGGGTAAATCCTTATACATAGCTGAGAAACCAAGTGTTGCTCAGGAATTTGCGAAAGCATTAAAAATTAACGGACAGAGAAAGGATGGCTATCTGGAATCAGAAGATTCTGTAGTGACCTGGTGTGTTGGGCACCTGGTCACTATGAGCTATCCTGAAAAATATGATATCAAGTATAAAAGGTGGAGTTTGGATACCCTGCCTTTTTTACCGCGTGAATTTAAGTATGAAGTGATTCCGGGGGTGCAGAAACAGTTTAACATTGTTAAGGGGCTTCTGAACCGTCCGGATGTAGAGACGATTTATGTGTGTACCGACTCCGGACGTGAGGGAGAATATATCTATCGTCTGGTGGCACAGATGGTGGGTGTGAAAGATAAAGATCAGCGTAGAGTATGGATCGATTCTCAGACAGAAGAAGAAATCCTTAGAGGAATCCGTGAGGCAAAAGAACTGTCAGCTTATGACAATCTGGCGGATTCTGCTTATCTGCGGGCAAAGGAAGATTATCTGATGGGAATCAATTTTTCCAGAGTCCTGACTTTGCGTTATGGCAACAGTGTTTCTAATTACCTGAACAGTAAATACCAGGCAATCTCCGTAGGCAGGGTCATGACCTGTGTGCTTGGAATGGTCGTGCGCCGCGAACGGGAGATCCGATCTTTTGTGAAGACCCCGTTTTACCGTGTTCTTTCCAGTGTTGCACTGGAAGGAGAACACTTTGATGGAGAATGGAGAGCAGTAGAAGGAAGCAGATATTTTCAGTCACCGTACCTTTATAAGGAGAATGGCTTCAAAGAAAAGAAACATGCCGAGGAACTGATTCGGATGTTGGAGTCGGAACAACCATTGTCCTGCCGCGTAGAAAAGGTGGAACGCAAAAAGGAAAACAAAAATCCGCCACTTTTATTTAACCTGGCAGAGCTTCAGAATGTCTGTTCAAAACTGTTCAAGATCAGTCCGGATGAGACACTTCGTATTACACAGGAACTGTATGAGAAAAAACTGGTGACTTATCCACGAACCGATGCCAGAGTGCTGTCGAGTGCGGTTGCAAAAGAAATTTATAAAAATATTTCAGGACTGCGTCGATATCTGATGATCGACAATGCAGCAGATGAGATTTTACAGATGGGTTCTTACAAAACAATCGCAAAAACCAGATATGTCAATGATAAACAGATTACAGATCATTATGCGATCATCCCGACAGGTCAGGGATTAAATGTTCTGAACAGTCTTTCTCAGACATCACAGAGAGTTTATGAGACGATCGTGCGACGTTTCCTCTGTATCTTCTGTCCGCCGGCAGTTTATCAGAAAGTCAGCCTGGTGACAGAGATGCAGAAAGAAAAGTTCTTTTCCGGTTTTAAGGTGCTGCAGGTAGAAGGATATCTGAAATATGCGACGAACTCTTTTGCCAGAAAATCAGCAGCAGACAGATCACAGGAGTCCGGCAAAGAAGACAGTGAGGAGGTATCCTGTGACGTGCAGCTTCTGAATGCGTTGCAGCGACTGAAAAAGAATGATATACTGACTGTAGATGCTCTGAACATTAAAGAGGGAGAAACGTCTCCGCCGAAACGGTATAATTCAGGTTCTATGATTCTGGCAATGGAAAATGCAGGTCAGCTGATCGAAGATGAGGAACTGAGAGCACAGATCAAGGGAAGCGGAATCGGAACCAGTGCAACAAGAGCAGAGATTCTTAAGAAACTTGTTTCTATCAAATACTTGTCATTAAATAAAAAGACACAGGTAATCACGCCAACGCTTCTTGGAGAGATGATCTTTGATGTTGTAAACTGTTCGATTCGTCAGCTTCTGAATCCTGAACTGACAGCAAGCTGGGAAAAAGGCCTTACATATGTGGCAGAGGGAAGCATTACTTCACAGGAGTACATGGACAAACTGGAACATTTTGTGCGTGTGCGTACTGCCCAGGTGGAACAGAGTAATTATCAGTATGCACTGCGACAGTTTTTTGACGCAGCCGCTGCGAATTATAAATCGAAGCCAACGGCTTCCAGACGAGGAGGAAAATCATAATCATGTTAAAAGATTTTACAGTTGCAAATCTTCTGGATTTGAATGAAACAATAGCTGCAGAGTTATTTGAAGGAAAGACATATCCATGGGAAGTTCTCCCGGAAATCAGTGATTTTATTATGAAACTTGGTCCGACGCTTAATCCGTTTGAGTATGAGTGCAGGGATGGCAATGTATGGATCGCAAGATCTGCCAAAGTAGCTCCGACAGCATCTATCAATGGTCCGGCTATTATCGGTAAAGATGCAGAAGTTCGCCACTGTGCATTTATCCGCGGAAATGCGATCGTAGGAGAGGGCTCAGTAGTTGGAAATTCCACAGAACTTAAGAATGTGGTTATTTTTAATAAAGTACAGGTTCCACATTATAATTATGTGGGGGATTCTGTTCTGGGATATAAATCCCACATGGGAGCAGGTTCTATCTGCTCCAACGTTAAGTCAGACAAGAAACTGGTCGTTGTCAAAGATGGTGATGAGAAGATAGAGACAGGACTGAAGAAATTTGGTGCCATGCTTGGTGACCATGTAGAAGTTGGATGTGGCTCTGTGCTGAACCCTGGAACTGTGATCGGCAGAAATACGAATATATATCCGCTTTCACCGGTAAGAGGCTGCATTCCGGCAGACAGTATCTACAAAAACGCAGCCGAGATCATCAAAAAGAATTAAGGCCGGCCAAAACAGTCTTTAAAGAAAAAAGAGATTCCGGATGATCACAAGGATTGTGATATGTACGGGATAGAATAAATAAAAGAAATACTTCGCGGCTTTTCCTCGGATAAAGCCGCGTTTTCCATTGTACATATTAATGGAAATAAAGGCAAAACAGGCTTTCCATTCATAACTCAGCCAGCAGCTTCCAACGATCGCCTGGGATACTTTCTCATTTCGGAGAAGATACATCAGAACGAGAAAGATGAAACCACGCCATCCGTAATCTGCATGCAGCAGGATAGAGATACCGAGGAGAGCAAGCAGAGAGAAAAGCTGCATCCACGGTGCTTCCCAGAAGTATTCAAGAGCACAGAAGGCAAGATATCCAAGAAAGAGAGTAAAAAAAACATTCTGTTTATCAGCATAATGCCAGGTGTTTGCAAACATAAAATTCCACGGAATTTCGGAAATTAGCGCAAACAGCAGCAGATTCCGGCCATATTTTCTGCGGTCATGCGTATGAAGGAATCCTTCGACGATCAGGAAACAGAAAATAGGAAAAGCACATCGTCCGATATCGCGGACAATACGATAGAAAGTAATTCCTTTTCCATTGATATAAAAGAGCTCCGTGAGCGCCGGCGGATAGTGGCTGAGTATGATTGCACCTGTATGATCGATCAGCATGGCAATACAGGCAAGCAGTTTCAGCATGCTGCCACTTAGAATCTGAAAGCGTGCCGGAAAAATGCTTGGAGGGAGTTTGTCAGACATAGAATTTTCTCCTTGTTTTTTAATGAATTTTATCACATTTATACAAGAACGGCAATTATATGATATCCATATAGAAAAGTTCGTATTTTTTGACATAAGTTTGACTGGACTAACGGTAGTGATTTGTGAGAAAATACATTCAGGTTGTTAGTCTATCTTTTAACAACATCATAAGTAAATCTATACTTGAAAGGAGTTTTAACATGATTTATTCACGCGAAGTAGAAGAAATGTGCCCAGTTGCACAGGGTGTCCATCACGGCGCCGCTCCAATCCCGGAAGAAGCAAAATGGGTTCAGGCTAAGGAAGTGAAGGACATTTCCGGTTTCACACATGGTGTAGGCTGGTGTGCTCCTCAGCAGGGTGCCTGTAAGCTGTCCCTGAACGTAAAAGAAGGTATCATCCAGGAAGCACTGGTTGAGACAATCGGATGCTCAGGTATGACTCATTCCGCAGCTATGGCATCTGAGATTCTTCCAGGACTGACTGTTATGGAAGCTCTGAATACAGACCTTGTTTGTGATGCTATCAACACAGCTATGAGAGAACTTTTCCTTCAGATCGTATACGGACGTTCCCAGTCTGCATTCTCTGAAGACGGACTTGCAGTAGGTGCTGGTCTGGAAGACCTTGGTAAAGGACTTCGTTCTCAGGTTGGTACAATGTACGGAACACTTAAAAAAGGTCCTCGTTACCTGGAAATGGCAGAAGGCTATGTTACAGGTATCGCTCTTGACGAAGATAATGAAATTATCGGTTATCAGTTCGTAAGCCTTGGCAAAATGACTGACTTCATCAAAAAAGGTGATGACCCGAACACAGCATGGGAAAAAGCAAAAGGTCAGTATGGCCGTGTTGCAGATGCTGTTAAGATCATCGACCCACGTAAAGAATAATTATACCGATTATAATTTCAGGAGGATAAGTAAATGGCTTTATTTGAATCATATGAGAGACGAATTGACAAAATCAATTCAGTTTTAAACAGCTATGGAATCGCTTCTATCGAAGAAGCAGAGAAAATCACTAAAGATGCAGGCCTTAACGTATACGATCAGATCAAAGGCATTCAGCCAATCTGCTTCGAGAACGCTTGCTGGGCATACATCGTAGGTGCAGCTATCGCAATCAAAAAAGACTGCAGAAGAGCAGCTGACGCAGCAGCAGCTATCGGTGAAGGACTTCAGGCATTCTGTATTCCTGGATCCGTTG
>ERZ827488.4409-NODE-4409-length-10132-cov-3.067778_pt1 | contig 10132 bp, 7 predicted proteins | sample MGYA00519771_ERZ827488 | MGnify/ENA primary metagenome ERZ827488 (study PRJEB31778, sample SAMEA3449323) | human gut metagenome | biome: human gut; feature: human-associated habitat; material: faeces | place: United Kingdom | collected 2010/2012 ...
AGGAATGGTGCCGGAAGTCGGGAGTAAGAGTGAGCCTGATCCCGATGTCTGAAAACACCGGTTTCTGTCATGCAGTGAATCTGGGAATCCGCAAGGCACAGAGCCCCTATGTGATCTTGTTAAATAATGACACCAAAGTGGAACAGGGATTCCTGAGGGGATTGTACGATGCCATCCGTGAGGACGAGAGGATATTTTCTGTCAGTGCGAAGATGCTCATGTGGGACAAGCCGGAGCTTATCGATGATGCCGGGGATCGCTACTGTGCCCTGGGATGGGCGTATTCCCGTGGAAAAGGACGCCCGGCAGACAAATATGAAAAAAATGTCAGCGTATTTTCCGCCTGTGGAGGAGCGGCGATCTACAGACGTTCCGTATTTGAAGAGATCGGTTATTTTGATGAAGAACATTTTGCCTATCTGGAAGATATTGATGTGGGCTATCGTGCCAGGATCTTTGGATATGAGAACTGGTATGTGCCAGCTGCACTGGTCTATCATGTAGGCAGCGGAACAAGCGGATCCAGATACAATCAGTTTAAGACCAGATATTCTTCAAGAAATAATATTTATCTGATCTACAAAAATATGCCGGTTCTTCAGATTATTTTGAATCTTCCTTTTCTGGTGCCGGGCTTTGGCATGAAGATCCTGTTTTTTTCCCAGAAGGGAATGGGCAGGGAGTATGTGGCAGGAATCAAAAATGGGTTCCAGATCAGTCATAGAAATAAAAAAGTGAAGTTCCACATGAGAAATCTTGGAAGATACGCCAGAATCCAGCTGGAACTGTGGTGGAATATAATTTACAGATTTATGGTATAAAAAGTTTGTGCAGAAGTGATTCGTTAGTATTTCGTAACTATTTTTCACATTAATGTATGAAGAATTTATTGCAATTCTGTTTTATCTATTATAAGATAGAGAAAGTCACAGACCAGATAGTGCTTAAAGCGTGAGATGTGGATGAAACGCGCAGCAGGAACAGGTTTGTGAAGGTTGCTGTGAGTGACAAACCCGGCAACATGTGAAGAAGGGCAGAGGTGGCAGAGATTGATTAAAGATAATCAGAAGAACTTCAGTCGGCTCCATGTCGTTATAGATGCCTGTGTAATTACGTTATCTTATATGTTTGCCTGGGCGCTGAGATTTATCGGACCTTTTGCAGCAAATGCTGTCCGGGCCAGAAGTTTCCAGCAGTATATGTCTGCACTGGTATTTATCCTGCCGGCATATATTCTGCTGTATCATGCGTTTTCACTGTATGAACCAATGCGGATGCAGGGAAGACGTCTTGTGCTGTCTAATATTGTAAAAGCCAATTCTCTTGGTATTCTGATCACTACATTTATTTTGTATACCATTGAAGAAGGCGATATTTCCCGTTCTGTACTGTATATGTTTTATGGAATCTGCATTGTGGCAAGCTGGGGAGCAAGAATGTTCATTTTCTACAGCCTGCGCAAAATGCGAAAGAAAGGACTGAACCAGAAACAGGTAGTGCTGGTTGGGTACAGCCGGGCAGCAGAAGAGTATATTGACCGCATTCAGCAGAACCCTCAGTGGGGATATGTGGTAAGAGGCATTCTGGATGACAATATTACTGCAGGTACCATGTATAAAGGCGTCAAGGTGATCGGAAGAATTGCCAATCTAAACGTGATCCTGCCGGAGAACAGGCTTGACGAGATTGCGATTACACTGGGATTAAGTGAATATTACCGACTGGAGGAGATTGTAGCGCTTTGTGAGAAATCAGGAGTGCATACAAAATTTATTCCGGATTATAATAAGATTATTCCTACGAAACCATATACAGAGGATATTCTGGGACTTCCGGTGATCAATATCCGGTATGTTCCTCTTAGTAATACTTTTAATGCCATGATAAAAAGAATAATGGATATCTGTGGCTCCATTATTGGAATTATTGTGGCGTCGCCGATCATGCTGGTACTATGTGCGCTGATAAAGCTCACTTCTCCTGGACCGCTGATCTACCGTCAGGAACGTGTGGGTCTCCATAATCAGACTTTCTGGATGTATAAATTCCGTTCTATGGAGATTCAGCCGGAGGCAGAGGAGAAGAAAGCCTGGACAGTAAAAAATGATCCCAGGGTTACAGCAATCGGCAGATTTATGCGAAGAACCAGCCTTGATGAACTTCCCCAGCTTTTTAATATTTTTAAGGGAGATATGAGTCTGGTAGGGCCAAGACCTGAGAGACCATTTTTTGTGGAAAAGTTCCGTGAAGAGATTCCGAGATATATGGTGAAGCACCAGGTACGTCCGGGACTGACCGGATGGGCACAGGTAAACGGATACAGAGGTGACACTTCCATCCGCAAGAGGATTGAGTGTGATCTTTACTATATCGAGAACTGGACTGTAGGGCTTGATATCAAGATAATGTTTATGACGATCTTTAAAGGATTCATTAATAAGAATGCGTATTGAGAAAGGAAAGAAAAATGGCAAGACCTGGTAGAAAAAAGAGGACTGCTTTGTTTATTGTGGAAATTATCTGTCTTTTGCTGTTTATTGGCGGATTGTATGTATATGGACAGATTGATTCCAGATTGAACAAGATTGAGACACCTCAGCTGGATGAGAGCAAGATTGTTACGAATGTGACAGCACCACAGATGTCTGGCTATACAACTTATGCACTTTTCGGAATCGACCAGCGTTCCAAGAATGCTGCGCTTGATGCACAGAACAGTGATACCATTATCATTGCAAGTATTAATAATGATACCAAAGAGGTGAAGCTTGCTTCCGTATATCGTGATACTCTTCTGGATATTGGAAATGATACTTATACCAAGGCAAATGCTGCTTACGCATATGGTGGTCCGGAACAGGCCATTTCCATGCTGAATACCATGCTTGACCTGAAAATTACGGATTACGTAACTGTTAATTTTAATGCAATGGTAGCTGCAATAGATGCACTTGGCGGTCTTGATATTCCTCTTTCCTATGCGGAAATGGTGTTTATGAATGACTATTGTATAGAAACTTCCCAGGAGACCGGCAAAAGCTACACGCCAGTAGAACTGCCGGATCCCAAGCCGGAGAACGAGGAGGAAATCCTTGGAACATACCATCTGAATGGTGTACAGTCAGTTTCTTACTGTCGTATCCGTTACACTGCAAGCATGGATATGGGACGTACTGAGCGTCAGCGCCGTGTGATCGGAATGATGGTTGACAAAGCAAAGGCAGCAGGAATTACCACCATTTTCAATATTATGGACGAGGTATTTCCTATGATTTCCACATCCATCACGAAGACTGAGATTCTGAACCTGATTCCGACGCTGATGGGGTATAACATTGCAGATACTACCGGTTTCCCAGCCAAGTACAAATTTGCGGATGTGAAGAAGGCCAGCATGGTTGTTGCAGACACGCTGGAGGATAATGTAAAGGAGCTTCATAAGTTTCTGTATGGTGCTGACGAGAATTACCAGCCGTCACAGAACATTGTGGAGGCGAATGCCCGGATCATTGAGCTTGTAGGCGGTGCAGATACCTTGGTTGACCAGTCTCCGATTGCAAGTAATGAAGCAGGAAATTCTTCTGATATTGTATGGCAGGGTGACGGAAGCGGAAACTATGATTACAACGATTATGGTGGAAGCGATTACGACAATAGCTATGATAACAGCTACGACAACAGCTATGACAGCGGAAACGACTATAGTGGAGACGATAGCGGCGATTATAGCGATGGCAGTTATGACAGTGGAAGTGATTCTGGCAGCAGTTACGATAATGGAGGAGACTACAGCGGCGGAGATTATAGTGGAGACAGCTCCGGCGATGGCGGTTTCGAAGATGGAAGCGGATATTGATCAGTAGATAAATATTCCATGATTGAAAATTTAAAGGGACCATCCGAAAGGAAGTGGTCCCTTTTTCGCGAAAAGGATGTGCGCTCTGCCAGCAGTGTTACCATATTGCGAAAGTATATTTATTCGTGCAGAGCCTGAAAGAGGAGAGATACTATGGAAACAGTTGACGTAATTATTCCTGCATACCGTCCGGGAAAAGAATTTGAGAAGTTGTTGGATTCTCTTTCCACACAGAATTATCCAGTGGAAAAAATTCTTGTTATGAATACAGAAGAGAAATTCTGGAACACGGCCTGGGAGAAAAAATTTCCAAAAGTGAACGTGGTACATTTAAAAAAGGCGGATTTTGACCACGGTGGAACCAGATGCCGGGGAGCAAGACTGTCTGATTCAGATATTATGGTATTTATGACTCAGGATGCAGTTCCGGCAGACAGAAATCTGATTGGAAATCTGATCCGTCCCCTGCAGGAAAATTCCAAAGTTGGAGCTGCCTACGCAAGACAGCTGGCTCGGGAGGACTGTGCTTACCTGGAAAAATACACCAGAAGATTTAATTATCCGGAAACTTCTTCTATAAAATGGGAAAAAGATACTGGCATATATGGAATAAAAACTTATTTTTGCTCCAATGTGTGTGCAGCTTATAAGAAAAGTATTTATGAGGAAATTGGCGGTTTTGTAAAAAAAGCTATTTTTAATGAAGACATGATCTATGCAGGAACTATGGCAAAGCGGGGATATGGAATTGCCTATGCTGCAGATGCCTGTGTGATCCATTCACACAATTATTCATGCAGACAGCAGTTTCACCGGAATTTTGATCTGGGTGTTTCCCAGGCAGATCATCCGGAGATTTTTGAGGGAGTACCAGCAGAGGGAGAGGGACTTCGCCTTGTGAAAAAGAGCCTGGCTTATCTTATAAAAACAGGGCATATCTGGCTGGTTCCCAAGCTGGCAGGGCAAAGTGGCTTCAAATATATGGGATATTTTCTTGGAAAAAGATATAAAAAGTTGCCGAAAAAGGTGATTCTGTTTTGTACTATGAACCGTGAATATTGGAAAAACGAGTAACTGTTCAGTGCTTTCACAGTTATGCACTTCGTGAACAGGGACTGTGGCTATGAAAGGTGACACTTTTTTTCGTGTCACCTTTTCTTAATGAATCTATCACATTTTCAACACAATTGCTTGCTAAACTTGTATCATAAATAAAAGAAAATGTTACAGAATGCTGCAGATTCCAACGTGAACAGCAGCACTGTTTATGAACATAGAAGGGAGCAGAAAATGAGTGATGAATGGAATTGGGGACAGGAGCCAGAGAAAACGGATGGCAGCTCCCAACAGCCAGAGAATACAGATGAATCCGGATCGGCTGCATCGGATCAGACAGCGGCCCCCGAAGATGAATTGAATGAAAATGTAACTTATCATTACAAATATACCAGCAGCAGAAATTCAGATGGTGCAGGAAGCACAGACAATGGAAATTATTACGCTTCCAGCAATAATTCAGATACTTCCGGAAATTCATCCAAAGACAGCGGTTTTGAGTCCCAATCTTCGGAACCCAGATATGCGCATTATCAGGTTGATGAACAGGAGAAGAAGCCTGAGGAAAAAAAGAAAGGAAGACATCACAGACTTCATAATGATAAGGCAGCATCTTCCGGTTTTGGAAGGAAAGCAGGAAATACTATTACGCTGGCTGTGATTTTTGGTCTGGTGGCAGGTCTGGTATTTCAGGCAGTGAATATGGTGTCGGATAAATATTTTAAGAAAGAAACTCAGACTGCAGTAGGGTCTGCAGAGACACTTACTTCTTCAGCATCTGCCAGTACCACGGCAGAAGAAAGCACAGATGCAGGCGAAGGCATCAATGCAGAAATCGTAGCAAATGAAAAAGGTCCCGTTGCAGGGGTTGCCCAGGCTGCAATGCCCTCAGTCGTGGCAATCACTTCAGTAAGCATGCAGGAAATTCGCAGCTTTTTCGGCTATGGAATGGAATATCCCAGTACAGGAAGCGGTTCTGGTATTATTTTCGGAGAGAATGATGATGAACTTCTCATTGCTACCAACAATCATGTAGTGGAGGGCGCTACTACACTGAGTGTCTGCTTTATCGGAAGTGATGTGGTAAGTGCAGAACAGGAAACTGAGAATTATATAAATGGAAATGGAGACTTGAATATTGATGGTGCAGTTTCCGCAAAGATAAAAGGAACTGACGAGGATACAGACCTTGCGGTGATTGCAGTTGAAAAAAGTGACATTCCGGAAGAAACCATGAGCCAGATTAAAATTGCCCAGCTTGGCAATTCGGATGATCTTGCTGTTGGTGAGCAGGTGGTTGCCATTGGTAATGCACTTGGTTATGGTCAGACTGTAACATCTGGCTGGGTAAGTGCCCTGGATCGCACTGTTCAGTCCGATTCCAATACTTATGAGGAGCTGATCCAGACAGATGCAGCAATTAATCCTGGCAACAGTGGTGGTGCCCTTTTAAATATGCAGGGAGAATTGATTGGAATTAACTGTGCCAAAATTGCATCAAGCAGTATAGAGGGAACCGGATATGCCATTCCGATTTCCAAGGCACAGCCCATTCTGGAAGAACTTATGAATCGTAAGACAAGGGATAAAGTTTCAGATGAGTCACAGATTGGCTATCTGGGAGTTAAATTCGCCGATCTTTCCAGAGAAGCAATCCAGATGTATAATATGCCATCTGGTGCATTTGTTATGGATGTGTATCCGGGAGAGGCAGCAGATAATGCCGGAATCCAGAAAAGTGATATTATTACCAAGCTGGATGGCCAGAAGGTTTCAAGTAAGGCTGATATCAACGATAAGCTTCAGTATTATTCAGCTGGTGAAGAAATCGAAATTGAGGTGGCACGGTTAAATAACGGAGAGTATGAGGAATCGACAGTAACTGTTACATTGAGTGCAAGACCGGATGGTAATCAGTAATATGCAAGGGGAGCTGATAAGGCTCCCCTTTTCACATTTTATAAAAAGTTAATTTCTAAATCAGAGAAAAGTATGGTACAATAAGAAAACAAAAATGATTTTTACATAAGATAGGAAAGACTGCTGGTCAGCCTGATAACAGCAGCAGGAAAGGAAATAATTATATGACTGAACATTTTGACGATGAAAAAGACGAAATCATCGATGGCGATATAACAGAGAAGAACGATGATCACGAAGATGACAGCGATTATGAGAAATTCTGTTTTCTCTGTCATCGTCCGGAGAGCCAGGCAGGCAAAATGATCGAGCTTCCTAACAATATACATATCTGTAATGATTGTATGCAGAAAAGCTTTGACACTATGACCCAGCAGATGAATAACGGACTGAATCTGAACGATCTTCTTAATATGCCTAATGTGAGTATGATCAATCTGGGCAGTATTCAGGATGCAATTCCCCGTCCGAAGAAAGTAAAGAAGAAAAAAGAAGATGCCAGGCCAGAGATTGATCTTAAGAAGATCCCGGCACCACATAAGATCAAGGCAAGTCTTGACGAATACGTAATTGGTCAGGAGAGAGCCAAGAAAGTAATGTCTGTTGCTGTCTATAATCATTATAAGCGTGTGGCTACAGACACTATGGATGAGATTGAGATAGAGAAGTCCAATATGCTGATGATCGGACCTACCGGATGCGGAAAGACCTACCTGGTAAAAACTCTTGCCAGACTTCTGGACGTGCCGCTGGCTATTGCAGATGCTACTTCTCTTACAGAGGCAGGCTATATTGGTGACGATATTGAGAGTGTGATCTCCAAGCTTCTTGCTGCAGCAGATAATGATGTGGAGAAAGCAGAGCATGGGATTGTCTTTATTGATGAGATTGACAAGCTGGCCAAGAAAAAGAACACCAATCAGCGTGATGTAAGCGGTGAAGCGGTTCAGCAGGGACTTTTGAAGCTTCTGGAGGGAAGCGAGGTAGAGGTGCCGGTCGGAGCCAACAGCAAAAATGCCATGGTTCCTATGGTAACGGTAAATACCAGAAATATTCTGTTTATCTGTGGAGGGGCATTCCCGGATCTGGAGAATATTATCAAGGAGAGACTGAATAAGCAGGCATCTATCGGCTTTTACGCAGACCTGAAGGACAAATATGACAATGATCCACATATTCTGGAGAAGGTAACAGTAGATGATATCCGTGCATTTGGCATGATTCCGGAATTTATCGGACGTCTGCCGATTATATATACACTGGACGGACTGAATGAGGATATGTTAGTGCAGATCCTGAAGGAACCGAAGAATGCAATTTTGAAACAGTATCAGAAGCTCCTTGCCCTGGATGAGGGGAAGCTGGATTATGCGCTTCACGCGATTGCGGCCAAGGCACTGGAGAAACACACTGGAGCCAGAGGTCTTCGCGCCATTCTGGAGGAATATATGCTGGATATCATGTATGAGATTCCGAAAGATGACAGTATTGGACAGGTGATCATTACCAGAGAATATATTGAAGGTACAGGCGGTCCGAGAATCCTGCTTCGCGGACAGGAAATTCCCCTGATCGGGATGGCACAGTAGACAGGGAAACAGGTGTTTCATCACTTTGCAGCTGTTCAGGAGACAGCTTTTAGCCGTAAAAGTACTGAATAGTTACAACACTTTTTATATGTAAAGGAGATGGTATTATGGCACGCGATTTTTTTGACGAGTTAAGTGACACAATTACAAGGACAACCAAGGATCTTGGAAAAAAAGCCGGTCAGCTTTATGAGGCACAGAAGATCAGAAGCAAGATTTCCAGTGAAGAGCAGATGGTACAGAAACTGAAAGCAGACATTGGAAATGTGATCTTTGAAAAGTACAAAGAAGGTGCAGAAGTAGAAGAAGCTCTTAAAGGGTTCTGTGAAGAGATTGAGCAGCATCTGGATATTATTGACGGATATAAGGATGCAGCAGCGGAGATGAAGGGACGGAAAATCTGTCCGGCATGTGGAAAATCTGTAGACAGAAGTGTCTCCTTTTGTCCATACTGTGGCTCTGTATGCCCGACTCCGGAACCAGAGAAAGCTGAGGGTGATGTGGTGGACACTGAGACTGCAGAACCTGTAGAAGAGACAGAAGAGAAGCAGGCAGAGAATGAGGCAGGTACAGAGGAAGAAAAGGTCTCAACAGAAACTGAGAAAAGTGGTCAGGATTTTCCAGGTAAATAAGGAGGCTGCATTTATGCTTTCGCTAACAATTGCCGGCGGAATTTTTCTGTTGGATTATAAGATAAAAGAACATATTGACAGTACCCGCCTTCAGGGAAGCAAAGAAGAAGTACTGGGAGGCAGACTGCTCCTTCGGAACTGTCACAATAAAGATAAGATTCTTGGTAAGGTAAAAATCGGCAGGGAGAATTGCCAGGAGCTTGCAGCAGCTGGTATGGGCTGTGTGGCAGGGGAATACTGGCACCAGCTTCTCCCCGGCGGAAATAAGCTTAGCAGAGCCGGTCTTGCCATGATCCTGGGTGGTGGAATGTCCAACTACACAGACCGTCGAAATAAAGGATATGTTACAGATTATGTGAGCCTGAATGTGAAGAACAAAGAAATTCGTAAGATCGTATTTAATCTGTCTGACGTATGTATTGCTGCAGGTACCATTCTGTGGGCAGCAGGAAATTTATTTTCATATAGGAAAAAATAATCTGAGACAGAAAACAAAAGACACCTGGCACAGTGCGCTAGGTGTCTTTTGTTTTTCTGGAGAGCAGTGAGGGAGGATAAGGCTGCTTTGTATCTGTGCGTTCCAGCAGATAATCTACACTTACATTATAGAAGTCTGCAATTTTGCATAAGACATCAGGAGGGATGATTCTTTCCCCTCGTTCATAACGTGAGTAGGTACGCTGGATCACATTGAGATAGTGAGCCATGTATTTCTGTGTCAGATCATGATCTTCCCGCAGCTCTCTGATTCTTTTGTACGTCATATTTCATTTCTCTGGTGTAAAAGTATAAATAGTATCAGCCGTCAGCCACAGGTGGATAACGGTTGATTTCATTATAAATTGCGGTTCCCTTGGAATAGTTAAAAAGACCAAAATGGACTAAGAACAAATCTCTGTCGGAATCCTAAAGGATACAAAAATATATTTTTTAAATTTTTCAAATTTTTTTGAAAATTAGTGTTGACATTTGACTGAATGTGTTGTATTATAATCAAGCAGTCGCGAGAGAGCGATTGAAACATAAGAAATGCAGGAGTGGCGGAATTGGCAGACGCGCAGGCTTCAGGTGCCTGTGGT
>ERZ827488.4416-NODE-4416-length-10109-cov-6.336085_pt1 | contig 10109 bp, 6 predicted proteins | sample MGYA00519771_ERZ827488 | MGnify/ENA primary metagenome ERZ827488 (study PRJEB31778, sample SAMEA3449323) | human gut metagenome | biome: human gut; feature: human-associated habitat; material: faeces | place: United Kingdom | collected 2010/2012 ...
GCCACATGGTCCACCATGCGCTGTACCAGAAGCAGAATTACAGCTATGCGGGCGTTATCGAGGCGCTGTCCGGTGCGCCGTTTGATGTGAAGTTCATCAGCTTTGACGACATCAAGGCTGACCCGAAGGTGCTGGACGGCATCGACGTCCTTATCAACGTCGGTGACGGCGACACCGCTCACACCGGCGGCAAGGTCTGGGAGGATCCTGATATTTCCGCTGCCGTCAAGGGCTTTGTCCACCGCGGCGGCGGTCTGATTGGTGTCGGCGAACCGGGCGGTCACCAGTATCAGGGGCGCTATTTGCAGCTGTCCGCGCCGCTCGGCGTGGAGAAGGAAACAGGCTTCACCCTGAATTACGACAAGTACAACTGGGATGAACACCGCGACCACTTTATTCTGGCCGACTGCCCCGACCACGACGTGGACTTTGGCGAGGGTAAAAAGAGCATCTTCGCGCTGGAAGGCACCGAAATTCTGATTCAGCGTGACAAGGAAGTCCAGATGGCTGCGCACGAGTACGGCCAGGGGCGCGGCGTGTATATCAGCGGTCTGCCGTACAGCTTTGTGAACAACCGCGTGCTGTACCGCGCCATCCTGTGGGCTGCCCACGATGAAGTCGACCTGCACAAATGGTTCAGCACGAACTACAATGTGGAAGTCCATGCCTACGTTAAGAACGGCAAGTACTGCGTGGTCAACAACACCTACGAACCGCAGGACACGACCGTTTACACCGGCGACGGCAGCTGCTTCGATCTGCATCTGGATACCAATGAGATCAAGTGGTACAGCATTGAGGGGTAATAGAATGAGAACACCCGAAGAACAGATCCGCTATGCGGCCTCTATCACGCCCAGCCCGCGCCAGTTGGCATGGCAGCAGCTTGAATTTTACGCCTTTACCCACTTCGGCATGAATACCTTTACCAACCGTGAGTGGGGCGATGGCACCGAAGACCCGGCGCTGTTCAATCCTGACGCGCTGGATGCCGACCAGTGGGTCGCTGCGGTTAAAAGTGCCGGTATGAAGGCACTGATTTTGACCTGTAAGCACCATGACGGCTTTTGTCTGTGGCCGAGCGCCTACACCGAGCACAGCGTCAAGAACAGCCCGTGGAAGAACGGACAGGGCGATGTTGTGCGCGAGGTATCGGATGCCTGCCGGCGCGGCGGTATCAAGTTTGGTGTCTATCTCTCCCCGTGGGATCGTCACGATGCACGCTATGGGCAGGGGAAACCGTATGATGATTATTTCGTTTCCCAGCTGACCGAGCTTGCAACAAACTACGGAGACATTTTCTGCTTCTGGTTTGACGGTGCCTGTGGCGAGGGCAAAAACGGCAAAAAGCAAATTTACGATTGGGAACGCTACTATGCGGTGCTGCGTAAATTGCAGCCGAATGCGGTTTTGAATGTCTGCGGCCCCGATGTGCGTTGGTGCGGCAACGAGGCCGGGCATTGCCGGAAAGCTGAGTGGAGCGTGGTTCCCGCAGAACTGCGGGATGCAGAGCGCACGGCATCTAAATCGCAGCAGGCGGATGACGGAGAATTCTCCCGCAAAATCGACTCTCAGGACGAGGATATCGGCAGCAGAGCGGTCATCCGCAATGCAAGAGAACTTGTCTGGTATCCGTCCGAGGTGGATACCTCCATCCGAACGGGTTGGTTTTACCACCCGGAGGAGGACACTGACGTGCGCACGGCAGACGAATTGCTGGACATCTATCTGGATGCCGTTGGTGCGAACGCCAGCCTGCTGCTGAACATTCCACCCGATACGCATGGCCGTATTGCCGCTCCGGATTGCGCTAGCCTTGCGGAGCTGGGTACTAAAATCCAGCAGATTTTTGCCGGCAACGTAACGGAAAAGGCGAAAATCACAGCTGATTCTGCGATTGCGCAGCATCCAATCACACAGGCTGTAGACGGTATGGCAGACACCTATTGGCAGGCTGCCTACGGACAAGAATCCGATACGATCACTTTGAAATTTCCGAAGCCGCAGAAAGTTTCCTGTGTTGTGCTGGGCGAGCATCTTCCGACAGGGCAGCGAATTGAAAGCGGCGAGATTTGGGCAGATGGAAGCAAGGTTTCTGAATTTACGGTAGTTGGACATAAACGTATCTGCCGCTTCGCCCCTGTGGAAGTGCTGACGCTTACCATAAAGATTACAGCTTCTCGCACAGAACCAACTCTACGGCTGCTGGCAGTCTATCAGTGAGGATGTATGTGATGAAAGAAATTTTGACCGCGTGGCAATGGGATGGCCCAGTGTCAGAACCGGTTCCTTACGGAGAGGGGCATATTAACCAGACGTATGCTATTACGGTAACGTCAGAGCAGGGTGCAAAACGCTATATTCTGCAAAAAATCAATACCAATACATTCAAAGACCCGGCCGGTTTGATGGAAAACGTCTGCGGTATTACAGATTTTTTGCGCGAAAAGGCTAAGCAGCGCGGGGCTGACCCGGCGCGTGCTACGCTCCATGTGGTGCCTACCAAAGAGGAAAAGCCCTATTATCAGGCTGCTGATGGTAGCTGCTGGCGTGTCTATGACTTTGTGGAGGATACTGTCTGCTTGCAGCAGGTGCAGTCGGCTGAGGATTTTTACCAGAGCGCCGTTGCATTTGGCAACTTCCAGCATCAGCTTGCCGACTACCCGGCCCATACTCTGCACGAGACAATCCCGCACTTCCACGACACACCCAAGCGCTTCGTTGACTTCCAGCGCGCCGTGGCTGAGGACCGCATGGGTCGTGCCGCACAGGTGCAGCGTGAAATTGAGTTTGTCCGCGCCCGCGAAGCAGAGTATCACGTTATGGTGGATCTGCTGGCAGCGGGCAAGCTGCCGCTGCGCGTCACCCACAACGACACCAAGCTGAACAACATCCTGTTCGACAAAACGACCGGCGAGGGTCTTTGCGTCATCGACCTTGACACGGTCATGCCGGGGCTTGCTGCCAATGATTTTGGGGATTCTATCCGCTTCGGTGCCAACCACTGCGCCGAGGACGAAGCTGACCTCACGAAAGTGAATTTCAGCATGGAACTGTTCGAAATTTACACAAAGGGCTTCTTGCAGGCAGCAGGGGAAACGTTCACCCCGCTGGAAAAACAGACCCTGCCTTGGGGTGCCAAGTTGATGACGATGGAGTGCGGTATGCGTTTCCTCGCTGATTATCTCGAGGGGGACCACTACTTCCACATCAACTACGAAACCCAAAACCTCAACCGCGCCCGCACCCAGTTCAAGTTGACTGCCGATATGGAACAGAACTGGGATGCCATGCAAAAAGTAATTGAAAAATACTGCTGATACCGCTAATCTGCTTTTTCATTTTGCGGTTTGCGTTTTGCAGTAGAGTGCATCATGCAAAATCGTGTTTTCTCCTTCCTTAACTCCCGCGCCTAACAAGCGCGGGAGTTTTCTGTAATACAGCAAGTTGTATGTCCGCAGTGAGGCTAATAAGGCCATGCATTGCAATTGATTTTTATGATATTGGAAACTCAGAACGGTTGATACTAAATGCGAATTGTTGACTAAAAATCGCGCCGACAATGCACTGTCGGCGCGGTTTTATATGCTATGCAGTTTTCGATATTTGCCCGGAGCTTCAGCCTTATAGCGGCGGAACATCCGGTTAAAGTAGCTGGAATCACTAAAGCCGCAGCTATATGCGATCTCCGTGATGGGATCTTCGGTGGAGCATAATAGCTCCGCGGCACATTCTACCCGGTAGTAATTCAAATAGTCAATAGGGGAGCGCCCGGTTATGCTGTGAAAGACCCTGCAAAAGTGTTCAGGGGTCATTTCTGCTGTGGAGGCGAGATCTTCCAAGGTGATGCGGCTGGCGTAATTCTTTCGGATGCGCTCCAAGGCCGCTTTCATTTGGGCTGTGCTGCGGTCATTTCGTTTATTTCCGGGAGCGGATACTGTGTACGAATGCTGCAAAAGAATCTGGCCGAACAACTGCCACATCAGACCAATCGTCACAAATTCATATCCCTCCGGCTCTTTTTCCATTGCCTCAAAGAGTCTGTCAATCAGTTGGCAGGTTACGGAGCCAGCCGGTTGATACGGCTCGATTTGTGCGCCGCGTTCAAAAAGCGCATTGTATTTTGCCTGACATACGGAGCCGCTGCCGAGGAAGCGGTTCATATCAAAGACAACACACTCGTAAACGCAGTCGCTGGGGGTTCCGCCGTGAACGGCCCCGGCTGAAATGATGGCGGCATCCCCCTTGTGTAAAAGGTAAGAGCGTCCATCAATCAGCAGAGAAAACTCCCCGCTTAGAACCAGCATAAGTTCAAATTCCATGTGCCAGTGAAACGGCATTTCATAGCGTGGGTGCATTTTATCTACATAATAAAGCTCAATGGGAAAGTCAAAAGTGCCGCGCGTACTGCTTTCATGGGAAGCCAGAAACTTCATGGCAGGCATCTCCTAAAATATCAATATCGTCCAATATAATATCATTATACGCAAAGACGAGGGCAAATTGCAACAGTATAATACAAGTAAAGGACAAAATCCACTTTAGGAGGTACAAACTGTGCAAATCGAAGAAATCAAAGACCAAATCTGCGATGTCTGCCATAAAATGTGGCAGCTTGGCTGGGTCGCTGCCAATGATGGCAATGTCTCAGTTCGGTTGGAGGACGGAACTTTCCTTGCAACGCCTACGGGCATGAGCAAGAGCTTCATCACGCCGGACAAGCTGCTGCGTATTGATGCAAAGGGCAATGTGCTGGAAGGTGCAGAGGGCCTGCGCCCGTCCAGCGAAATCAAGATGCACCTGCGCTGCTACGAAAAGCGCGCCGATGTAAATGCTGTTGTCCATGCCCATCCGCCGGCAGCCACCGGCTTTGCCGTGGCACATCGCCCGATGGATATGTACAACATGATTGAGGATGTGGCAGCCATCGGTGCTGTGCCGCTGACTCCGTATGGAACTCCCAGCACGACGGAGGTGCCGGACGCAATCGAGCCGTATCTCAACGACCACGATGTTATGCTGCTGGAAAACCACGGCGCGCTGACGGTGGGCAGCGATGTCATCACCGCCTATTACCGCATGGAGAGTCTGGAACTGTGGGCAAAAATCACGATCAACGCAATCATTCTCGGCGGCAGCTACGATATTGACCGCAAGAATATTGATAAGCTCATCAATCTCCGCTCCTACTACAAAATTACCGGCAAACACCCCGGCTATCGCAAATTTGAGCGACGCGAAAAAGGTGAGCCGACGGACAAATAAGGAGACACCGTATGCTGAAGAACATTCCGCCTATCCTTAGCCCGGAACTTCTGAAAGTCCTCTGCGAGATGGGACATGGCGACGAAATCATTCTCGCAGACGGAAATTTCCCGGCTGAAAGCATCGGCAAAGATGCCATTGTGATTCGTGCAGACGGGCACGGAACCGTAGAACTGCTGGAGGCCATCCTGCAATTTCTGCCGTTGGATCAATATGTGGAAAAGCCTGTCGCGCTGATGAAAGTGGTTGATGGCGATCCGTGCAAGCCGACTATCTGGGATAGCTATAAACAGAAGTTGAACGAGAGCGGCAATGACCCGGCTAAAATTGAAATGGTGGAGCGCTTTGCGTTTTATGAGCGCGCACATCATGCCTATGCGATTGTCGCCACCGGGGAAAGCGCAATCTATGCCAACGTACTTTTGAAGAAGGGCGTGGTGCAATGAGTAACACAGCAACTGTGCTGGCCTTCGACTTTGGCGCTTCCAGTGGACGTGCGATTCGGGCCGTGTACGATGGCCAAAACCTCAACTACGAGGAAATCCATCGCTTTGAAAATATTCCCATCGAAAAGGACGGTCATCTCTGCTGGGATGTGGAAACACTGCTGAAGAAAATTCACACGGCTATTCAAAAGGCGGGTACATTTGACAGCTTAGGATTTGATACATGGGGTGTGGATTTCGGCTTACTGGATACGGACGGCCATCTGCTGGCAAACCCTGTTCATTACCGCGATGCCCGAACGAATGGCAAACCGGAACAGGCCGCTGCCCGTATGCCCGCAGAAGAATTGTATGCCCATACCGGCAATCAAATCATGGCAATCAATACTTTGTTCCAGCTGCTGGCTCTGCGGGAGCAGGACCCGGAACTGCTGCAAAAGGCTGCGCAGATCCTTTTTATGCCGGATTTGTTTGCGGCTCTGTTGGGGGCCGAGCCGGTCTGCGAACGCAGCATTGCGTCCACCAGCCAGATGCTGGACCCCCGCACAGGGCAGTGGAGCAGAGAAGTGCTGGCCGCCTACGGCTTGCCGGAAAACCGCTTCGCACCCATTGTTGCCAGCGGCACGGTGACGGGTACACTTGCAAACGGTGCGAAAATCATTGCGGTGGCAGGGCATGATACACAATGCGCCTCGGCTGCTATGCCGTGTGCCGAGGAGGATGCCGAACATACGGCATTTCTCTCCTGCGGCACGTGGAGCCTGCTGGGAACGGAATTGGACACCCCGATTCTGACGGCGGACAGCTGCCAAAGCGGGCTGTCCAATGAACTCGGTGCAAACGGGAAAATCAATTATCTGAAAAATATCATCGGTCTTTGGCTGATTCAGGAAAGCCGCCGTGAGTACAAGCGCCGTGGACAGGCATATTCTTTCGCGGAGCTGGAGCAACAGGCACTCGCCGCCGAACCGCTGCGCAGTTTTATTGACCCGGATGCCCCGGAATTTGTTGCCCCCGGCGACCTGCCGGGCAGAATACAGGAATTTTGCCGCAAAACCGGCCAGCCCGTCCCGGAAACGGTGGGAGCCGTAATGCGCTGCATTTATGAGAGCCTTGCTCTGAAATATCGCTATGCGATAGAGCAGCTCTCCGCTGTAACAGGTCGAGCATTTACGACCCTGCACGTTTTGGGCGGCGGCACAAAAGACCGTCTGCTTTGCCAGATGACGGCAGACTGCTGCGGCCTTACAGTAAAGGCTGGCCCGGTGGAAGCTACGGCGCTCGGCAACATTATGATTCAGTTGAAAGCCTTGGGGTTGCTGGACTCCATCACACAAGGACGCCGGCTGATTGCGGAGACAGAGGTCATTAAAACATATACCCCAAGCACACAGAACTATGCGGAATGGAACGCCGCTTATGATCGTTTCAAACCCCTATTATAATAAGGAAGGTGCAACTATGCTGTATCCTAAAATTGGTATTCGCCCTGTCATCGATGGACGCTGGGGCGGCGTCCGTGAAAGCCTGGAAAATCAGACGATGCGCATGGCAGAAAATGCCGCCAAGCTGATTTCGGAGAACCTCAAGTACCCCGATGGTACGCCGGTGCAGTGCGTGATCGGCTGTACGACGATTGGCGGTGGTGCCGAGGCGGCCCGCGTGGCAGAGCAGTTCTCTACCCAGAATGTTACGGCAACGCTGTCTGTGACCCCCTGCTGGTGCTACGGTACCGAAACGTTCGATATGGATCCCAACACCATCAAGGCAGTCTGGGGCTTCAATGGCACCGAGCGCCCCGGCGCGGTGTATCTGGCTGCGGTTCTGGCAGCACACGCCCAGCGCGGTCTGCCTGCTTTCTCCATTTATGGCCATGACGTGCAGGAAGCCAACGATGATACGATTCCCGATGACGTGGCCGAGAAAATCCTGCGCTTTGCCCGTGGTGCTGTTGCCGCAGGCTGGATGAAGAACAAGGCCTACGTCAATATTGGCGCTGTGACGATGGGGATTGCCGGCAGCTTCTGCGATGCAGGTGTTCTGCAAAAGTATTTCGGCATCCGCGCCGAATGGGTTGACGAGGTCGAGATCCTGCGCCGCATTTCCATCGGTATCTATGACCACGACGAATATGAAAAGGCGCTGGCATGGGTACGCGAGAATTGCAAAGAGGGCTTTGATAAGAACCTCGGTAAGAACCTGCCGCCTGTCATCACGAAGTCGAAAATTGTTCCGGCCGACAAGGATTGGGAGTTTATCGTCAAGATGACCCTGATCATCCGGGACATTCTATACGGCAATCCGCGTCTGGACGAGATGGGCTGGCATGAAGAAGCGCTCGGTCGCAACGCTGTGGTCGGCGGCTTCCAGGGCCAGCGCCAGTGGACAGACTGGCTGCCGAACGCTGACTTCACCGAAGCCATCATGGCTTCCACCTTTGACTGGAATGGTCCGAAAGCCCCGACCCCGTTCGCTACCGAGAATGACACCTGCAACGGCATTGCCATGATGCTGGGCAGCCTTGTTTCCGGCTCTGCACCGTGCTTCCATGACGTGCGCACCTACTGGAGCCCTGAAGCCTGCGAGCGTGTGACTGGGCAAAAGCCTGACGGCGTTGCCGCCAACGGCTTTATTCACCTCATCAATTCCGGCGCAACGGCTCTGGATGGTTCCGGTGCCTGTGTGGATGCCAAGGGCAATCATGTGATGAAACCGTTCTGGGAGATGACCGATGCGGACATCAAGGCGTGCTTGAACGCCACCGATTGGTGTCGCGCGGACTATGAGTACTTTCGCGGCGGCGGATATTCCAGCCACTTCCGCTGCAAGGCAGAGATGCCTGTTACGATGCTGCGCTTCAACATTGTGGAGGGCATTGGACCTGTCCTGCAAATTGCCGAGGGTTGGACGGCTGATCTGCCCGACGAGATTCACAACACTATCGACAAACGCACCGACCCGACCTGGCCGACCACATGGTTCTGCCCGCGCCTGACCGGACAGGGAGCGTTCACCGATGTGTACAGCGTTATGGCAAACTGGGGTGCCAACCATGGTGTGACCGTTTACGGCCATGTGGGTGCTGACCTCATTACGCTGGCCAGCATGCTGCGCATCCCGGTCACGATGCACAATGTCTCTGCCGAGAAGGTTTATCGCCCCCACGCATGGGCCAGCTTCGGCACACAGGATCAGCAGGCTGCGGATTATGCTGCGTGCAAGCAGTACGGACCGCTGTATCGGTAAGTTACCTGTCGTAAATATTTTGCTGAAAAAAATCTGACATAGCCCTTAATACCAGTTAAGGAGAGGTTTCCTTGGAAGCCTCTCCTTATTTTTTCATCTGGAGGTACACAACTAATTCAGAAAATAAAAAGTACCTTGAGGTCTCTTTTCTCAAAGTGCAGTTATATTTCGTTGCCTATAACTTAATAGGCTTTTCCTCTATACGGAGAACCGCATTATGAGTTTGTCGAATGAATAACTCTGGCAATTCCACGCGAAAAACGAAATAGAATTACCGCTGCCATATGCGAATCCTGACGGTATATGCTCCACACAGGTGGACATATACTGAAGAATTTGCGTGTGTCAATTTTCAATTCGACAAGATTCTTTGTCGCTGTCGTTCACCACCAGTATTCCCATCGAAGAAAAAATGATGGGAGTACAGAAATGATAAAAAGGAACGATGGCATATCCGAGGATGATATATGCCAAAACCAATTTACTGCTTATGTGGTTTTGGCAGTAAAACGAAAACGCCAATCCTACATAAAGAAAAAGCAGAGAGATAACGAAAAAGAAAACCGAACTAAAAAGGAGGCAGAACAATCCGAATTTAGAACCGCCGGGTATGATATGTGGAGCAGAATGGAGCCGCAAAATGAAAAACTGATGGCTGCTATGCAGCAATTAAGTTTCAAAGAGCGTTTTGTTGTCACGGAGTATGTCCTGAAAGGAAAGCCCTTTAAGGAAATTGCTCAAGAAACGGGACTCAAAGAAAAAGGAGTGGCATCTGCCTATTACAGAAGTATTAAAAAGCTGCGAGCCAAAATGGGGGATGTAAAATGACTTTTATGAAACTGTTACTTTCAGCCAAGTCGGGAAGCATATCGGCCTTTCAGGAATTGTTTGCCCGGTACAAAAATCTTTTGCGAAAATATTCCGTAGTAAACGGTGTATTTGACGAGGATTTATACCAAGAACAGTGCATGCTGTTTGTACGCTGCATTGAAATTTTTGATGTGAATCGATAATAGAAAAGGGGCTGTTGCACAAGGAAAAATTCCAAGTGCAGCAGCCCCTTTACGGTTAAACGGTTCCAAAAGCACCAAAACGCTCGCCATAGGCCCCCTGATTTACCAAAAAGAGATAACTCAAACAGGCCCTTCTGAA
>ERZ827488.4418-NODE-4418-length-10106-cov-7.522137_pt1 | contig 10106 bp, 6 predicted proteins | sample MGYA00519771_ERZ827488 | MGnify/ENA primary metagenome ERZ827488 (study PRJEB31778, sample SAMEA3449323) | human gut metagenome | biome: human gut; feature: human-associated habitat; material: faeces | place: United Kingdom | collected 2010/2012 ...
TCCAGTTCCTTCGACTTTCCAGCGGTAGCGATAATGAATGCACCTCCAAACAATAGTCCATAGTGTTGCGTTTTTTGGCATAGAAAACGCGGCCGCCCCAGTTTCGGGACAGCCGCGCAAAATTCACTCAAAAGCGCGATTCGGTCTTCAAGACGAATCGGTTCAGGGTATAGCCCGGGGATCCTTACCCCTCAAGGCGAGCGCGGCACAGGCCGTAGCTGCTTTCTTTACTCGGGTATTCTACCACACCCCGGGGAGGCTGTCAAGCATTTTTATGCGGGAATTTGAAAAATATTCTTAAACTTCAATCAGCTCCCCCAGCTCCAGCGAATATATCCCTTTATAAGTCACCCGCCGGGGGGCGAAGCGCTTCTCAATGGCCTTGGCATAGAGCTCCAGCTGAGCACGGTAGGCGCGGACGAAGTCGGCAGGAGTCTTGCGGCGGTCCGTCTTGTAGTCCAGAAGCTCGAGGTGGTCGGCGTAGATGAGGACGATGTCCGCGATGCCCTGCACCAGCACCCCGGCGTCGGCGGCAGGGCCGTCGGGCAGGGCGCGGCCCTGGGCAGCCATGACCTCGGCGGCAGGCAGCGACGTGATAAAAGCCAGCTCCCGCAGTACATCCTCTGCCCCGCAGATGCGGCGGAACGCCTCGCTGCGCACAAAGCGGAGTATCTTATAGACATCCAGCCTCCCGGCAATGGCGGGGGGCGTGAGCTGCGCCGCTGCCTGACGCTCCCGCTCGGCGCGGACAGCGGCCAGAACGGCAGCGTCCTCTGCGTCCCGCACAGCGGCCAGCGCCCCGAAGTCGGCGTGTTCGAGGAAGGCATGGAGAGCCGTACCCATCTCGGCGGCGGTGAGGCCGTCCTTCGAGAGGAATCCCGGGCGCTCGAGGGTGGTCTGCTCAGCAGCGTGGACGAGGCTGGTCACGCTGACCTTGGCCGGGATATCCGCCAGCGCTGCCGCCGGATACCGCCAGCCGAAGCCCTGCCGCAGCGTCTCCACAAGGGCCGGGTCGGCCTCGGGCCGGGGCGGCTCTTCCGCCTCGGCGGGGGCTTCTTCGGGCGGGAGGACATCGGCCTGCACTGTGAGGGCGATGGTGCTTCTGGTGTCCGCAAAGGGCAGCTCGAGGTTCCCCGCCAGACGGCGGAGAGGCCCGCCGTTGGGGTGGACGAGGAGCGCCGCCCGCAGCCAGTCGGCGAAGCTGCCCGCCTGAGCGTTCAGGGTCTCCCCCGCCCCGGCGGCGAGGAAGGCGGCGGCTTTGGCGAAGGGGTTGGACGTCCGGCCGATGCCCAGCGGGACCGTCAAGATCAGCTTATCCTGCGCCCGGGTGAGGGCAACATACAAAAGCCGCATCTGCTCGCTCCGCATCTCGGCGGCATGGACCGTGGAGAGGGCGGTGTAGGCCGCCGTCTTATAGGCCCCCTCGCCGCCCTCGGGACGGAGACGGAGGCCCGCGCCGCAGACGCGGTGGAGCAGGACGGGCTGGCGGGTGTCAGCGGCGTTGAACTGCCGGGCCGTGTCGGCCACGAACACCACCGGGAACTGCAAGCCCTTGGATCGGTGGATGGTCATGATGGTGACGCAGCCGGGCCGCGCCCCGCCGGGGGCAGTCTCCTGCCCGGTGGAGCCCGCCAGCGTGGCCGCGTCGATGGCACGGATGAGGGCCGAGATGCCGCCCGCGCCCGCCCCGGCGCAGAAGGAGGCGAAACGCCGCGCGTCCTCCCGGCGGCGCTGGCCGTTCTCCATGGCACCGAGGGCGGCGAGGTAGCCGGTGGAAACAAAAATTTCTTCCAGCAGTTCCTCCACCGGCACGCTCCGGGCCATCCGGCGCAGGGCCGTCAGACGCTGGTAGAACGCCTGCACCCGGCGGGTGAAGTCATCCTCCGCCCCGCTCTGGACGGCCTGTAAAACTGCGCCGTAGAGGCTGATGCGGGTGTGCTTATCGGGTGTCTGCGCCCAGGCCCGGAGGCGGACGAGGTCGTCGTCCGTAAAGCCGAACATCGGCCCCAGCATGGCGGCAGCGAGATAGATGTCCTGCGCGGGGTTGTCGATGACCCGCAGCAGGGCGATGAGGGGGCGGATGTGGGGCGCGTCCAGCAGGTTCTCCCGGGCGTCGGCGTAGACCGGGATGCCCCGGGCCGTCAGGGCCTCGGCATAGGCCGGGAAGTCGCCTCTCGCCGCCAGCAGGACACAGCAGTCCTCGTACTGCACCGGGCGGGTGGTGCCGCCGTCCCGCACCGGCTCGCCGGAGGCCACCATCGCCTCGATGCGGTCGGCGATATACTGTGCGTCCGTCTCGGCGGCATCGTCGGGCAGGAAGGGGGCCTCCACACTGCCCTCGTACGCGCCGGGTGCGCCGCAGACGAGGCGCTGTCCGTCGCCGTAGGCCGTGTCGCCCAGAGCAGGCGTCATGAGCTGTTCGAAGATAAAGTTGATGCCCGCCACCACCTGCGGGGCAGAGCGGAAGTTGGCGTCCAGCGCCAGCATGGCGTTCTCGCCGGGCCTGCTGTCTTCGGGCCGGGGGCGGGCCTCGCCGCCGGGCAGGAGGGGCCAGCTCTCCAGCTTTTCCCGGAAGATGCTGGGGTCCGCCTGACGGAAGCGGTAGATGCTCTGCTTTAAGTCGCCCACGAGGAAGAGGTCATCCCCTGCCGGGCTGGCCAGACAGCGGTAAAGGGCGTCCTGCAGGGCATTCGTGTCCTGATACTCATCCACCATGACGGCGGCGTAGCCCTGCCGGATGCCCTGACACAGCTCGGTGGGCTGGCCGTCGGCGTCCCGCAGGAGCCGCAGGGCCAGATGCTCGAAGTCGCTGAATTCCAGCAGCCGCCGCTCCCGCTTCCGGGCCGCAAAGCGGGCGTCAAAGTCCCGCACGGCGGCAAAGAGGGCGCGGAGGCAGGGTTCGGCGGCGCGGCGGTCAAGCTCGGCCTCGTCGAGGCTGCAACTGATGAGGTCTTCGATTTTCTCAAAGAGCTTTGCGGCCTCGTCGGCCCGGGTCTTGACGGCGTCTTTGTGCTCGCCGGTGAGCCGCTTTTTCATATTTTTGAGGCCGGGGGCCTGTTCCATGCCGAGGACGTAGGGCGTCAGCCTGTCGTAGAGGGGCGTCCATTCCCCCGCCCCGGCCAGACGCTCCACCTCGCCCAGCAGGGCGGCGGAGTTTTCCAGCCGCTCGAGGGGTTCGGCGAACTTCTCGTTCACTGCCGCCACGGCCTTTTCCTTGGCGGCAGGGGTCTTTTTGCTGGCCTCGGCGTCGGCCTGCGCAGTCACGAAGTCCTCCCTGCAGTCGTTCAGCGCGGCGCAGAGCAGCTCCTTCGCAGCCCGGGCAGAGCGGGCGGCCTCCTGCATCAGAATATCATGCCAGCAGGTGCGGGCAAAGCCGTTCTCGTCCTGCCACGGGGCCAGCATCTCGTCCAGCTTTTTATCGTAGTCCGGCAGGGCGCGGAGAAAGTCATAGACCTGCAAAACCGCCTCCCCCGCCGCCTTGTCGGTGCGACCCTTGCCGTAGAGGTCGGCGAAGGCGCAGAAGTCCGCATCCTGATAGGCCGCTTCCAACGTCTCGGAGAGGGCCGCATTCCGCAGCATCTCCACGCTGCCGGGGTCGGCAGGGGTGAAGTCCGGCGGGATGTCCAGCGCCTGAAAGTGCTTGTGGAGCAGGTCGAGGCAGAAGGCATCGATGGTGCAGATGGGGGCTCTCTGCAACAGCATCCGCTGGCGGCGGAGGGCCGTGTTGCCCGGCTCTGCCTGACTGCGGCGGAGCAGCGCCTGCCCGATGCGGGCGCGGAGCTCTGCGGCGGCGGCGTTGGTGAAGGTGACGATGAGGAGCCGGTCGGCGTCCACGGGATGTTCCGGGTCGGTGATGAGCCGGACGGCCCGCTCCGTCAGCACGGCGGTCTTGCCGCTGCCGGCGGCGGCGCTCACCAGCAGCGCACCGCCCCGGTCATCGATGGCGGCACGCTGGGCCGGGGTCCATTTTGTCTCGCTCACTGGTCTTCCTCCTTTTTCTCTTCCGGTTCAAAAGGCTTTGCAGGGGCGTCCAGCGCCCGCTCTCTGATGCCGTCCTCATGGCAGCAGATGAAGCCGTAGTCGCACCACCGGCAGGGGCTGCGGCCCGTGACCAGCGGCTCGGCGGCGATGCAGCCGCCGTAGAGCTGTTCGCCCATCTGGGTCACAAGGTCGTCCAGATGGAGCTGGATGCGGGAGAGCTTGGCCTTGTCGGCACGTTTTTCTTTCTGGTAGGGGCTGGGTACACCGCCCCGGAAGCTGAAGGGCAGATACCGCCCCGTCTCCTCGGCGTCCATGGCGTCGAAGACCTTCTGCTCGTCCCGGACGAGGCCGTCCAGCTTATATTCCATGCTCTGGGCGGCTTTGCCCCGGGTGGTCGTCTCGGGGGCCGGGTCGGCCAGCAGGTACAGCACACCCGCAGGTTCTGCCCCGGTGAATCGTCCGTCGGCGTCCCGGGTCAGGCTGAACAGGTAGAGCAGCATCTGACAGTCGAGGCCGCAGTAGACTTCCCGCAGGTCGAGCTTTTTCGTGCCGGTCTTATAGTCCACCACCCGCACCCAGCGGGTGCCGTCGTCCTCGATCCACTCGTCGGCGCGGTCCACGGTGCCGATGAGCTGCACCGTCCGGCCATCCGAGAGGCGGTAGGTCTGGCCCCGCACGGCGTCCTCGCCGGGGCCGATCTTCAGCTCACAGGCCACCGGTTTGAAGCTGGACTGGCGCTGCTCGTCCCGCAGGTAGCAAAGCAGGCCCGTCATGCTCTTTTTGAGGCGGGAGAGCAGATAGGCGAAGCGGGCCGTGTCCTCGGGGAGGTAGCGCTTTGCGTACTCATCTACGAGAAGCCCGGCCAGCACCGCCATGGCCTCGTCGTCGAGGTCGAGGAAGGGCTGTAAGCCAGCGCAGGGGTTGTCAGGGCCGGGGTGGGGGTCGAGGGCCATCTGGAGCACCCAGTGCATGAGGGTGCCGCTCTGGTCGGCAGAGAGCTCGGCCCGCTTCCGGGGTCGCAGACCCAGCACGTACTGCAGGAAATAGCCGTACCGGCAGGTGTAGTATTTTTCGAGCTGACTGGGCGAGATGCGGAGCCGCCGGCCCAGCAGCGTTTCCAGCGCCTCGAGGTCGCTGACCTGACGGGGGCTGCGGCCCGCCATCCGGCGCAGGAGGGCGAGGCCCTCGGGTTCTGCCCCGCCGGGGGCATGAAGGGCCTCGGTGAGGCTGGCGCGTTCGGTCTCCGTCAGGGGCCAGCCGCCGCCCAGCACGTCGAGGCCGTCGGCGGCAGTGGCGGCAAGGTCGCTCAGGTCGAGTTCCGGCGCACCCGGTCTCAGCACGTCCACGATGGGCTCGAGGGCGGCGCAGAGGGTCTGGCCCTGCCCCTTCGGCCAGCTGAGCCAGAGGCCTCTGGCCGGGGCGGTGAGGGCCTTATAAAAGCAGACCTGCTCGCGGACCACCCGGTTCTCGAAGCAGTCCGGAAGCTCGATCTCCTGCGCCATCAGGGCGTCGCGGTCGGCGTGGGTCAGCAGGCCCGTCTCGCCGGGCGCGGCGGGGAATTCGCCCTCGGAGAGGCCCAGCACAAAGACATAGTCCGGTGCGTCAAGGCGCATCTTGCCTGCGCTGGCCAGCACCACAGCGTCCAGCGTCTGGGGGATGTGGCCGAGGTCGGACGAGCGCAGCAGCAGCCCGAACAGCTCTTCGTACTCGGGGATGGTGACGCTCTGGCCGCCCAGCAGGCTCGCCATCTCGTCCAGCAGGCCCATGACCATGTTCCACTCCCGGGCGGCTTCCTCGGCGGCGGGGATGCCCCGCTCGGCCCGGATGGCCTCCACCTGCGCGGCCTGAGCGTCCTCCGCGCCCAGCTCCTTCAGACAGAAGTAAAGGGCGCGGCTCATCTGCTCGGCGTTGGCAGAGCGGAGCTTCGCGCGCAGGCCGTCGGCGGCGGTGATGAGAAGGGCGCGGGCTTTTTCTGCCCGGGCGAGGTTTTCTCTGTCCTCGTCGGTGGGCTCCACATCACCGAAGCCCCGGGGGTTCTTCTCGAAGGGCGCGCGCCACGCCGCCGCGTTGGGCGACCAGGTGTAGGCGTAGTTCTCAAGGGCGCAGACCTCTTCCTCGGTGAGGGCGCAGAGGCCGGTCTTGGCCAGGGTGGTGAGCTGTTCCGTCAGCTCCGCACCCCGGGCAATGGCCAGCAGACACCGCACCGCCGTGGCCGGGGCGCTGAACTCGGGCGTCGTCGGCTCGTCGCAGTAGAGGGGGATGTCCGCCATCCGGAACTCGTACTTCACGGCGGCGCGGTATTTCGAGATGTCGCGGCAGACCACCGCCACCCTCCCGCAACGGACGCCCTGCCGCATGAGGCGGCGGATAGCGGCAGCGGCGGCGCGGGCTTCTTCCTCCCGGCTGGGAGCGGCGAATAATTTTATTTCCGGACAGGCCGGAGGCGGGTCACACCGGCCCGTGGCCAGCAGCTGGGCCGCAGCGGCAAGGCCGGGGGCGTCGGCGTGGCGCACGTCCCGGCGCAGCAGTTCCGGCACGGCCACCGCAGTGCCGTTCCGGCGGGCCAGCTGGCGCAGCTGCGCCGCCACCTGCTTCGCGCCGGAGAAAAGGCTCATGTCCCCCGGCACGAGAGGGGTGCCGTCGTCGCAGAGGGCCACCGTCACGGTGGGCAGCGAGGCCAGCAGAGCGCCCATCAGCCGCTTTTTCGGGGCGTTGAAGGTGTCGAACTCGTCGATAAAGACGGCCCTGTCCCGCAGGAACTCCGGCAGTTCGCCCCGGGCCAGTGCGGCTTCGAGGCGGGATGCGGCCAGCTCCAGCCGGTCGGAGGGGTCCATGCCTGTCCCGGCCAGCAGGGTCTCGTAGCCCTGAAAGATGAGGGCCAGTTCGCTGAGTTTGGCGCTGTCGGTGCCGCAGTCCTGCGCCAGCTCATAGAGCTGCTGGCCCGAGAGACCCGCGCTCTTGAGCTCGTCGATGGTCTCGGCGGCCATCTGGCAGAAGGCGGCCGAGCGGCGGTGGCGGTAATAGTAATGGACGTTGTCCTGCAGTTCCTCGAGGGCACGGCGCACCAGCACGGCCCGGCCCGCGTCGCTGAGGGTCTGGATGGCAGAGCCGCCCTCCGCCGACAGGATATGCTCGGCGAGGCTGGTGAAGGAAAAGCTCTCCACCAGTCCGCTCAGCGCGTCGCCCATCTCCCGGTGGATGCGGCCCTCGGTGGACGAGGTGAACTGCTCCGGCACCAGCAGGATGCTCTTCTCCCCCGCCTCAGCCCGCGCCCGGATGCGCTGGTACAGCAGGGTGGTCTTTCCGCTGCCGGAGCCGCCTAAAAGTAGTTTTAACATGGTGAATCTCTCCGTTGGGTCAGTTTTCTATCGTGGGCGGCTTGCCCTCATTTTTCTATCATTGTACCACAAAATTGCAGCGACATCTATTCTGTGGTACAATGAAGAAAAAATCATCTCAGAAAGAGGACACCTGCATGAAAATTTTAGCAGTAGATTACGGCGACAGCCGCACCGGCCTCGCCACCTGCGACCGCACCGAGTTCCTGACTTCCCCCATCACGCCTCAGATCACCGTCAAGGCCCGGGACAAAGTCGCCGCCAGGGTCTGCGAGGTGGCAAAAGAAATCGAAGCCGAGCTCATCGTCATCGGCCTGCCGCTGAACATGGACGGCACCGAGGGCGAGCGCGCCCGCAAGAGCCGCAAGCTGGCCAAAACCGTTGAGATCTGGAGCGGCCTGCCCGTCCGGATGTGGGACGAACGCCAGACCACCTGCGCCGCTGCTGACCTCCTCGACGAGAGCGGCACCTTCGGCGCGAAGCGGAAAAGCATCCTCGACTCGGTGAGCGCGACGGTCATTCTGGACGACTACCTCGCATGGCGGAAGGAGCATCCGGGGGAGGTCTGAACGCCCCCGCCGCCCCTGTGGCAAAGTTTCTTTGCGAAGTCCGGACAGTTTGTTGCAAAGTCCGCAGAAAATCGTCGTTTTCCGGTTTGTTTTCACAATTTTTCTGAGCCGAATTTGTATAGTTTTCCAGCTTGACAGCACCGGCTCTTCTCCGATAAAATGAGGGTAGAAGAACCCCCTGACCAGATGGCCGGAGAGGACGCTTCTTCATGAGAAAAAACAACTGGACTCACCAAAACAAAAACGATTGGAGGCGACCCACATGACAAAACTGAGAAAGCTGACTGCCCTGCTTCTGGCCGGTGCACTGACCCTTCTGCTCCTGACCGCCTGCAGCGGTGGCGGCGGCTCTTCCGGCCCGGAGGCCCAAGCCGAAGCCGAGGTGATGCGGGCCATCCGAGGCAACCCCTCCACCGCAAGTCTGACATATGACGATGAGATGCGGGACATTGCCAAAGCCAATCTGGACGCCGAACTGAAGGGCAACATTGGAGGATACGGGGTCTACCACAAAGTAAATATTGATTCTAAAAAATCCACCCTGACCCTTATCGCCCAATACGATTATAAGGGCACCAAGCTGGAAGAACTCATCAAATACATCACTAGCGACAGTAATGCTTCCAGCTTGAACTATAATCAAGCTGGCCGTTGGACCAAGGTAGGCGTAGCAGCCAAGATCCATCAGGGGCAAACCTACATCGCCATCACTCTGCAGGTGAAGAAGACCTGACCTGTCCCTTTTTCCCCATAAACGCAGATCACCCGCCAGTTGGCGGGTGATCTTTTTGCAGCTGTCCCACCGCCCGGAAGGCGGAAAAGCAGCTTCTTATTCGTATTTCGTGATGCTCACGCTGTTGATGGTGATGGGTTCGGTGGGGCGCTGATTTTTGTCCACGCCGGTCTGGGCGATGGTGTCCACCACTTCCATCCCTTCGTACACCTGCCCGAAGACGGTGTCGGTGTAGTCGAGGTAGGGTGCGCCGCCCGCTGTCTGGTAGGCGCTCACCACGTCGGCCCGCCAGCCGGCGGCGTTCATCTGGTCGATGAGCTCCTGCGTCACCGAACTGCTGCCCGGCAGAGTCTCCATGACATAGAAAACGCTGGCGCAGTCGCCGGAGGCGTCCGCTGCGGCACAGAGTGCGCCGGAATAGTGGTGGAGCTTATCGGTGGTCTCGGCGGAGAAACGGTTCCCGTTCCAGATGGTGGTGCCTCTGCCGTCCGCGCCCTGCCCGGCCTCCACCACGAAGTCCTTCTCCACCCGGGTGACGGTCAGTCCGTTGTAAAAGCCCTGCTGGGCCAATGTCGTGAAGTTCTGCACGGCCTGCGGGGCCTCGGTGGAAAAAAGCACTGCTTTGAACACGCCTGCCGAGGTATCGAACACCGCGATGGTGTCCCCCGCCGCCGGGTGGGTGAACTGCAGCTCTGCCGACTCCACAGCCGGGCGGCTGACCGTCTGCACCGTGCCGGCCTTCCCGCCCTGGATGCTGGAGAGGATATTATGTGCACTGCATCCGGCCAGAACGGCCGTCAGGGCCAGTGCCGCCATTATTTTTTTCAAGGCTCTCATGAGCGGGCCTCCCTGTCCATATATTATAGCAAAGATGGCTTTTCAAAAGCTATCGCTATAGTATATCACATTCCGGCCCGGGAAGCGAGAGGGAAAAGCGTGAAAATTTGTTATTGGATTTCTATGCGAAAAACATCTTGACGAGCGGGCAAAAAAACGCTACACTATAGGCGTACCCGGAACCCACAGCTCAGAAGGAGCAGAGCGGGCAGGGTGTGACAGTTATTCCATTTTTTAGATATTTGACAGGAGAACGTGACTTATGGCAGAAGATATGAACAAGTCCGCCGCTGAGACCGAAGAGGAATATCAGCCTGACCTGATGACCCTCGAGGACGAGGACGGCAATGAGGTCACGTTTGAAGTGATCGACGCTCTGGACCATAAGGGCGTGCATTACCTGGCCGTTGTCGAATACGCCGAGAATGAGGAAGACCTGGACGAGGACGCCCAGCTGGTCATCCTGAGCGTCGGCGAGGACGACGAGGGCGAGTATCTCGATGTGGTCGAGGACGATGAGACCCTGCTGGAAGTCAGCAAGCTGTTCGAGAAGCGTCTGAGCGACCAGTTTGAGATCGAGTGATTTCTCAGCAAAGACTTCCTGCCCGGCGCGATTTGTTGCGGTTTATATGATCCTACTAATCATTC
>ERZ827488.4422-NODE-4422-length-10102-cov-3.492286_pt1 | contig 10102 bp, 7 predicted proteins | sample MGYA00519771_ERZ827488 | MGnify/ENA primary metagenome ERZ827488 (study PRJEB31778, sample SAMEA3449323) | human gut metagenome | biome: human gut; feature: human-associated habitat; material: faeces | place: United Kingdom | collected 2010/2012 ...
CGGCACAGGAATCACCTCTCAGGAGAGTGTAGTCGTGGAGAGACACGCAGAAAAAGAGTCTTACGCAGGGGCGTGTGATGACATGCGCCTTGGCGTGACTTTGATCTTTTATCTTCAGAATCCTGCAGAATATATGCTGGAGAAGTATAAGGGGAATATGCGTGAAGGACAGCCACTGACGATTACAGGACTGGCAAGAGAAGGGAAGATCCTTTTTCCGGTCCAGAAAGATAAAGAAGCTGTAAAAGTAGAGCGGGAGCTGACAAAAAACCGCAATAATCTGATCGCGGCTGCCAGAAATGGTGATGAAGAAGCTATCGAAGACCTTACAATGGAAGATATGGATATGTATTCCATGATTTCCGAGCGTATTGTTACAGATGATGTGCTGACAATTGTGGATACCTGTTTTATGCCTCATGGAATTGAATGTGACCAGTATAGTGTGATGGGCGAAATCGTGGATTTTGTGAATTTTAAGAACATTCTCACTGGTGAGAAACTGTGCCAGATGACTATCGAGTGCAATGATATCCAGTTCGATGTGTGTATAAACTGTGCGGATCTGCTGGGAGAACCGGCCGTGGGACGCAGATTTAAGGGGCTGATTTGGCTGCAGGGGCAGCTGCATTTTTAGACGAATCTTTAGATTCATATTTATAGACTAATTTAAGTTAAGTTATAAAACACAATCTCAAAGTTAATAAAAAAGCTCTTGACAACTTCGAAAAAAGCTCCTATAATACAGAACCATCAAAAAGCAAACGAAACTACAAAGGCGTAGAACACTTCAATGTGTCTGCGCCTTTTTCAGACTTAAAAACAATTTTTTTACGAGGCGGAAATTAACTATGAAAAAATTGAAAACAATTTTAATGGGACTGAGAACTAATCTTGGTGCAACAAAGGTATTTGTAGATGATAAGTGAGAAATGGGACGAAAAAGTAATTGAGCTGGCAAAAAGTCTGATAAACTGTCAGAGCTATTCAGGACATGAGGATAAAGCGGCGGAAGCTTTAAAGGCGTATATGAAAGAGACCGGTGTTTTCGATGAGATAGAAACTGACTGCTACGGAAATGTGATCGGTCATATTAAAGGAAAAAATCATGGTTTGAAAGTCCTGTTTGATGGACATATAGACACGGTTCCAGTTGGAAATTTAAAGGATTGGAAACATGATCCATTTCATGCAGTTGTTGAAGATGGAAAGCTTTATGGAAGAGGAGCTGCTGATATGAAAGGTGCGGTAGCTGCATTTACAGTTGCTGCGCATAGATATGCGGTGGAAAATGGGAAAAATTTTGCCGGAGATGTATATGTGGCAGGTGTTGTGCATGAAGAATGCTTCGAAGGTGTTGCCGCGCGAAAAATAAGTGAGAAAGTGAAACCGGATTATGTGGTAATTGGTGAAGCATCTGAAATGAATTTAAAAGTAGGACAGCGTGGCCGTGCAGAAATTGTGGTTGAGACCTTTGGTGTCCCGGCACATTCAGCAAACCCGGAAAAGGGCGTAAATGCAGTATATAAAATGTGTGAGGCCATTCAGGCTATCCGTGAGATTGAACCGCCTGTCCAGGATAAACTTGGAAAAGGAATCCTGGAGCTGACAGATGTAAGATCTTTCCCATATCCAGGAGCCTCCGTTGTTCCGGAATACTGCCGTGCAACCTATGACCGCAGACTTCTGGTAGGTGAAACCAAGGAAAGCGTGCTTCAGCCAATCATTGAAAAAATGGAAGAGCTGAAGAAAAAGGATCCGCAGTTTTCCTATAAAGTTTCTTATGCAGTGGGAAAAGAGGAATGCTACACCGGAGAAAAAATCCAGGGAGAACGCTTTTTCCCAGGCTGGCTGTTTGGCGCAGAAGAGGAGTGGGTAGCAAAAATAAAATCCGAACTGGAAAAAGAGGGATTTTCTCCAAAGGTAACTACCTACAATTTTTGTACAAATGGAAGCCATTATGCAGGAGAGGCTGGCATACGTACTATTGGAATGGGACCTGCAAGAGAAAATCTGGCACATACCATTGATGAGTATGCGGAGGTGGAAGATCTGATAAATGTGTCGGTGTGCTATGCGGGGATTATGAAGGCGTTGTTGGGATGATGTATAGCTTTCGGTAAAGTGAAGAAATAATGTGAAAATGATAGAAAAGGCATTCTTTTTTGAGTATACTATTACTTGGAAAGGAGTGCTTTTTTATGATTATTGATAGACTTTCGGTGTTTGTGAAATGGAAATTTTGGAAGCAGTTGAAAAAAGATAGCCTACAAAAAGAAGCAGCTAAAAAATGAAAAATAGAAAGAACAACTGGATAAAAATAGTTATCCAACTACTGTCGTTTATCTTAATCCCAGAACTGTTCGTAACAGGATTTACAGCTATTGGAGATATTTTTCCCAGATCTATGCTGGAAGTATTTCCTGGGAGAGTGTCAGGTATTCGGTGTATGTACTAATCGCGACAGTGCCAGGAAGTGTACTGGTGGGGAGATTTTTTTGCGGATTTTTCTGCAGCTTTGGAGCTGTGCAGGATTTCTTGTGGTTTGCAGCGCGGAAGCTGGGAAAAGGCAGCTGGAGGCGGAACAGAAATCCAGAAATATACAAGAAAGCTGACAGAGTTCTGAAACTGGCAAAATATGGAGTACTTGTTTATTTTGTAATATTTATATGGAGTGGTGTTTTGACCTGGGAAAAGCAAGGTCCGTGGGAAATATTTGGCCAGTATATTGCGCCTGGACATTGGCCGGGAGTGAAGCCTTTGTGCTCGGTGGGGGGGATTTTACTCTTGGTGATTTTGGCAGGATCAGTGTTGGTAAAGAGATTCTTTTGCAGATATTTCTGTCCAATGGGAGCGGTGTATGCACTGATTTCCAGAGGTGCATTTTTGAAAATCGAAAAGCCCGGACGAGAATGCAGTGCCTGTTCTTTGTGTACTGCGAAATGCAGCATGGGAATTGATTTTACGAAAAAGGAACAAGTTACAGGTGGAGAGTGCATTGTGTGCCAGCAGTGCATTAGCTGGTGTCCGAAAGGAAATGCGCATTTTGGAATTAAATATGGAATGGTGATCGGAGTATTGCTCACGTGTGTGATGATTGGGGCTTCCCGGCTCCTTACGGCGAGAAGCTATACGAAGGATAGAAATATAGCAGGCGGTGTTGTTGAAGGTTTCAGATATAAAGACGGTACTTATACTGGAACAGGTGAGGGCTATCGTGGAGCGATGCGTGTCACTGTAAGTGTGGCGGACGGAAAAATAACCAGTCTTACACTGGATAGTTATGAGGATGACAAGTCTTATATGGAAAAAGCGAAAGCTGAAATCTTTTCTGCAATAATCGGACAGCAGAATACGAATGCAGATACCGTATCCGGTGCTACATATAGCAGTAAGGGGCTGATTCAGGCTGTACAGAATGCTTTGAAGGAGGCAGGAACTTCAGAGACTGTGGAGAATGGTTCTGATGATAAAGCTGCGGACAAGGCTGAATTTATTTCTGCAGGCCGCTTCCGGAACCTTGTCGATGGCGTATATACAGGATCTGCCGATGCCTTTCGTGGTGATGTAGAAGTTCAGGTTACTGTGGAAAATCAGCAGGTAACGGATATTTCCATCTTCTCATACTGTGACACAGAAGAATATTTTTTCAAAGCTGCGCCAGTTGTAATTGAAGAGATGAAAGAGGAACAAAGTCTGAACATTGATGCTGTCAGCGGAGCCACATACAGCAGCAACGGAATTATTCATGCCGTGGCAAATGCATTGGAGATTCCCGAAGATCAATATGCCGAACGTCCTGGCCGGAATCTGGCTGCCAAGAAGAAAAGCCATGGACATATTGTAAAACATGTAATAGAAAACCAGGAAGAGTATGAAAAGAAGGTTAAGGAGTATGAAAAATAGATAACAGAAATCAGAAACGGAGGATGCAGACTGGGAATCGTGATGAATAGACATTGACAGCCCTTATACATCAGGCATATAATATATCAGATATACACAAAAAATATATGCAAAAATGTAAAATATCTGGTAACTATTCAATATCTGCGCTGCAAGCGTTATAATTTGGGGTATAAGTACTGGGGAAAAAATGAGACGAGCGAAAGCATATCTGTTGGTTTTAATGGGAGTGGCATCTGTTCTGCTGGGAGGCTGCTCGGGGAGTTCGAAGGCAAACATGGAGGAGGCAGCAGAGCAGCCCGCTGTGGTGGACTATACCTGTATTTCTAATCCGGAAAGCGATAAGCAAATATATGTTATTCTGAAAAATTATCATGGTGCTTACTGGGAGAAGGTAATAGATGGTATAACAGAAGCTGCAAAAAAACTGGATGAAGCGGTTTATCTTGGCGGAATTGATAACGAAACTGACATTTCCGGTCAGATTGACCTGATGAACCAGGCTATGGAGCAAGGCGCTGACGGAATCCTGCTGGCTCCGGCAGATTCCAATTCACTGGCAGACAGCTGTCAGAAGGTACGGGAAAAGGATATTCCGGTAGTGCTTATTGATTCTTCGATTAACAGCAGCGAATTTGATGCCTGTTACATGACAGATAATATAGATGCCGGAGAAATGGCAGCGAAAGAAATGCTGGAGATGCTGTATGATGCAGGGAATTCACCGACAGACCCACTGGAAGTGGGAATCCAGTTGTCATCGGATACCTCCCAGGCAATGGTAAACCGTGTTTCCGGATTCCTGAATTTCTGGGCGGGCAATGCACCGGAGCAGTGGGAAATCGTTCAGGATATAAGAGTTAATGGCGGTGATACGAAAAAGGCACAATCGGATGCTTCTGCATTATTGAGAGAAAATGCAGATATAAAGGGCTTTTTCGGTTGCAATAACACATCTACTGTCGGCATCGTAAATACTCTTTTCGAAGAAGAAAGAACAGATGTGGTGCTGGTGGGTTTTGATCTGGCGGACGAAACGAAACAGATGCTTCAGAATCCGGAATATCATGCAGTGACTGTGCTGCAGAAACAGGATCAGATGGGATATCTGGGAATGCTTTCCCTGAATTCTCTTATAAAGGGAGAAAAATCAGAGCAGAAGTATTTTGATACCGGAGTCATTATGGTTGATTCTGATTACCTTATGGAGAATGCTGTCTCATGAAAGATCGAAGAAAAAATAAAACAAAAAGAAAAGTCCTGCTGGCTTTGTATCTGGCAGTCTGCCTTGTCATTATCGTGGCGGCATACTTTCACTTGAGCAGAATTGCGCGGAATTTCAATACAGAGCATCTGGAGCTGATCACAGGCCTGTACGCGGAAAAGATGAATGATTCTATGGAATATCTTCAGAACTATGTACAGGAAGATATAAAGATGATCCGGTCTATGGAAAATGCCCAGCCGGAGGAAATCCTGGAACAGCTGGAGAAAAATCTTGACAAGACTGTTTTCGGTGATATTGGTTTTATTATGAATGATGGCGAAATTTATGGCAGCAGCAGCTGCGCTGTTTCCGATATCAAAAAGAAGAAGCTGGATGAGGCGGCGTTGGCTTCAGATACTTCTTTTAACTCGGATCCTTACCAGTCCAGCAGAACTGGAAATATGACCATGACTGTTTTTGTGCCAGTAGGGGATACTTCACTGGTTCATACACTTTATGTGTCGATTATGATCGAAAATCTCAGACAGCTGGGTGAGTATGAGCTTCTTCAGGGCAAGATCAACATTCATCTGTTAAAGGCCGATTCAGAAAATTTTATTACCTGTGTTAGTGACAATTCCGGCACGTCTGGCAGTTGGAACAATCTTTTGCTTCAGCAGAAGTATTTCCAGTATGATGCAGGTTATTCCTACAACCAGTGGATAAAGGACATGCGTTCCGGAAAGAAGGATGGGAGATTTTCCGCTATTATCAGAGGAGAGGAATCTACAATTTCCTATAGAAGTATTTCTGTTATGCCAGGCTGGTATGTGATCGTTGAACTGACAAATAAGAATATTTCTGATATTACCCAGCAGTTTTCCGCCTGGGGCGGAGTATATGGAAGTATTCTGGTAGGCTTCACGATACTGTACATGCTGACCCTTGTGCTGTTGGAGAAAAAAGATAAGAAAATGTACATGGGATTGTCTACTACAGATCCTCTTACCGGAATTCTGAACCGTAGAGCTTTTCAGATTGCCGTGGAAGAAGAATTGCGTAAAAAAACGCCAGGCATCTTCATCTTTATTGATGTAGATAATTTTAAAATTTATAATGATACTTACGGTCATAACTATGGAGACTTCTGCCTGAAGCATTTTGCGAAAACTATGAAAAGCTGTTTCCCGGAGGATAGCATAATCGGCCGGTATGGCGGTGATGAATTTGTGGTTTACCTGAAGAATCTTACAGGGGAAATGGCGCGGACTTATATGGAAACGTTTCAGAGGATGATTTCCCAGCTTACACTGCCTACAGGAGAGGCTGTAGAGCTTTCAGCCAGCGCAGGCGGAGCTGCATTCCCGGAACAGGGAGAAGACGTTATGTCTCTTTGTAAAAGCGCAGATATGGCTTTGTATAAGGTGAAACAGAATGGGAAAGCTGATTTTAAAATGAAAGGAATGTAAATGAAAGGATCCCGGCAAGGTCGAGGCTTGTTAGCCTTCTACCTTGCGAGGGATCCTTTTTTACTTGATAAATGTATCATGTGGAAATATTAATTCACGTTTGCCGGATCAATCTCTGTAATGGCTGGTGCCGTCCAGGTGTCCAGTGCATCCACATCCTACGCGATTGGTATAGTTATTTACGAAACCTTGTTTTTCTGCATAAAAATTTTATGGCTCGATAATATTAAAATATTTATACTCTGAGGTAACCGTAACTGCATCCATTAATCGTGTCAGGCAGGTCTCATCACCCTCCTGCTGGATCAAAGCTACAACATTCTCCGCGTTTTTCTGAATAATAGACAGCAGTCCGGCACGTTTGGTAGTCCATGTCACATCAGCATCCGCATCCTGTGTATCTTTCTGATAAAGAAGTACGCCATTTTTCACGCGGAGTACATAATTACCTTCCGGCAATATAAGATTTGCTGTAAACGTCAGATCCGGAACCTTCGTTGTATCTACAAGAATTCCCAGATAATCCAAAATCATTTCAGGTGTCATATGTAAAATAACATCACCGTTACCATTGCCTCGCGTTGCATCATCGGTATTTGTACCATTTCGCAGCTCCTGTGCCGCACAAAGGTAAGCACTGCGCCATGGACCGGATTCTGCCTGATACCCCAATTGCTCTAATGCATCTGCACAAAGATAACGTGCATCCATATTTTCCGGATCAGCAAAAACCAGCGTATTGGTGATCTGGGCAACCCACTGATATTCTCCCTTTGCAAAATCTTCTTTTGCTTTTTCAAGAACCGCATCTGTGTCATCGAAATATTCTACCAGCTTTTGTGCATAATCTGATGGTGTAAGTTCAGCAAGATGGACAGGATTACCGTCATACCACCCCATGTATTTCTCATATACTGCCTTCGAATTATGAGAAACTGTGCCATAATACTGACGGGTATACCAGACTTTCTCCAACTCCTTGGGAAGCTGGATCATATTAGCAATCTCTGTCTCCGTATAACCTTCATTAATGTAAAGCAATGTCTGGTCGTTAATAAACTTATACACAGCTGCAGTATTGGTCATATATTCCTGAATAATATCCTTTCCCCAATGTGGCCAGTTATGAGACTGGAATACTACATCTGCCTGATCACCATAAAGTGCCAGAGATTCCATAATGTACTCTGCCCATGCGTTTCCGTCACGTACCTGGGCTCCGCGGAGTGTATACAGGTTGTGGAGTGTTCCTGTACAGTTTTCAGCCATCCACAAAGCATTTTTCGATCCAATCCAGAAGTTCATCTCCGCCGGTGCTTCGGTACCCGGAGTAAGCTGAAATTCAATTTCCACTCCATCAATAGTATGCTTCTCACCGGTTTCTGTGATTTCAAGTGTAGGAGAAATATAACTTGTACTGCCCCTGGACTGCCTCATTCCAATACCAATGGCAAGAGCTCCTGTTTCACTGGCCTCAAGCATGGTTCCATACTGATAGCTTGCTCTGCGCCCCATGGCAGTACCTGCATAAATATTCTCGCTGACAGCATGCTTCTCAAAGCCCTCCGGTGCAATTACCTGCACATCACCGGATTGTACATCTTCTTCTGAAATAATTCCCCTGACTCCACCGAAATGATCAACATGGGAATGGCTGTAGATCACTGCCTTTACAGGAAAAGTGCCCAGATTCTCTTCCACCAGGGAAAAAGCCGCTGCCGCACATTCCATGCTCATCAGTGGATCTACTACAATCCATCCCGTATCACCTTTTATGAAAGTGACATTTGACATATCATAGCCACGCACCTGATAGATTCCATCGGTTACTTCAAAAAGACCATAAATATGATTCAGCTGTGTATCTCTCCAAAGACTTGGATTCGCTGTATCCGGAGCATCCTGATCCAGAAAAGCATATGCCGCCTGACTCCATACAAGCTTTCCGTTCTCATCATAAATATCCAGAGTATCTGGAGACGCTATAAGACCCTTTGTAGCATTTTCAAACTCCTCAGTATCCTCGAAATCCAGCAATGCATAAACTTCCTGATTTGCATCAATGGTATACTGGGTGGCTAGTTTGCTTTCCGCTGTTAATTCTGATGCGGCAATTGCGCTGGAACTGCCACAGACAGTCATGGTAAGTGTCAATGCGGCGGTAATCAAAGTAACCACTTTTTTCTTTTTCATGATATGTTTCCCCCTTGTCCTGCAAAAAATTCAGATATTTTCTGCTGTAAATCTTAATTGCTTGCAAAAAACAATATCTAATAAAAATATAGCATGAATGTATCAGGGGAACAATCGAATTATAGAGAAATAACATTTCTATTGCGGTAAATCAACCTAATAAGCGGTAAAACGACATTTGTTATTTAGAGGAATTACTTTTCATGGAAACTTCAACCAATCTGACCAGATGATTTTCTTCACTTATAGATTTCATTTTGTCTGCATTAAACAAAATGCATCCACAGTGTCCCGGAAATGTAGGAAAACATATAATTTTCAGATTCGTATCTATTTCAGGACTATAATCCATGATTTCCAGTGTTTCACCATACAAGGTGGCACGTTCATAAACATGAAGCCATTTTGCGTCCATATTGGAAAAAAGACTGGAAAAGGAACTTCCGATCATCTTGTCTAAGGGCTGCTTTTCCAGGGCAGCTAACGCTTCATTCCCATAGCGGAAGATCCAGTCCACTGCCTTTTTTTCTTCATTGAATACCATTTCTATATCCGTGAATGCAAAAGGGAGAGCATCACATATTTTATAATATTTGCGATACTCTTCTGCTGTCAGCGGCAGCTTTTTTTTACTGATTTTTGCAATTATAAGCTCCTGATTTTTCTGCAGTTCTTCTCTGAGCACCCTTTTTTTACGTTTTGTATAGCAAATTTTCTCACCATTAGACAGCAAAATCCTGTCTCCAATATCACTGATTGCAGATACAGCTACCATACAGCCACGTTTTACCTCAATAAATTCTTCATTCAATTGTTTCTTTAATTCTTTCAGTGTCATTCGGCAACGATACACGTTTCCATCAAACATATGAATCCTGCAATGATCATCTGACATGATCACATAGAGAATGTCTGCACATCGGATCGCGATCTTCGTGCGATTGAAGGTTACTGTAATGAATTCCTGCTGCATGGCTGAGGTCTCCTTCTGGTAATTAAAAATCTATTTGAAAAATACAACTTTTACTATTCTAGCACTGTGCCAAAGCTCTTACAAGTATACAGATGCCAACCGTATAGTGCATCAATTTATATTTCAGAAGTGGTAACTGCTTCGTGATGCACATCTTGTAGAAAGCTTTTTTCAAACATGCTCTAACGAACAGTAACCATTGTAAGGGCGGAACAGAAGAAAAGTCTTGTAATTTGTGTGTAATTATAGTACAATTGAAGCTACAGATTTGTCCTGTTAGTTTAATGGATAGAACAAGTGCCTCCTAAGAGAAAGCCGAGGCATTCCCCAAAGGGAAAAAATGAAAAACAACTT
>ERZ827488.4429-NODE-4429-length-10086-cov-3.423088_pt1 | contig 10086 bp, 6 predicted proteins | sample MGYA00519771_ERZ827488 | MGnify/ENA primary metagenome ERZ827488 (study PRJEB31778, sample SAMEA3449323) | human gut metagenome | biome: human gut; feature: human-associated habitat; material: faeces | place: United Kingdom | collected 2010/2012 ...
TCGCAGAGGCTGTGGCTAAGGGCTACATGAACGTAGATTCCATCAAGATGTTCGGTGGCGATTCCAGCAAGCTGGCAGGGGACATCATGACCACTGTAACCCAGGTTACCGATGGTATCAAGGAGTCTACCGGACTGGACATCAATGAGATGCTGGCTAAGGGATTTGCGAAGGAAACTGCAGGCGCAGAGAGGGCCGAAGAGACCAAGTCTGACGCAAATGCCGATTATCACGAGGTAAAGCCGGAATAATACTTGCGATAAGTGACAGAATGTCATAAACTGAGGGTACAGAGACAAAATAAAAGTCTCTGTACCCTCTTGCTTTTGCGGGCGGGGTATGAAGATGAAAATGGAAAAGGAAGAAAAGATGACAACAGCAGATCCGAAGGCAACAAAAGAAACAGTAGAATTATGGAATTATCTTCATGCTGTAGCGGGAAAGCAGATCATCACCGGGCAGCATACCCAGACCATTCCCTGCGAAGAGATAGATTACATCAGGCAGGTCACCGGAAAGGAACCGAAGCTGCGGGGCTTTGAACTGCTGGCGTATTCTCCAAATATCAATTATGAAGATGCTTCCCCGGAATGCATCCAGGAAGTGGAAGAAGATAAGGGGACCGTGGAGACAGCATTGCAATGGGCCAGAAAACAGCGGGAAGCCGGAAATGGTGGTATTCTCACCTTTACCTTTCACTGGTTCTCGCCTCTGGAAGGCAGAGACAAGAGCTTCTATACCGAATACACGGATTTTGATGCAAGGGAAGTATTGAAAGAGGGAACCCCGGAGAGAGCGGCATTCTATCATGACATGGATGTGATTGCGGAGATCCTGCGGCGCTTTCAGGAAGAGCGGATTCCCATTCTCTGGCGCCCGTTCCATGAATCCTACGGTACCTGGTTCTGGTGGGGAGCGCAGGGCCCGGAAGTGGCGAGAAACCTGTATCACCTGATGTTCGATTACTACACAGGTGAGAAAGACCTGCATAACCTCCTATGGGTATGGAACAGCGACGTACCGGAAGCCTATCCCGGGGATTCTTACGTGGATGTGGTGTCCATGGATGTCTACCTCCCGGAATACCTGCCTACGGACTATGCGGAGACCTACAAAAAGCTGGTGACTGCAACCTCCCGGAACAAGATTACCGCACTGGCAGAGATCGGTTACCTCCCGGACATAGAACTTCTGCAAAAAAGCAGAATCCCCTGGGCTTACTACATGACCTGGTCCAAGGAATTCTGCATCGGCGAAAAATATAACAACGTAGAAAATCTGAAGAAAATGTACGACAGTGAATACGCAGTGACTTTGTGATACGGTCACATTTGCACTTGTTGCAGTTTGGCAATGAGAGCGTCCTTTAGAACTTTGGAATAATTGATACCGCAATTATCACAGGCAGTGTTTAACCACGCCGGAATAGTCAGTGTCTTCTTAACAGCCCTGTCATCATAAGCACGGGCATAATTATCCAAATTCACACAGATTAGATTTATTAATGCAGTGGGATCATCTGATTTCACTGCATTAATTGCAGTAGGGGCGGGAAGAGCATCGCCGTCTCTCAGAGAAGTAAACAGATATTGTGCACATGCTTCCTGTGCCATGGCAAAGGCATCTGCAAGACTGTCACCATAGGTGGCGAGATCATTAAGATCGGGAAAAATGACAGAGTATTTCCCATTCGCTTCCGGGTAAAAAATAGCCGGATATATATAATTCATAAGATCACTCCTTTCAAAGGCTGTTCCATATTATTTTAGTCCAGCCTGTTTAAAAATAGAATTAACAACTCGCAAAGGAATATCGCCGCTGTGATTGGGAATGGTTACTTTCCCTGACTTTGAAGGATGTTTGTACTGATGATGAGAACCTCTGATATCAGACAAAACCCAGCCATCGTCAAGGATGATTCGTTCTAATTCGCGAAAACGCATGGATTATCTCTCCTTTCTTAAGGTAACACGTATAATACGTGAAGTCAATAAATGTTGGGAAAATTCGCCGAAGAATTGGCGTATTTAGAAACTTTCAAAATAAAATGAAATAATTGTACCGTGTAACATGAGAGAAAGCAACAAAAATGTTTTTCTCAGAAATTGAAACAAAAGTACTAAAAACAATTTACATAAATCTAAAATATGCTATAATATTTCCGTATTGAGACAAAATATTTGTGAGTTGTAGCCAAAAAATACTACAATTTCACACATATTTCCAATTATCAACAAAAGTAATGGGTGAGAGAGTTTATGGAATTAGGCAGAAAAAAGGTCCGTTTAGGTGAATTACTGGTAAACAGCGGTGTCCTCACGAATGAGCAACTACAGCAGGCGTTGGATAATCCCGCCCGTCAGGGCAAGAAGCTGGGTGAATTTCTGGTAGATGAGGGCATCGTATCGGAGGATGATCTGGCGAAAGCGCTGAGCCGTCAGCTGGATCTGGATATGATCGATCTCCAGAGCATCAATGTGGACAAGGAAGTGCTGAATCTGGTGCCGGTCAACGTCCTGAAGAAGAACAAGATCTTCCCCTTCGGTTACAAAGAAAATAACTTCAACGTTCTCATGGTCGCCATGGCGGATCCCCTGGATTACAACGCCATCGATGACATCAATATCATCACCAACTTCCAGGTAGAGCCCGTAGTAGCCACCACCCGCAGCATCATGCTGGCGATCGATAAATATTTCGGTCAGGAAGAAGTAACCGAGGCACTGGCAGCCTACGCCAAAGAGAAAAAGCTGGATGTGGTGGAAGATATCGCCACGGAGGAGAACATCAACAGCTCCCCCATCGTAATGCTGGTCAAGGACATGATCGAAAAGGCCGTCCGCCAGCGTGCATCCGATATCCATATCGAACCTATGGAAAATATCATCCGTGTCCGTTACCGTATCGACGGTGCCCTCTATGAGAGAGCGAGATACGGTGTCAACGTACTGTCTGCCATCATCGCCCGTATTAAGATTATCGGCGGCATGGATATCTCCGAGAAGAGAAAGCCGCAGGACGGCCGTATCACCCAGGTCGTAGACCGTGTGGAATACGATATCCGTGTATCCATCCTGCCTACCGTATACGGGGAAAAAGTCGTAATGCGTCTTGCTGCGAAGAGCGCACTGAACCGCGACAAGAGCCAGTTAGGCTTCAAAACGTACGAATTAAAACAGTTTGACTATATCCTGAAAAATCCTCACGGTATCATCCTGGTAACCGGACCTACCGGAAGTGGTAAATCCACTACTCTTGCCGCTATTATTGACAAGATCAACAACAACAGAGATGCCCATGTCATCACTCTGGAAGACCCCATCGAGTATCTGCATCAGCATAAGATGTCCATGGTCAACCAGCGTGAGATCGGCATAGATTCCAATAATTATGCCAATGCTTTAAGAGCGGCACTCCGTGAAGATCCCGATGTCATTCTGGTCGGAGAGATGCGTGACTTCGAGACCATCAGTGTAGCTATTACGGCAGCGGAGACCGGACATCTGGTATTGTCCACCCTGCATACGATCGGTGCAGCCAGCACCGTAGACCGTGTGATCGATGTCTTCCCACCACATCAGCAGCAACAGATCCGTGTCCAGCTGTCCAACACACTGGAAGCAGTCATATCCCAGCAGCTGATCCCGACAGCGGACGGCAAGCACCGTGTGGCAGCTTTTGAGGTCATGCATGCCAATCATGCGGTCCGCAACCTGATCCGTGAGGGCAAATCCCACCAGCTGGCCAGCGTCATGCAGACCAACCGGAAACTGGGTATGATCACCATGGATGAGGCTATTGTTCAGTTGTATTTTGAAGGCAAGATCGACAGGGAACATGCGATCCAGTTCGCTCAGGATCCCGACAGCATGGAAAATAAAATTTAAAGGAATGATCCGGAACCGGCTATATAGGAGCAGACCAGACGACGCAGCGGAAAGCGTACGGTTTTGTGAATCTGTAGTGAGGTTCCGGAGGATTTTTCACCAAAAGACGTTTTCATTTAAAATTTCTGATATTAATTCTAAGAAGATTCCGGTAGTTTCACTGCCCTTTTACGGGCTCTTATGATTACCCATTGTATGAATTGTTTTGTTAAGTCTGATTATTTTTGTCAGATTCATTCGTTTTATCTGTTTCTGTTTTGTTTCACTGTTATTTCCATAATAAATAAAACATTTTAAAGGAGGTATTTTATGTTTACTACAGTTTGTTCGGCTGCAGTCTATGGTCTGCAGGCATATCTGGTCCGCGTGGAAGTGGATCTGGCAGGGGGACTACCATCGTTTCAACTGGTGGGGTCGCTGGGGAGTGAGGTGAAGGAATCCCGGGAGAGGGTGAGTGTGGCCATGAAAAATTCCGGTTTCCAGATCCCACCGGCACATATCACAGTAAATCTGGCTCCGGCAGGTCGACGTAAAGATGGTACCGCCTTTGATCTGCCTATAGCTGTGGGACTTTTGCGGGATATGGAACTGGTACCGGAGAAAGCGCTGCAGGATACATTGTTTTTGGGAGAACTGGGCCTGAATGGGGAGATCAAGAAGGTGAAGGGTGTACTTCCCATTGTTCAGGAGGCGGCAAAAAGCGGTATCCGAAGGGTGGTGGTGCCCGGAGAAAATGCCATGGAGGCTGCGGTGATACCGGGGATCACGGTCTGGGGTGTGAACTGTCTGAACGATCTGCTGGCGGCACTGAACCATCCGGAGCTGGAAACTGAAAAAGTGTATCAGCCGAGGATCCGGGCGGAGGACTTGCTAAGGGAAGGAACCGGACAGGATACGGGAGATTTCCGGGAAGTGGCGGGACAGGAGAATGCTAAACGGGGTGCCGAGATCGCTGCGGCGGGATTCCACAATCTGTTGATGATAGGGCCGCCCGGGGTGGGAAAATCCATGGTCGCCGGGCGAATCCCCGGAATCCTGCCGCCTCTGACACTGAAAGAAAGTCTGGAGGTGACAGGAATCTTCAGTGTGGCGGGACTTCTGCCGCCGGGACAGGCACTGATCACAAGGAGGCCTTTTTATGCACCACACCATACTGTGACACAGGCAGCACTGATCGGCGGGGGAAGCGGCATCCCAAGACCTGGTATGGTATCGCTGGCCCATCGGGGTGTACTGTTTCTGGACGAGCTTCCGGAATTCCGGAAAAACGTGCTGGATGGCATGCGACAGCCTATGGAGGAGCGTAAAGTGCAGATCGCCAGAAGTGCCGGGATGGTCACTTATCCGTCGGACTTTATTCTGGTGGCGGCTATGAATCCCTGTCCATGCGGGTATTATCCGGACCGGAATAAATGCCGCTGTACCCAGCCCCAGATCGAGAAATATCTGGGAAAGATATCGGGACCGATTTTAGACCGGATTGATCTGTGTGTGGAACTGCATCCCGTGGATATTCTACATCTGCAGAAAACGAAAACGGAAAAAAGCAGTGAAGATATGAAGCGGCAGATCCGGCATGCAAGAGAACGGCAGGCGGAGCGTTTTGCAGGAACGGATTGCCGTTTCAATGGGGACATCCGGTCTGCACAGGTGGAAGAATATTGCCCGTTGGGAGAGGAGGGTCAGAAAGTCATGGAACAGCTGTATCGTACGCTGCAGCTCAGTGCCAGAGTTTATCATCGGATTCTCAAAACTGCCCGAACCATAGCTGATTTGGAGGACCGGGAAGAGATCACGGGGGAACATTTGCTGGAGGCGGCGTGTTATCGACCTTCGGAGACGTATTGGAATTAATTGTGTGCCGGAACCGGGTACATTAAGCGTCCGGCAAGAAAAAGGGGCCGGTACGAAAATAACGGAAAACGTGCGGGCCGTGTGAAAACAGGGAAAGGGACAGGTATGTTTATGGCGGAGGAAGAGAGAAAATATGCATATTTTATGTGCAGCACCTATACAATCGGGGGCGTGCGGGCAGAACGGCTGCTTGCACGCTTCGGGTCACCCCAGGCGGTATATGAGGCGGAGACAGAGGAATGGAGGGAGTGCGTGGGCAATTCTGCGGCGGAAGCCTTGGAACGGCAGAAGAAAAGCGGAGAGTGGGAACGGGAATATGGACAGCTTTCGGAACAACAGATCCACTTTCTTTTGCGGGAGGAGAAAGGATTTCCCGGGAAACTGGCAGAAATTCCGGATCCGCCTTACGGCATTTTTTACCGGGGAAAACTGCCGGATGAGAACGAACCGGCGGTGGCGGTCATCGGTGCCAGAGAGTGTTCGGAATACGGCAGATATGTGGCCGAGGAACTGGGACAGTATCTGGGAAGAGCGGGAATACAGGTCATCAGCGGAATGGCCCGGGGGATTGACGGGATCAGCCAGCAAGCAGCGTTATCTGCGGGAGGAACTTCCTATGGTGTGCTGGGATGCGGAGTGGATATCTGTTATCCCGCACAGAATCGAAGATTGTATGAAGAACTGTTGGAAAAAGGGGGATTGCTTTCCACCTATGCGCCGGGAACAAAGCCGCTGCCCCAGTATTTTCCACCAAGAAACCGTATTGTCAGCGGACTGTCGGATGCTCTGATCGTCATTGAGGCCAGACAGAAGAGCGGGACGTTGATCACAGTGGATATGGCACTGGAACAGGGCAGGGACGTCTATGTGGTGCCGGGCAGGCTTACGGACAGGCTCAGTGACGGCTGCAATCATCTGCTGACGCAGGGAGCGGGAGTGTTTTTATCTCCGGAGAGTTTTGCAGAGGATTTTTTGCGGAGCTGGGAGGAAAAACAGGGACTTTCCGCAGATGGCTCCGGAGGAAAGAACAGGCGGAAAAATAATAGGGAAACCGGCAGAAATACGGCAAAAGTAAAATTGCCCAAAGAATCCTTGAAAAAGATCCTGGAATGTCTGGAACCTGTGCCAAAGACATCGGAGACGCTGTTGCAGGAACTTTGGGAGAAGGGAGAATATACGGACATTTCCGCACTGAACCGGGCACTGATGGAACTGGAACTTTTGGGATATGCCAGACAGAACAGTCCGGGACATTTCAGCACTTCTGCGAATTGACAAGGCTTTCGGAAAAGGGGTATAGTAATAGACATATGAGAATGACGAGAAAGGTCAGGTGCCCTTATGAACGATAAAGATACTTACAGAATGCATACCAAAGTAATACAGATCGGAGACCGGAAGATCGGCGGCGGCAATCCTATCGCCATCCAGTCCATGACCAATACGAAGACCGAGGATGTGAAGGCAACCGTAGAGCAGATCCTGCGTCTGGAGAGGGCAGGCTGTGAGATCATCCGCTGCACAGTACCGACGCTGGAGGCGGCAGCAGCTATCCGGGAGATCAAGAAGCAGATCCACATTCCTTTAGTGGCGGATATCCATTTTGACTACCGTATGGCACTGGCAGCCATTGAGAACGGTGCCGACAAGATCCGCATCAATCCTGGGAATATCGGAAATCCGGAGAGGGTAAAGGCTGTGGTAGATGCAGCAAAAGAGAGGAATATCCCAATCCGTGTGGGAGTGAACAGCGGTTCCCTGGAGAAGCCGCTGGTGGAAAAATACGGTGGAGTGACTGCGGAAGGTATTGTGGAGAGCGCACTGGACAAGGTACACATGATCGAAGATCTGGGATATGACAATCTGGTCATCAGTATCAAATCTTCGGATGTGCTGATGTGCGTGAAAGCCCATGAACTGCTGGCAGGCCGTACGGTGTACCCTCTGCATGTGGGCATTACCGAATCCGGTACTGTGAACAGCGGTAATATCAAGTCAGCCATCGGTCTGTCCCTGATCTTAAGCCAGGGCATCGGTGACACCATCCGGGTATCCCTGACAGGAGATCCCGTAGAGGAGATCAAATCCGCAAAGCTGATCCTGCGTACATTAGGATTGCGCAAGGGCGGCATTGAGGTCGTATCCTGTCCCACCTGTGGAAGAACCCAGATCAATCTGATCGATCTGGCCACCAAAGTGGAGAAAATGGTAGAGGATTACCCGCTGGATATCAAAGTGGCTGTCATGGGCTGCGTGGTAAACGGCCCCGGAGAAGCAAAAGAAGCGGATCTGGGAGTTGCGGGCGGTATCGGAGAAGGTCTGCTGATCAAGCATGGCGAGATCGTAAAAAAGCTTCCGGAGGATCAGCTGCTCCCCGCCTTGAAAGAGGAATTGGATCATTGGAGTTAAAATAAATGAGTAAACCGTTTTTTGAAGTGTTTCCTTCGTTACAGTTGAATACGGACATTCGTGACCTGATGGGGCAGACAGAAGTGGAGAGAGTCTCGGCGACAAAACGCAGAGACTTTCTTCGGGTGTACTTAAAAAGTACCCGCCTGATCCAGAAAGCGGACATCTGGACCACGGAACAGGAGATCAAGAAGCAGCTGTTCCCTCAGGCCAACCTGACAGTGAAAATATACGAAAAGTTCGAATTGTCTTCCCAGTACAATCCGGAAAAGCTGATGGATATTTATAAGGAAAGTATTCTGGAGGAATTCCGGGAGTACAGCCATATCCAGTATAATGCCCTGAAGACGGCGAAAATCGAGTATCCTTCGGAAAATGAAATGCTTTTAACGCTGGAAGATACGGTATTAAATCACAGTATGGAAGGGGAGATCCTGCAGATTCTGGAGAAGATTCTGGTGGAACGTTGTGGATTCTCCGTGAAGATCCATACGGCTTATGTGGAAAAAGAGACCGGGCGTTTCCAGGAGGAAGAGGAAGCAAAGATCCGTCTGAAGGTGGATGCCATTTACAGTCGTACGAAAGGCAGAAGAGAAGAAGGAGAGCAGACTGCATCGGCGGAAGGAAGCGGGCAAAGTACAGCACAGGATTCGGAAACCGGCAAGGCTGCAGAGACCGCACAAAAGCCGAAGACCGAGAATGCCGGTGGCGTGACCAAGAGCTTTCAGGGTGGCAGCCGCGGTGAATTCAAGCGTGGAGAATTCAAAAAGGGCGAGTTTCGTAAGGGTGGTAACTTTGAAAAAGGTGCGTTGAAGAGATCAGACAATCCGGATGTCATCTACGGGCGTGATTTCGAAGAAGAGGCCATGAAGATTGAGGAACTCATCGGAGAGATGGGTGAGGTGGTCATCCGCGGTAAGGTACTGTCCGTGGATACCCGTGACATCAAGAACGAGAAGACGATTATTATTTTCAATATCTCTGATTTTACCGATACCATGACCATCAAGATGTTCGTGCGTACCGAGCAGGTGAAGGAAGTGACCGGGGACATCAAGCCGGGAGCTTTCTTAAAGGTCAAGGGAATCTGTATGATGGATAAGTTCGATCACGAGCTGGCCATCGGTTCCATTGCGGGAATCAAGAAGATCCCTGATTTTACCAATACGAGAATGGATACCTCCGCCAGAAAGCGTGTGGAGCTGCACTGTCATACAAAGATGAGTGATATGGACGGTGTCTCCGAGGCCAAGGACATTGTAAAGCGCGCCTACAAATGGGGACATCGGGCCATTGCCATCACGGATCACGGTGTGGTACAGAGTTTTACCGATGCAAACCATGTCTGGGATGACCTGTGGAAAGCGGAAAAAGGCAAGCGGAAAGAAGCCGGAGACGAGAATCCGGACAAGCAGGATTTCTTCAAGATCATTTACGGTGTGGAAGCCTATCTGGTGGATGATCTGAAAGAGATAGTGACGAATGATAAGGGACAGAGTCTGCATGAGGATTATGTGGTATTCGATATCGAGACCACGGGATTTTCCCCGGTCAACAACCGCATTATCGAGATCGGTGCGGTAAAGGTATCCGGTGGAGAGATCGTGGATCGTTTTTCCACCTTTGTCAATCCGGATGTGCCCATTCCCTTCGAGATCGAAAAGCTGACCAGTATCCGGGATGAGGATGTCATGGATTCCCCTCAGATCGACGTGATCCTGCCGCAGTTTCTGCAGTTCTGTGAAGGCTGTATCATGGTGGCTCACAATGCCAGCTTTGATATGAGTTTCATTATGGAGAATTGCAGAAGACTGGGCTATCCGCAGGAGTTTACCTATGTGGATACCGTGGGCATTTCCAGAGTACTTTTGAAGAACCAGTCGAAGCATACGCTGGATGCGGTCGCAAAAACGATGGGCGTTTCCCTGGAAAACCA
>ERZ827488.4431-NODE-4431-length-10084-cov-4.165420_pt1 | contig 10084 bp, 10 predicted proteins | sample MGYA00519771_ERZ827488 | MGnify/ENA primary metagenome ERZ827488 (study PRJEB31778, sample SAMEA3449323) | human gut metagenome | biome: human gut; feature: human-associated habitat; material: faeces | place: United Kingdom | collected 2010/2012 ...
CTGTACATGTTATCAGCAGCTTGCCGTAAAAGATTTCGGAGATGTGAAAAATAAATTCTTCCTTAGGATGCAGGTTGAAAACTGCCCGGGTGTTCTGGCGCAGATCGCGAAGGTGTTCGGGGAACATAAGGTGAGTATTGCAAGAGTCGTACAGAAAAACGCCAAGACGGACAGAGCGGAGCTTGTGATCGTAACGGAGAAAGTGAAAGAAAAACATATGGGAAGCGCGCTTTGTGAGTTGAAGGAAATGAAAAGTATTTTTGAAGTGAGCAGCATGATCAGAGAGTATTGATAGAAACTGCCGCCGGATTTTAGATGCCGGGCGGGAGCAGTTGAATTTTCAAAAAGTCCGAATAAGGAGTGCAGATGGAAAATCGGAGTTTGCCGATCGGTTTTATCATAAAACAGGTCAATAATGTATATGAAAAAGATCTTAATGAACGATTGAAAAAAATAGGAATCACATCATCCCAGTGCGCGGTGCTCGATTATTTGTTTCATACGAGTAAAGATGAAGTGAGTCAGAGAGATGTGGAGAAAAATCTGAATCTGAAAAATCCGACTGTGACCGGAATACTGAAGCGCTTAGATGAAAAAGGATATATTTTCTGTGTACCGAATGCAAACGACAGAAGAAAAAAGATAATTTATCTTACGGAAAAAGCTTATGATATTAGAAGAAAAATGGAAGCTGACAGGCGCAAGCTGGACAGAGAACTGACGAGAGGGATGACAAAGAGGGAAACAGAAGCTCTTAGAAAGAATTTGGATAAGATATTGAATAATATTGCAGATCCGTGAGAACAGGCGGAAGCAAATGAGCCGGAAGAGCGGAAAAGGAATTGATAAAAGGAGAAGATATATGAGTTACGCAGATAAAGTATTTATTGATATGTGCAGAGACATTATAGAGAATGGAACAAGCACAGAGGGTGAGAAGGTTCGCCCAAGATGGGAGGACGGAACACCGGCATATACCATTAAGAAATTTGGAGTGGTCAACCGCTATGACTTGTCTAAGGAATTCCCGGCACTGACTCTTAGAAGAACCGGGATCAAGAGCTGTGTGGATGAGATGCTCTGGATCTGGCAGAAGAAGTCGAATAATATTAATGATCTGAACAGTCATATCTGGGACAGTTGGGCTGATGAGGATGGTTCGATCGGAAAAGCTTATGGTTATCAGATGCAGGTGAAGCATCAGTATAAAGAAGGCATGATGGATCAGGTAGACCGCGTGATTTATGATTTGAAGAATAATCCGTATAGCCGTCGTATTATGACAAATATTTACGTGCATCAGGATCTTCATGAGATGAATCTGTATCCATGTGCATATAGTATGACATTTAATGTGACAAAGGAAAAGGACAGTGACAAGCTTACACTAAATGGAATTCTTAACCAGCGTTCTCAGGATGTCCTTGCGGCAAATAACTGGAATGTGTGTCAGTATGCAGTATTGCTTCATATGTTGGCGCAGGTATGTGACATGAAGGTCGGAGAGTTTGTTCATGTGATCGCAGATGCACATATTTATGACCGACATGTTCCGATGATTGAGGAACTGATCTCAAGAGAACCGCTTCCGGCACCGAAGTTCTGGTTGAACCCGGAAGTGAAAGACTTCTATGATTTCACACCGGATGATGTGAAACTGGAAGGATATGAGACACATCCGCAGATTAAGAATATACCAATCGCTGTGTAAAGGAGAAGAAGTATGCAGGCAATCGTAGCAGCAGATAATAATTGGGGAATCGGTTACCAGAACAGACTACTGGTGAGCATTCCATCAGATATGAAGTTCTTTCGTCAGAAAACAACAGGAAATGTTGTAGTTATGGGACGAAAGACACTGGAAAGTTTCCCAAACGGACTTCCTTTGAAGAATAGAGTGAATATTGTTCTTACGAAGAATAAAAATTATCAGGTGAAAGATGCAGTGATCGTTCATTCAGAGGAAGAACTTTTAGAAGAATTGAAGAAGTATCCGAGTGAGAAGATTTATGTGATCGGTGGCGAGAGCATTTACAAGATGATGCTTCCATATTGTGATATTGTATATGTAACAAAGATAGACCGTGCATTCCAGGCAGACACTTATTTCCCGAATCTGGATCAGATGGAAGATTGGAAGATGACGGAAGAAGGAGAAGAACAGACTTGTTTTGATCTGGAATTTGCTTTTACAAAATATGAGCGCTGCTAAAGCAGATGCTGTGAAAGTGTAAAAGCGTAAAAGTGAGAAGATGAATTTGAAGATGAAGAAGAGAAGAGTAAGAGACTTTCTGCTTGCAGGAAGTCTTATTCTTGGAATGATGCTGACCGGGTGTGGAATGTCCGGGCAGCAGACAGAGCAAAACGGGGGAAAAGAACAGAATAAAGTAGAAAATGAAAAGATTAGTGTTGTAGCGACAATCTTTCCGCAGTATGATTTTGTGCGTCAGATCGCGGGAGAGAATGTGGAACTTAAGATGCTTTTAAAACCGGGTGAGGAGACACATTCTTATGAGCCGACGCCACAGGATATTATTGCGATCCAGAATAGTGATCTGTTTATCTATGTGGGCGGCGAGAATGATGCCTGGGTAGAAGACATTCTTGAATCAATGCCGGACAACGGAAGAAAGACTTTGAAGCTGGTGGATTGTGTTGACACAGTGGAAGAGGAACATGTGGAAGGAATGAAAGAAGAGCGTGGTCATGATCATGACGAGGATGATGCGGAGCATGAAGAGCACGAAGTGGAGCATGAAGAGGATGAAGCAGATCATGAAGAGCATGGACAGGAAGAAACACATTCTGTACATGAAATTGATGAACATGTGTGGACATCTCCGTTAAATGCGGTGAAGATCGTCGAGCAGATCAAAGAAGAGCTCTGCGAGATTGATTCGGAAAATGCATCTGATTATGAAGAAAATGCAGAAGCTTATGTAGCACAATTGAAAGAATTGGATCAGGAATTTCAGGATGTGGTGGATCATTCAAAACGAAAGCTGATGATTTTCGGAGACAGATTTCCGTTCCGTTATTTTGCAGAAGCGTATGGTCTGGATTATTATGCAGCATTTTCAGGATGTGCTTCGGACACAGAGCCAAGCGCAGCTACAATGGCGTTTTTAATCAATAAAGTACAGGATGAGAATATTAAAACAGTATTAAAAATGGAACTTAGCAACGAAAATATTGCAAAAGCTATTGCAGAAGCAACAAATGCTGATGTAAAAGAATTTTATAGCTGTCATAATCTGACAGCAGAGCAGTTTGCAGATGGAGAGACATATCTGAGTCTTATGGAGAAAAATGTTGAAACATTAAGGGAGGTGTTGAACTGATGGCGTTGATTAAATGTGAAAATGTATCCATTGGATATGAAGGACAGATGGTCGTACATGACTTGAATTTTGAGATTAATCAGGGAGACTACCTCTGTATTGTCGGAGAAAATGGTTCCGGAAAAAGTACACTTGTAAAGAGTCTTTTGGGACTGAAGAATGTGGACAAAGGCAAGATTGTTTTTGGTGATGGATTAAAACAGACAGAGATCGGATATCTTCCACAGCAGACAGATGTGAAGAAAGATTTTCCGGCCAGTGTTTATGAAGTGGTTCTTTCCGGCCGGTTGAACAGCAGAGGGATGAAACCGTTTTATACAGCAGAAGATAAGAAGCAGGCGTGGGAGAAGATGGACATGCTTGGAATCCGTGACCTCGCAAAACAATGTTTCCGAGATCTGTCCGGTGGACAAAGACAGCGTGTTCTGCTTGCAAGAGCATTGTGTGCGACAAAGAAACTCTTGCTTCTTGATGAACCGGTCACAGGATTGGATCCAATTGTGACAGCTGAATTCTATCAATTGATCAGTCGAATCAATAAGGAATCCGGGATTGCAGTTGTTATGGTTTCACACGATATCGAGAGTGCTGTAGAATATGCAAGTCACATCCTTCATTTACAGGAAACAGTGCTGTACTTTGGAAAAGCAGATGGATACGAGAAGAGTCGTGCCGGCAAGACATTCTTAGGAGGTGAGACACATGTTTGATACAGTGATTGAGATGTTGTCTTATCCTTTTATGACAAGAGCGTTCCTTGTTGGATCACTGGTTGCATTATGTTCTGCATTACTGGGCGTCAGCCTTGTATTGAAACGGTATTCCATGATCGGTGACGGACTTTCTCATGTGGGGTTCGGTGCTATGGCGATTGCGGCCGCAATGAACGCAGCTCCACTCACGATCGCAATTCCGGTTGTAATCGTAGCAGCGATCCTGCTTCTTCGAATCAGCGGGAATGCAAAGATCAAAGGAGACGCGGCAATTGCGTTGATTTCTACAACGTCACTAGCAGTTGGCGTGATGGTGATTTCATTGACAACAGGAATGAATACGGATGTATATAATTATATGTTTGGAAGCATTCTTGCGATGAGTGCGGAGGATGTGAAATTAAGTCTTGTACTTTCCGCTTTTGTACTCATCCTGTTTATTGTTTTTTATCACAAGATATTTGCGATTACATTTGATGAGACATTTGCCCGTGCAACAGGTGTAAAAGCAGGAGTTTACAATACGTTGATCGCTGTACTTACAGCAGTGACGATCGTTCTTGGAATGCGTATGATGGGAGCATTATTGATCTCGAGCCTGATCATTTTCCCGGCATTGACATCAATGAGAGTGTGCAGGACATTTAAAAGTGTCATAATAAACGCAGCAGTGATCTCAGTGGTGTGTTTGATCGCGGGTGTGACCCTTTCTTATGTGGCGGCAACCCCGGCGGGAGCCAGTGTTGTTCTTGCCAATCTTGTAATGATGGTTCTGTATACAGTAGTCGGAGCTGTGAAAAATCATATGCGATAGATTAAATAAGATCAAGAACTCGACGTTGACAAGATATTTTTTAACACTTATAATTAATTTACGCTTTACGCAAATACGAAGACAGGGAGTAGTACACAGCTTGTGGATGTACAGAGGCTTATCTCTGAATTCAGGTGATGACATGGATAGATCTGGCTGTTGACACAGGTACTGTGAACGGTAAATACTGGATATTCGCCCTGGGCATGAAGGTCATGCTTGGGGCTTTCTTTTTTGAAAAGGGAGGTATATAGATTGAAACAGATTTCAGGAAACAAATTACTTGTAAGAGCGCTGAAGGAAGAAGGCGTGGATACCATTTTCGGCTATCCGGGAGCATGTACGATTGATATCAGTGATGAATTGTACAAGCAGGATGATATTCGGATCATTCTGCCAAGACATGAGCAGGCACTGGTTCATGAGGCGGATGCTTATGCCAGAACAACGGGTAAGGTAGGTGTCTGTCTTGTTACAAGCGGACCGGGAGCTACAAACCTTGTTACAGGTCTTGCAACAGCGAATTATGACAGTGTACCTCTCGTATGTTTTACAGGTCAGGTAGCAAGACCATTGATCGGAAATGATGCATTCCAGGAGGTTGATATTGTAGGAATTACACGCAGTATTACGAAATACGGTGTTATTGTACGAAACAGAGAGGATCTTGGAAGAATTATTAAAGAAGCCTTTTATATCGCGAGAACAGGAAGACCGGGACCGGTACTGATCGATCTTCCAAAAGATGTAATGGCAGAACTTGGAAGTGCGGATTATCCGGATACAGTCAATATCCGTGGATATAAGCCAAATACGAATGTGCATATGGGACAGTTAAAACGTGCGCTTAAGATGCTGAAAAAGGCAAAGAAGCCGTTATTCCTTGCCGGAGGCGGTGTGAATATTGCACGTGCGAATGAGGTGTTTACAGAAGTTGTAGAGAAGACAGAAGTTCCGGTTGTTACAACGATCATGGGACGCGGTGCGGTTCCGACAGATCACCCGCTTTATATAGGAAACCTTGGAATGCACGGAGCATATGCTTCGAACATGGCAGTCAGCGAATGCGATCTTTTATTCTCAATCGGAACACGTTTTAATGACCGTATTACAGGTAAGCTGCATGAATTTGCACCGAATGCACAGATCGTTCATATTGACATTGATACAGCGTCTATTTCCAGAAATATTCACGTTGATGTGCCGATCGTTGCGGATGCGCTTGAGGCAGTTACGAAGATGAATGAATATGTAGAGCATTGTGAGACAAAGAAGTGGAGAAAGCAGATTGCCGAGTGGAAGGAAGAACATCCTTTGACAATGAAGAACCGCGTGGATATGGGACCGCAGGATATTATTGAAGAGATCAACCGTCAGTTTGACAATGCAATCATTGCAACAGATGTAGGACAGCATCAGATGTTCACAACACAGTATATTGAGATTACAAAGAACAAGCAGCTGATCACTTCCGGCGGACTTGGAACGATGGGATATGGTTTCCCGGCTGCGATCGGAGCGAAGCTTGGTAATCCGGATAAGGACGTTATTGCAATCTCCGGAGATGGTGGTATGCAGATGAACATTCAGGAATTTGCTACAGCAGTATTGGAAGAACTTCCATTGATTCTCTGTGTATTTAACAATGAATATCTTGGTATGGTACGTCAGTGGCAGAAGCTGTTCTATGGAAAACGTTACAGTATGACGAACCTGAAATCAGGAGCACTTTTCCGCAGAACAAACGGGCAGGAGATGCCGGAGTACACACCGGATTTTGTGAAGCTTGCAGAGAGCTACGGAGCCAAAGGAATCCGTGTCATGAAGAAAGAAGATATCGCAGCTGCATTTGAAGAGGCGAAGAAGAATACAAAGACACCGACACTGATCGAGTTCGTTATCAATCCGGAAGAACTTGTATATCCGATGGTTCAGCCGGGCGGAACACTTGAAGATTTGATCATGGATTGTTAATCGATTAGAACAGAAAATATAGGTTAGCGAGGAAGAGATATGGATAATAATATGAAAAAGAGATGGATTTCTCTCTATGTAGAAAACCAGGTTGGTGTACTTTCGAAGATTTCCGGTTTATTTTCCGGGAAATGTTATAACCTGGACAGTCTGACAGTTGGAACAACAGAAGACCCGACCGTTTCCAGAATGACAATTGCAACAGTCAGCGATGATGAGACATTTGAACAGATTAAGAAACAGCTTAACCGTATGATTGAAGTAATTAAAGTAATTGATTTTACAGACGTATTTGTAAGAATGAAAGAGATCCTTTATGTAAAAGTCTTAAAATGTACACCGGAAGATAAGGTTGAGATTTTTCAGATCGCAGAGACATTTAAGGCGAAAGTAATCGATTACGGAAAAGACAGTCTTCTGGTTGAGTTTGTACAGACTGCGACAAAGAATGATGCGGTTGTGAAGTTGATGAAGGAAGAATTTAAGAGCATTGAAGTTGTCCGAGGCGGAAGCGTTGGAATCGAGTCGATTAGCATGATGGAAAGATAATTAATAAAAAGAAATAAAAAAGTATCAGAAGCTAATTTAAAAGTTTCTGATACTTTTTTATTTATATGTTTTTTGATTTTGTATCCATTTGTGATTTGCTATTACAAACGGAATAATACTGTCGCAATATTAAAGTAAATCAGGATTGAGAAGGTATCCACCAGTGTTGTGATCAGTGGAGATGCCATGATCGCAGGGTCGAGATTTACTTTCTTGGCAAGAAGTGGGAGGGTACATCCAACCAGCTTTGCCATGATCACGGTTCCCATCAGGGAGCAGGCAATCACAACTGCAAGTCCTGGATTGTGATACTGTATAAAGATACGTACACCGTTGGCAACAGCAAGAAAAGCACCGACGATCAAAGAGATACGGAATTCTTTGAACATGACTTTGAAAAGATCTGTAAAACGGATCTCATCCAGTGCGATTCCACGGATGATCAGTGTTGCACTCTGGGAACCACAGTTTCCACCGGTATCCATCAGCATTGGGATGAAGGATACGAGAAGAGGGATGGCTGCGAATGCATTTTCATATCTTGTAATGATCGTTCCTGTGATGATGGAAGTGAACATCAAGATCAAAAGCCATGGGATACGGTTCTTTGCATGCTGAAGAACGGATGTTTCAAAATATGTCTTCTCACTAGGGTTGATGGCAGCCATCTTTGTGATATCCTCTGTGGCCTCATCTACCATAACATCCATAGCATCGTCGAATGTAACAATACCAACCATGCGGCCGTCCTGGTCAATAACAGGGAGCGCAAGCAGGTCATACTTTGTGAACAGCTGTGCAACCTGTTCCTGATCAGAGTGTGTATACACGGAGATGATCTCTGTCTCCATCAGGTCTTTGATCGGAACATCGTCATCTGTTGTCATCAAATCTTTTGCACTTACGATACCGACCAGTTTTCTGCGTTCTGTGATATAGCAGGTGTAAATGGTCTCTTTATGGATTCCGGTCTTCTTGATATGTGCCATCGCCTGTCCGACAGTCATTTCCTCACGCAGGTCTACATATTCCGTTGTCATGATACTTCCGGCACTGTCTTCCGGATAGTTCAGCAGCTGGTTGATCATGCTACGGTCTGACGCGCTGACGGTAGCCAGAATTCGCTTTACAAGGTTTGCCGGGAGTTCTTCCAGCATATCGACCGTATCGTCCATATAGAGGTCGTCTAAGAGCTCTTTCAGCTCTTTCTCAGTAAACATTGTTACCAGATAAGTCTGCATGGAAGTGTCCATATTGGAAAATACTTCAGCAGCTTTATCTTTTGGAATAAGACGAAAAGCAAGAGCCAGTTCTTTATCACTTAAAGTTGAGAGAAGAGAGGCTATGTCCACTTCGTTCATTACATCGAGAATACTTCTGACAGCTTTGAATTCGCGCTGCGCCAGAAGCTTTATAAAAATATCTTTGTCCATGATAATTACCTCGCATTATTTTATTTTTGTCTATTGAGCCACATATGTGGTAACTACTGGCACCAGAGTCCATAACCTCACCTCCCTTGTTCATATTTTTATGAGAAACAAAAAACTCCATCATTGCCTGAACAATGACGGAGTCGTATTGACTTCTTATAAAATGCATCGTTCAAGCTTTAGTATCACAGGGCATATCAATTGCATTAGGTTGTGCCTTCTCGACACAGCCTGCTGACCAACTAATCGTGTCTCCACAATCTCGCGGCAGCAATCTCCGGGTCCTATCGAATGCTTAAGCATGTCAAATATCCCAATCCCTGTGGTAACCTCACCTACCGAAATGATGTAGTTGTGTTGTTTTTACCATAGATTATTGTATCCCACGCAGCGGGGCGTGTCAAGGAAAAATGCGATAAATCTGTGTAAATTGGTGTAAAAAGAAAGAAAAAAGTGGAAAAAGATGAAAAGACAAAAAGGATATCTGTCAGAGTAATCATTACTTCTGGCAGATATCCTTTTTGTTTTCAATCCTTGCGGATCTGATATACAATTTTCCCATTCACTTTTTCCTCAGTGATCATTTTTTGCTTTACCATATAGGGAAGAATTGAATCAAGAAATTGTCTTGGATTAGTCACATTGATTTGTTCCTGCATAAATGGCTGTTTCGCCGTCAGATCTTTCACATATGGCTCAAGAGCTGTGCGGGTCATAGGACCATTTTTCTTCAATGTCTTTTTGACTTTGGAGATTCCTTTGGAACTGAGCATATTAGCAAGATCGCTTCCCTGTCTCATCGTACGCCACAATCCCCATCCGTAGACAATCATTGTAGCAACCGCAAAGAGCAGTACATAAGGAAGATATTTCAGAATCGTATGCATCATTTCCGTTTCTCTCCTTTCCAGTAGATCAGGTGATTATCATGAAGAATCTCAAGGTATTTGATCAGTCTTGTCAGCGGCTGTTCCATAGAAGGAAACTCTGCTTCAAGCTCTTTGGAGATTGCATGTACATCCTTTTTATCATCGATGGAGTTCCACACAAAAGTTCCAAGCTTGTCTAACTTGATTTCACTTACACGGGGACGATGGAAGAAGCGCTGAGCCAACTTGTGATAAAATCCCTTCCATTCGATAAGGACGGTAATAATACCGTCCTCACCTGTTTCATATTCAATTTCCGGATTCTTCTCCGGGATAAAGTCAAGATAGTTTTTACTGTCTTTCTTTTTCATTGAATTATACTTATTAAATT
>ERZ827488.4435-NODE-4435-length-10079-cov-11.262271_pt1 | contig 10079 bp, 8 predicted proteins | sample MGYA00519771_ERZ827488 | MGnify/ENA primary metagenome ERZ827488 (study PRJEB31778, sample SAMEA3449323) | human gut metagenome | biome: human gut; feature: human-associated habitat; material: faeces | place: United Kingdom | collected 2010/2012 ...
GGCGGCGCCCAAGAAGGAGGGCAAGAACACGAAGGAGATTTCGCGCAGCCACAAGGTCATCACCTCGGACAACGGTCTGGTGACGATCACCGGCGGCAAGTGGACCTCCTACCGCCTGATGGCCGAGGACACGGTGGACAAGGCCATCGAAGTAGCGGGACTTCCCCGGCGCAAGTGCGTGACCAAGAAATTCCACATCCACGGCTACCGCAAGAATCCCAACCTCGCCGACCATATGTACGTTTACGGTTCGGACGAGCCGAAGATCCTGAATCTGATCAAGGAAAACCCGGCGCTGGGCGAAAAGCTCTCTCCGAAGTTCGGCTACACGCTTGCCGAGGTGGTTTGGGCCGTGCGCGAGGAGATGGCCCTCACGGTCGAGGACGTACTGGCGCGCCGCGTGCGGCTGCTGTTCGTCGACGCCCGCGAGGCGATGGCCGCCGCTCCGAAGGTCGCCGAAACGATGGCCCGCGAACTGGGCCGCGACCAGGCATGGATCGATGCGCAGGTCGAAAGTTTCACGAAGATGGCGAAAAATTATATCTTTGAAGCTTAAACGGACTTTAACCCAAGCTTAAAATGTTCAATTTTTTTAATCCTCCGGCTCCCAAACCGAGGCTCTCCCAGGACAAAATCCCGGCCAAATACGCGCAGATGCGTCTGCGCGTATTTTTGGGTGCGTTTCTGGGATACGCAGCCTACTATCTGGTGCGCAAGAATCTTTCGCTCGCAGCGCCAGGCATGATCGAGTCGGGACTCCTCGACAAGGCCAGCGTAGGACTCGCGGGTTCGGCGATCTCGATCGCCTATGCCTTCAGCAAGTTCATCATGGGCAGCCTTTCCGACCGTTCCGACGCACGCAAATTCCTTGTCGTAGGACTTATTCTCTCATCGTTGCTGATGATTTGCACGGGACTGATCCCTTACAGCCACACAAATCCCGGCATCAACGTAGGCATTATCTTCGGTCTGATGCTGCTGGTGGGCTGGCTTTCGGGCATGGGATGGCCTCCCTGCGGCCGCATCATGGCACACTGGTTCTCGCAAAACGAGCGAAGTTTCAAGATGTCGGTCTGGAACACCTCCCACTCGATCGGCGCCGGCCTGGCCATCATCTTCTGCGGATACGTCGTCAGCCTGAACTGGGGCGCATGGTTCGACGCCTCGTCGATCCTCTCGCAGCACTGGCGCTGGTGTTTCCTGCTCCCGGCGACGATCGCCATCCTGGGCGCCGCCGTCGTCTGGGCTTTCGTGCGCGACACCCCCTCGTCGGTAGGGCTGCCCGAACTGAAGACCGGCAAGGCGACCCCGGCCGACGCCAAACCGCATACCAAGGCCGAGGAAAAAGCCGAACACAAGGCGTTCCTGCGCCGCAAGGTCTTCCTGAACCCGACGATCTGGATCCATCGCCGTGGGCAATTTCTTCGTCTACATCGTGCGCTTCGCCGTGCTGGACTGGGGGCCCACGATGCTCAAGGAGCACCTCCACATGGACATCAGCCACGCCGGATGGACGGTCGCGGCATTCGAAATCGCCGGCATCGCGGGTATGCTCGCCGCAGGCTGGGCCACCGACCGTTTCTTCGGCGGCCGCGCGCCCCGCACCTGCGTGATCTGCATGCTGATGACCGCGCTCTGCCTCGTGGGGCTCTATACCCTCAATGAACATACGCCTCTGGCCGTTGCCATCGCCATCCTGATGTCGGCCGGATTCTTCATCTACGGCCCGCAGGCCCTCGTCGGCATCGCCGCGGCGAACATCGCCACCAAGCGCGCCGCCGCCACGGCAGGCGGTTTCTGCGGCCTGTTCGGCTACGGCAGTACGATCGTCTCGGGCTGGGGGATGGGTATGCTGGTGCAGTACACCGACTGGAGCGTAGCGCTCTACACGCTGGTCGGCATGGCGCTTGTCGGCACGGCGGTCTTCGCCGCCGCATGGAAGGCCAAGCCGAACGGCTACGACGACTGACGCAGTTTTAGGTTAATGATAATTGTGTGTAGAGAAACCCCCGCAGACTTCCTTGACTGCGGGGGTTTCCGTTGGTTGGATCTCTCGGGCGGGTCAGTTCGCACAGCCGTCCAGACAGCTCTTTTCCGGCAGGCCGCGCCGGGAGGTTATTCCACCGTCACCGACTTGGCCAGGTTGCGCGGCTGGTCGACGTTGCGGCCCTTGTTGACGGCGATGTAATATGCCAGCAGCTGCAACGGCACCGACACGACGATCGGCATCAGGCAGTCGGTGACCACCGGCACCTCGATCGTATAGTCGGCACTGCGGCGCACATGCGTGTCGTCGCGGGCGATCACGGCGATGATCTTGCCGCCCCGGGCGCGGATCTCCTCGATGTTGCTGGCCGTTTTCTCGTAGGTGTTGTCCGGCGTTGCGATCGCCACGGTCGGCATCTCGTTGTCGATAAGCGCGATGGCGCCGTGTTTCATCTCGGCGGCGGGGTAGCCCTCGGCGTGGATATAGGAGATCTCCTTCAATTTGAGCGCCCCCTCGAGCGCCGTGGGGTAGTTGTAGCCGCGCCCCAGGTAGATAAAGTTGTGCGCATAGGTAAATATCTTCGAGAGGTCGGCGATCCGGTCGCCCAGCCCGAGCACGTCCTCCAGCACGGCGGGCAGCTCCAGCAGTCCCTTCGCCACTTCGCGGTAATATTCTTCCGTCACGGTGCCCTTTTCGCGGCCTACGGCCAGCGCCAGCATCGCCATGACGGTCACCTGCCCCGTGAAGGCCTTGGTCGAAGCCACGCCGATCTCGGGCCCTACATGGATGTATGCCCCCGAGTCGGTCGCCCGGGCGATGGACGATCCCACGACGTTGCAGATGCCGAAGACGAATGCTCCGGCCTTGCGGGCCAGCTCCACGGCGGCCAGCGTGTCGGCCGTCTCGCCCGACTGCGACACGGCGATCACGATGTCGTCGGCATTGATGATCGGGTTGCGGTAGCGGAATTCCGAAGCATACTCTACCTCCACGGGGATCCGGCATATATTTTCGATCAGGTGCTCGCCGATCAGCGCCGCATGCCACGATGTCCCGCACGCCACGAATACGATGCGGCGGGCCGCGAGGAATTTCCCGCGGTTGTCGATCACGCCCGACAGCTTCACCTCGTACGTGTCGGGGCTTATGCGCCCGCGGATACAGTCTACGATGGTCTTGGGCTGCTCGTATATCTCCTTGAGCATGAAATGCGGATAGCCGCCCTTTTCCAGCTGCGAGATGCTCATCTGCAGCTTCTTGATATCGACTCGGCCCTCGTGGTTGTCGAGCGTGACGATCTTGAGGGGCTTATGGCGGTTGATGACGGCAATCTCGCCGTCGTTCACATAGACGAAATCCTGCGTGTATTCGATGACCGAAGCGGCGTCCGAGCTAAGGAAAAATTCCCCCTCGCCGATGCCGATGGCCATCGGGCTGCTCTGACGCGCGGCGATGATCTCGTCGCGGTTGCCCTTCTCGATCACGGCGATGGCATAGGCGCCTACGACCTGCCGCAGGGCCTGCTGCACGGCTTCGAGCAGCGTGCAGCCGCCCGTGGTGCGGATGTACTCGATCAGGTTCACGAGCACCTCGGAATCGGTGCTGCTGCGGAACGTGTAGCCGTTCTCCTCGAGCGCGTCCTTGAGCACCCGGTAATTCTCGATGATGCCGTTGTGTATCAGTGCGATGTTCTCCGATTCGGAGTAGTGCGGATGGGCATTCACGTCGTTCGGCACGCCGTGCGTCGCCCAGCGCGTATGCGCGATGCCGATGCTACCGCCCAGCTCCTTGCCCTCGAGGAAATGCTCCAGGTCGGAGACCTTGCCCTTACACTTGTATACGTTGAGCGCACCGTCCTTGCCGACCATGGCGACCCCCGCGCTGTCGTATCCGCGGTATTCGAGCCGGTGCAAACCCTTCAACAGAACCGGGCAGGCCTCGCGCCCCCCGACATATCCTACAATCCCACACATTCGTTCTCAAAATTTTTATCCGGCCAAAAATAAGAAAAAATTTTAAAAACATATTCCCTGCGGGAATAAAAAAGGACATTCAGGCATAACTTTGCGTCATTTGCCGCAAACGGGCAACTGACACCGGAGCGCAAAAAACGGGATGCGGATCGAATGTCCGCACCCCGTAATACCGGTTGCCTGCCGTCGCAGCGCCGTGCTGCCCGGCCTATCGGATATATTTGAGCATCTCCCCGACGAGCACCTCGTTGCCCGCGGCCTGCGAGACGCCACGGTTGCGCCTGAAATCGCAGACGACGCCCCCGGCTTCCCGCACGATCAGGTTCGCGGCACAGACATCCCACTCGTGCAAATCCAGCTCCCAATAGCCGTCCAGCAGCCCCGCCGCGATGCAGCTCAGGTCATAGGCCGCCGATCCCAGCCGCCGTATGTCGCGCACATAGGGTACGATCCGCGCGACGTTGTCGCTGTTGTTGTCCGGATTGACATCCTTGTCGTAAGGGAAACCCGTGGCGAGCACCGACGTGGCGAGGGTCTGCTTGGCGGAGACTTGCAGCCGCTTCACCTCGCCTGAACGGCTCTTCATGTAAGCCCCGCCGCCTTTCGACGCCCAGAACAGCTCCCCCAGGTAGGGTGCATAGACCACCCCGACGACGGTTTCCCCGTTGTGCTGGAGTGCGATCGACACCGAGAAGATCGGCAGCCCCTGGCTGTAATTGGTCGTGCCGTCGAGCGGGTCTATCACCCAGCGGTAATCGCTCCCCGCCGTGCCCATTACGCCGCCTTCTTCGCCCAGTATCCCGTGACCGGGATAGCGCCCGAGGATCGCCTGCACGATGTAGGCTTCGCTCTCCTTGTCGGCCCGCGTCACCACGTCGTACGCGTTCGATTTGGTCTCTATCCCCAGGTCGTCGCCCCGGAAATAGGCGAGTTGTATCTCCCCGGCCCCCTTTGCGAGCGGGAAGATGAAATTCAGGAATTCGTCGTACATGGCGCTATTTCTCCGCTGCGAAATACTTGTAAAACAGCGGGATGGTCTCCACGCCCCGGTCGAACTGCTCCAGCCCGTAGCTCTCGTTGGGCGAGTGGATCGCATCCTCCGCGAGCCCGAAGCCGATGAGCAGCGACTTGATGCCCAGGATCGACTCGAACCCGCTGATGATCGGGATCGAACCGCCCGAATAGAAGGGCAGGGGTTTCTTGCCGAAGGTCTCGGCGATGGCCTTCTGGGCAGCCTTGTAGGCCGGCATGTCGGTCGGTGCCACGTAGGGCATGCCGCCGTGCAGCGATTTCACTTTGACCTTCACGCTCTTGGGCGCTATCGACCTGAAATATTTTTCGAACAGCCTGCTGATCTTGCGATAGTCCTGGTTCGGCACCAGGCGCATCGAAATCTTGGCCGAGGCCTTCGACGGGATCACCGTCTTGGTTCCCTCCTCGGTGTAGCCGCCCCAGATGCCGTTGACGTCGAGCGACGGGCGTACGCCGGTGCGTTCCAGCGTCGTATAGCCCGCTTCACCCTCCACATCGCCGATCGACAACGATTTCTTATAGCCCGCGAGGCTGAACGGGGCCTTGTTGAACGCCTTGCGCTCGGCAGGCGTCAGTTCGCGCACGTCGTCGTAGAACCCGGGGATCGTCACGCGGCCGTCCTTGTCCACGAGCTGTGCCACGAGGCGCGTCAACACGTTGGCCGGGTTGGCCACGGCGCCGCCGAACAGCCCCGAGTGGAGGTCTTTGTCGGGGCCCGTCACCTCGACCTCCATATAGGCCAGCCCGCGCAGGCCGCAGGTGATCGACGGGGTCTGCATCGAGATCATCGAGGTGTCCGACACCAATATTATATCCGCCTTGAGCATTTTTTTGTTCTGTTCGCAGAACTTGTAGAGGCTCGGCGAGCCGATCTCCTCCTCGCCTTCGAGCATGAATTTCACGTTGCAGGGCAGGCTCTCCGTGGCGCACATCGCCTCGAATGCCTTGGCGTGCATCCACAGCTGCCCCTTGTCGTCGTCGGCACCGCGCCCCCAGATACGGCCGTCCTTTATGACCGGCTCGAAAGGCTCCGTGCGCCACTCCCCGCGCGGGTCTACGGGCATCACGTCGTAGTGGCCGTAAACCAATACGGTCTTGGCCTTGGGATCGACAATCTTCTCGGCATAAACGACCGGGTTGCCCTCCGTCGGGAAGACCTCGGTGCGGTCGGCGCCCGCCCTGGCCAGTGCCGCGGCCAGCCATTCGGCGCACCGCGTCATGTCGGGCTTATGCTCGCTCTGGGCACTGATCGAAGGAATGCGGAGCAAGTCGAACAACTCGCTGATAAACCGTTCTTTATTGGCTTCTATATAACTTTTTACTTTATCCATCCGGCAAGGGTTTTATTCGGTTTTCTTCAATACGTAATTTTCGGCCAGCGCCCCCGTGACGGGTTGTTTGTCGGCATCGAGCTTGCGCACCTGGTTCTCCTCCACCTTGTAGTACTCCGGCTGCCCGTCCATGGGGGTCAGTGTCAGCAGGTTCCCCTTCACCTTGTAGGCGCCCTTCTCGTCGAATTCCGAGTCGCGGTCCAGGTATTTCATGTGCAGGCTGTACGTGCCGTCCTTCTTCAGCGTGAGGCGCATGTCGATCCCCGGGCAGTCCGCCGCCGGGAAAACCCCGGTGTATGTCCCCTGGTAGTCGAGCGAGCTCTCCGCATCATGCATGTCGACCTTCACGGCATCCGCTTTGACCTTTTCAGATACCGCCTTTTTCTGTTGGTTGCCCCCGCAGGCGACAAGCGTTATCGCAGCCGCGAGGATCATGACTTTATTCTTCATAGTCGTTTCGTTTAAACTGTTTATATTTTACAGATTTCCTTGATTTCCCCGATGAACCGCTGCGCCAGCGCCTCGGCCGCAGCCATCGACTTCGCCTCGGTATAGACCCGGATAATGGGTTCGGTATTCGACTTGCGCAGGTGCACCCAGTTCTCCGGGAAGTCAATCTTCACCCCGTCCGTATCGTTCACGTTCTCATCGGCATAACGTTCCTTTATCTCACGCAGTACTTTATCCACGTCAATCGCCGGTGTCAGCTCGATTTTATTCTTCGATGCATAGTATGCCGGATAGGTCGCACGCAACTGCGTCATGGTCATCCCCGTCTGTGCGAGCCATGTCAAAAAGAGTGCCGTTCCCACCAGCGCATCGCGCCCGTAGTGCAGCCCCGGATAGATCACGCCCCCGTTGCCTTCTCCGCCGATCACGGCGCCTACCTCCTTCATCCTGGCCACGACGTTCACCTCGCCGACGGCCGAAGCATAATATTTGCCGCCGTGCCGCTCCGTCACGTCGCGCAGCGCCCGCGACGAGCTCAGGTTGGAAACGCTGTTCCCGCCCGGGTGCTTCGTGAGGATGTAGTCGGCCACAGCCACCAGCGTGTACTCCTCGACGAACATCGAGCCGTCCTCGCTGACCAGTGCCAGCCGGTCGACATCGGGATCCACGACGATCCCCAGGTCGGCCTTCTCGCGGCGGATCACCCCGGCTATTTCGGTCAGGTTCTCCGGCAACGGCTCGGGGTTGTGGGCGAATTCGCCCGTGGGGTCGCAGTTCAGCTCCACGACCTCGCACCCCAGTCGTCGCAGCAATTCGGGCATCACGATGCCGCCCACCGAATTCACGGCGTCCACAACGACCTTGTAGCGGCGCGCACGGATGGCCTGGGCATCGACCAGCGGGAGCGCCAGCACCTGCGCGATGTGCCGTTCGTTGAACGGTTCGCGCGAAAGGACGCGCCCGATGCCGTCGACGGTGGGGTATTCGTAATCCTCCTCTTCCGCCATCGCAAGCACCTGTTTCCCCTCGGCATCGCTGAGGAATTCCCCGTCGGCGTTGAGCAGCTTCAGGGCGTTCCACTGGCGGGGGTTGTGCGAGGCGGTGATGATGATGCCGCCGTCGGCCTTGTGCGTGATGACGGCCATCTCGACCCCCGGCGTGGTGCACAGGCCGACGTTTATCACATCCGCACCGCACGCCAGCAGGGTGCCTTCGACCAGGTCGGCGACCATCTCGCCCGAAATCCGGGCGTCGCGGCCGACGACTATGGTAAGTTTTTTGCCCGCCTTACGGCGGGCGGCCAGACGGGCGTAGGCCGTGGTGAACTTCACCACGTCGGGCGGCGTCAGGTTCCCGGCCTGGGCCCCTCCCACGGTGCCCCGGATGCCGGAAATGGATTTAATCAATGTCATATTTCAAGGCTTTGATGCGGAGTTTCCGCTATACATATATTTATGAAAAATTCCCTTCGAAGTTTTGATATTCGAGGTAAATATATTACTTTTATGCCAATTATGAAAATTTAAAAACGACTATTATGAGAACGATTCCAGCTTCCGAATTGATTATCAACGACGACGGTTCCATTTTCCATCTGCACCTGCTTCCGGAGCAGTTGGCCGATACGGTGATCCTCGTCGGGGATCCGGGCCGCGTGGCCCTCGTGGCGGAACATTTCGATACGAAAGAGTGCGAAGTCGCAAACCGTGAATTCAAAACGGTGACCGGCACCTACAAAGGCAAACGCATGACGGTGCTCTCGACGGGCATCGGCATCGGCAACATCGACATCTCGGTCACGGAGCTCGATGCGCTGGCCAACGTCGATTTCGCCACCCGGCAGGAGAAGGCCCACAAAAGGCAGCTCACGCTGGTCAGGCTCGGCACGTCGGGGGCCATCCAGCCCGATATCAAGGTGGGGGAGTTCGTCTTCTCGCGCACGTCGGTAGGCTTCGACGGCCTGCTCAACTACTACAAGGGGCGCAACGAGGTCTGCGACCTGGAGATCGAAAAGGCTTTCATGGAGCATGTCGGCTGGAACGAGCTGCTGCCCAAACCCTATTTCATCGACGCCGACAAGACGCTCTTCGAGCATTTCAGCGACGTGACGCGCGAGGGCATCACCATCGCCGCCCCGGGCTTCTATGCGCCGCAGGGCCGCTGGGTTCGCCTCGAACCGCAGGACGCCGAACTCAACGCGAAGATCGAATCGTTCGGCTACCACGGCCGCCGCATCACCAATTTCGAGATGGAGGGCTCGGCGCTGGCCGGCCTGGCAGCCCTGATGGGACACCGCGCCGCGACCATCTGCACGATCATCGCACAGCGTATCGCCCAGAATGTCGACACCGATTACAAGCCCTTCGTGCGCAAAATGATCTCGACGGCGCTCGACAAATTGGCAGTATTGAAATAAGCAATCCATATAACAGAAAATAAAAGAAAGGAAACAACGTATGAAATTTTCAGTATCAAGCTCGGCCCTGCTTTCGCTCCTGGCTACAACCGGCAAGGTTATCAGCAATAAAAACACGCTGCCCATCCTGGATTACTTCCTCATGGAGCTCAATGGCAACGAGCTGAAGGTCACCACTTCCGACCTCGAAACGACGCTCATAGGCTCTATCACGGTCGACAGTGTGGAAAGCGAGGGCACCATCGCGGCTCCCGCCAAACTGATGCTCGACTCGCTGAAGGAGTTTTCCGAGCTGCCGCTGACCATCGACGTCAACGACAAGAACTGGGAGATAACGATCAACTGGAAGAGCGGTTCGCTCTCGATCCCCGGCGCCAGCGCCGTGAGCTATCCCGCCGTGCCGCAGCTGAGCGCCGAGAAGAAGGAGCTCCGGCTGGATGTGGACATGCTCGTGAACGGCATCAACAAGACCATCTTCGCCACGGCCGACGACGAGTTGCGCCCCGTGATGAACGGCATCTACATCAACCTCGCACCCGGGGCACTGACGTTCGTGGGAACCGACGCGCACAAACTCGTGAAATACGAGTCCGAGGCCGAAAACGAGGTCGGCGCATCGTTCATCCTGCCCAAGAAACCGGCCAACCTGCTCAAATCGGTGCTCCTGAAGGAGGACGACGCCATCGAGGTCAGCTTCGACTCGAAGAACGCCATGTTCAAGCTCAAGAGCCACACGCTCGTATGCCGCCTGATCGAGGGCAACTACCCGAACTACAACGCCGTGATCCCGGCCAACAACCCCAACAAGGTGCTCGTCGACCGCATCGAGCTGGTGAACGGCATCAAGCGCGTGGCCGTCTGCTCGAACCCGACCACCAACCTGATCCGCA
>ERZ827488.4439-NODE-4439-length-10073-cov-2.765123_pt1 | contig 10073 bp, 5 predicted proteins | sample MGYA00519771_ERZ827488 | MGnify/ENA primary metagenome ERZ827488 (study PRJEB31778, sample SAMEA3449323) | human gut metagenome | biome: human gut; feature: human-associated habitat; material: faeces | place: United Kingdom | collected 2010/2012 ...
ACGGATCGAGTCCGTGCCCGGCGTGGGCACCACGGTGTATCTGACACTGGGACGCGGCGATTTCCTGCCGGAGTGAAAGGTGACAGAGTTGTTCGTTTTTGGTAAGGCAAAGCGATGGATTAGGGGAAGGACCCGGACTATAATGGCCTTGTAAGATAAAGGAGGTCATGCTATGAGCATTTTGGAAGTCAGCGGGCTGCGGAAGGTATACACCTCGCGGCTGGGCGGCAGCCGTGTAGAGGCGCTGCGGAATGTCAGCTTCACCGTGGAGCAGGGCGAGTATGTCGCTATCATGGGTGAGTCCGGCAGCGGCAAGACCACGCTGTTGAACATTCTGGCGGCGCTGGACGAGCCCACGGCGGGTACGGTGCGGCTGGACGGCCATGAGCTGGGCAAGATACGGGAGAGGGACGCGGCGGCCTTCCGCCGGGACAACCTGGGTTTTGTGTTCCAGGAGTTCAACCTGCTGGATACGTTCACGCTGGAGGACAACATCTATCTGCCGCTGGTGCTGATGGGAATGTCTTACGAGGATATGCGGGCGCGGCTGCTGCCTATTGCCCGGGAGCTGGGACTGACGGAGCTTTTGAAGAAGTACCCCTATGAGGTCTCCGGCGGGCAGAAGCAGCGGGCGGCGGTGGCCCGGGCCATCATCACCGAGCCGAAGCTGCTGCTGGCGGATGAGCCCACCGGTGCGCTGGACAGCGGCTCCACCGACGAGCTGCTGCGGCTGTTTGCCGCCATCAACCGGGCAGGACAGACCATATTGATGGTGACCCACTCCGTGAAGGCCGCCAGCCGGGCGGGCCGGGTGCTGTTCATCAAGGACGGCCAGGTGTTCCACCAGCTGTACCGGGGCGAGGACGACGACACCAGGTTCTATCAGCGCATCTCCGACACGCTGACCATGCTGCAGTCGGGCGGTGAGCCGGCATGAGGGAAAAGACATTATACGCCCGGCTGGCCTGGACGGGCATGAGAAAAAACAGGCGGCTGTACCTGCCGTATCTGCTGAGCTGCGCCGGGATGGTGCTGATGTTCTACATCCTGATGGGGCTGTCCGGCTCGCCGGTGCTGGAGCACATGTCCGGCGGCGGCAGCAGCGCCATCATACTGCGGCTGGGCACGGTGGTCATCGCCGTGTTTGCGCTGATATTTCTGTTCTATACCCACTCGTTTCTCATTCGCCGCCGGGAGAGGGAGTTTGGCCTGTACAATGTGCTGGGTATGGGCAAGGGCAACATCGCCCGCATTCTGCTGTGGGAGACGGTCATCACCTATGGCCTGACCACGGGGACGGGACTGCTTCTGGGCATGGTACTGTATAAGCTGGCGGAGTTGGGTATGGTGCGGCTTTTGCAGGTGCCCGTGACCTATACCCTGACGGTGTCCGTATCGTCTCTGCTGGCTGCGGCGGCGTTGTTTGCGGCCATCCACACGCTGATATTGCTGAACGGGCTGCGGCAGCTGCACGGCGTCAGCGCGGTGGGGCTGCTGCGCAGCGAGAGCGTGGGCGAGAAGCCGCCCAAGGCGCAGTGGGTGCTGACGGCGGCGGGGGCGGTGCTGCTGGCCGGGGCCTACTGGCTGGCGGTGTCCATCAGGGAGCCGCTGGCGGCGCTGACGTGGTTCTTCGCGGCGGTGCTTATGGTGATCGCGGCCACGTATCTGCTGTTCATCAGCGGGTCGGTGACGCTGTGCCGTGGCTTGCAAAGGAACAAAAAATCCTACTACCGTCCCCAGCACTTCGTGTCCGTGTCCTCCATGGCCTACCGCATGAAGCGCAACGGCGCGGGACTGGCGTCGGTGTGCATCCTGGCCACCATGGTGCTGGTGATGATCTCGTCCACCACCTGCCTGTATGTGGGGCAGGAGGACGCGGTGAATGCCCGGTATCCCCGCGACATGGACGTGGCGGTATACGGCAGAAGCGATCATCCGCTGGACGAGGCGGAGGCGGAGCAGCTGCGTCAGGGTGTGGAGAGCACCGTTTTCAACTTCGGCGGGCAGACCAGTAATGTGGCGACATACCGTGAGATCAGCGTCAGCGGTCTGCCGGACGGCGGGGATCTGCGGTTGGGCAACGCCGGTGCGTCCGCAGCGGACAGCACCCGTGTGACGCAGCTGCATTTCCTGCCGCTGGAGGACTACAACGCCGCCACGGGGCAGAGCCTGACGCTGAACGACGGGCAGGTGTATGTGGCCGCGCTGCGGACGGATTTCCCTTACGACACCCTGACCGTCGACGGGGAATGGACGTTCCGGGTCATGGATCGGGACATTCCGCCGCTGAGCGGCCCCTTCACGGCGGATATCACCCCGACCCTGATGGTGGTCATGCCGCACTTCACACAGTTCGTGCAGGAGCTGGAGGACGGACTGAGCGAGAAATACGGGTGGTATCTCACGGCCACGTGGCACTACGCCTTCGACACCGATCTGCCGGAAAACCAGCAGGGTAACATCGACGGAACAACGCCCAATCTGGAGGACGCGCTGAACGGGTATCTGGCGAGCGTCAGCAGTGACTGGGGCGTGGGCGTCAGCGTGGAGTCCAAGGCCGCCAACCGGGCAGACTTCTACGGCATGTACGGCGGATTGTTCTTCCTGGGCATCATGCTGAGTATCGTGTTTATCTTCGCGGCGGTGGCTATCCTGTACTACAAGCAGCTCTCCGAGGGCTACGAGGACGCCGCCCGCTTCGCCGTCATGCAGCGCGTCGGCATGACAAAGCGCGACATCCGCACAAGCGTCAACGCCCAGCTGCGCATGGTGTTCCTCCTGCCGCTGCTCGCCGCCTTCGTCCATCTCGCCTTTGCCCAGCCGATGATCTGGCGCATTCTGCGGCTCTTCGGACTTCAGAACCTTCCGCTCGTGCTCGGCGTCACGGCGTGCGCCTGCGCCGTGTTCACCGTGCTCTACTGCGCCGCCTGCCGCCTGACCTCCAACGCCTACTGCCGCATCGTGGGCGAAGGGGTCTGAGGCCGCTTCGCCGGAAAATTTGAACAATTCCGTAACAAATCGCCGTTCCGCTTGTTTTTGCTTCGCGCCGTGATATAATAACGTGGAACAACCTCATTTTGTTGCACGGCTTCGTGCAAAAGGAAAGGAAAAATTTATGGGCATCAAATTTTCCGGCTCCGACGCCGGCGGCTTCCGCTTTGATTTCTCCGGCGCGAACAGCGCTGCCGGCGGCAGCGAGGGAAGCGCCGCGCCCAAGCGCGAGCGCAAGCCGCGCAAGGCCGTCGGCACCCCCGGCAAGCGCATCGCCATCAATACCCTCGTCACCCTCCTCGTCGGCGCGGTCTACTTCTATCTCGAGCTGCCCGCCATCAACCTCCACGCCGAGGAGTTCTACGGCTTCGTCCTGCTTCTCTGCGCGGTCTACTGCGGCTGCGCCCTGCTGACCTCCGGCTTTCAGGGCGAGGGGGCCAAGGGCTACTTCCGCTTCGTGAAGAAGCAGTGCACCGTCCCGTTCTTCCTCGCCGCCGGACTGCTCGCGCTTGCCGTCGTCGGCGGCGTGGCCTCGTGGGTCGTGTTCCGCGCGGGCAGCTACCAGAAGCTCCTCACCGTCCAGTCCGGCGACTTCTCCTCCGAGATCGCCGAGGTCGCCTACGACCGCATTCCCATGCTCGATAAGGACAGCGCCGAGAAGCTCGGTGACCGCAAGCTCGGCGAGCTTTCCGACATGGTCTCCCAGTTCGAGGTCTCCGAGGACTACACCCAGATCAACTATCACGGCCGCCCCGTGCGCGTCACCCCGCTGCGCTACGGCGACATCATCAAGTGGTTCAACAACCGCTCCGCCGGTCTTCCCGCCTACCTCATCATCGACATGGTCGATCAGAGCGTGGACGTCGTCCGCCTTGACGAGGGCATGAAGTACACCACCGCCGAGCACTTCTCCCGCAACCTCTACCGCCACCTCCGCTTCCAATATCCGACCTTCATGTTCGAGGAGCCGGTCTTTGAGATCGACGAGAACGGCACGCCCTACTGGGTCTGCGCCAAGAAGGAAAAGACCATCGGGCTCTTCGGCGGCACGGACAACAACGGCGCGGTGCTCGTCAACGCCGTCACCGGCGAGAGCGAGTACCTGACCGAACCGCCCGAGTGGGTCGACCACGTCTACTCCGCTGAGCTCATCATCGAGCAGTACGACTACTACGGTATGTACCACAACGGCTTTATCAACTCCATCCTCGGCCAGCGCGACGTCACCGTCACCACCGACGGCTACAACTACATCGCCGAGGGCGACGACGTCTACCTCTACACGGGCGTGACGAGCGTCGGCGGCGACGAGAGCAACGTCGGCTTCCTGCTCTCCAACCAGCGCACCAAGGAAACGAAGTATTACCCCTGCGCCGGCGCGACCGAGTACAGCGCGATGGACAGCGCCGAGGGTCAGGTCCAGAACCTGCGCTACACGGCGACCTTCCCGCTGCTCCTGAACGTTGCCGAGCAGCCGACCTACTTCATGGCGCTCAAGGACGCGAGCGAGCTCGTGAAGATGTACGCCATGGTCAACGTCAACCAGTACCAGATCGTCGCCACCGGCGCGACCGTCGCCGAGTGCGAGTCGAACTACCGTCAGATGCTCCGGCAGAGCAATCTGATCTCGGACGATCAGACCGGCATCGACCAGCCGGTCGAGACCGACCGCCGCTCGCTTGAGGGCGTTATCGCCGAGATCCGCTCCGCCGTCGTTGACGGCAACAGCATCTACTTCCTGCGCTTTACAGGCGAGACGGACTTCACCGTCCGCATGAGCGCCGCGGACGTGCCCTACGCGCCGCTGCTCAATGTGGGCGACCGCGTGCGCGTTTGGTACTACGACGGTCATGTCAGCGAATTCTGGATCGAGGCGTGCGACCTTGAGCTGCTGCCCGTCTCCACGCCCGCCGAGCCGGACGACGCGCAGCCCTCCGGCGGCGTGGATGCATAAACCATGCAAATATGCAAAAAAGGCGATGGATATTTTCCATCGCCTTTTGTCATGCTTCGCCGCAGCATGACAGAAAAAATTCAGATGTTAAGCATGACATGAAGGAATAATTGCAGGAATTTTAATAGGTATTATCAAAATTCCGAAACTTTTTCATTTCTGTTTCTGCGCTTTGCACAAAAAGGAAGGAAAAATTTCTCACAGCCGGACGCTTCGATTTTGGACGTACCCCCTTGAGAAAGCGCCTGTTTTGTGATAGTCTAACAGACGAGATGGAAGCACCATCGAAATGCTCTTAACGAGTAAATTTAGAGGAGGCTATTATCATGAATGCTTATATCCAGAGAGTTCTGGACGAGACCAGAGCCAAGAACGCGAATGAGCCCGAATTTCTGCAGACCGTCGAAGAGGTCCTGACCTCTCTCGAACCCGTCATCAACGCCCACCCCGAGTATGAGGCTGCCTGCCTGCTCGAGCGTATGGTCGAGCCCGAGCGCACCATCGAGTTCCGCGTCGTTTGGATGGACGATCAGCTCAAGTATCACGTCAACCGCGGCTACCGCGTTCAGTACAACGCGGCGCTTGGCCCCTACAAGGGCGGCCTCCGCTTTGCTTCCAACGTCAACCTCTCCATCATCAAGTTCCTCGGCTTCGAGCAGACCTTCAAAGATGCCCTGACCTGCCTGCCCATCGGCGGCGCCAAGGGCGGCTCCGACTTCTCCCCCATCGGCCGCAGCGACGGCGAAGTCATGCGCTTCTGCCAGGCCTTCATGACCGAGTTCCATCGTCACATCGGTCAGGACATCGACTGCCCCGCCGGTGACGTTGGTGTCGGCGGCCGTGAGGTCGGTTATCTGTACGGTCAGTATCGCCGCATCGTCGGCGCTGCCGAGTTCGGCGCTATGTCCGGCAAGGCTGTCTGCACCGGCGGCTCCATTCTCCGTCCCGAGGCGACCGGCTTCGGCGCTGTCTATTATCTGCGCGAAGTCCTCAAGCACGACGGCAAGGGCATCAAGGGCCTGCGCGTCGCTATGTCCGGCTACGGCAATGTTGGCTGGGGCATCATGAAGAAGATCGACGAGCTCGGCGGCAAGGTCACCTATTTCGCCGGCCCCGATGGCTACATCCACGATCCGGATGGCGTCTGCGGCGAAGAGAAGCTCAACTACATCCTCGAGATGCGCGCCAAGGATCCGATGCACTGCAAGCCCTATGCCGATAAGTTCGGTGTTGAGTTCGTCGAGGGTCAGAAGTGCTGGGGCGTCAAGGACGTTGACGTTTACATGCCCGCCGCTACCCAGAACGATGTCAACATGGAGTGGGCCAAGAAGATCGCTGAGTCCGGTGTTCCTTACTACATCGAAGTCGGCAACATGCCCACCACCAACGATGCTCTGGCCTTCCTGATGAGCCAGAAGCACCTCACCGTCGCTCCTTCCAAGGCTGTCAACGCCTGCGGCGTTTCCGTCTCCGAGCTCGAAATGGCTCAGAACGCTCAGCGTATCTACTGGACCGCTGAGGAAGTCGACGCCAAGATGGAAGCCATCATGAAGAACATCTACGATGCTTCCGTTGAGGCTGCCGAGCGTTACGGCCTGGGCTACAACCTGGTCGCTGGCGCCAACATCGCCGGCTTCCAGAAGGTCGCCGACGCCATGATGGCTCAGGGCATTTTCTAAGCCGAACCGCTTTGAAAACCAAAAAGAAGAGCTGCTTTCGCAGCTCTTCTTTTTTGCGCTTTTCTCTGCTTACAGAACGCTCATCACATCGTAGTGCAGGCCCTCGTCCGCGTAATCGGGAATGAGACCGAGCCGCCAGACGGAAACCGAGGTCACACCCACGAGCTTGGCGCAGGAGAGCTTCTCGGCGGTGCTGCGCGCGTCCTCGTACCAGAGGAAGATATGCTGTCCGCTCTCGGTGGTGTAGGTGCACCACGGGCTGCGGGCCGTGTCCGACCAGCCCATCACGGTGCCGCTCTGGCGCAGGCGCTTGTAAACCGTGGTCTGCAGCGGGTGCGTGGAGCGGACCGCGGTCAGCAGACCGTCCGCGTCCGTCTGCCACGCGCGGGCATCCATGCTGACGGCAAGCGTCAGCTTCGCGGGATCGTCCATCTCACGCGCCGCGGTGCGCACGGCGTAGTAGACCTTGTAGAGCGGCGCACAGGGATGGTTGCGGTAGTAGCGCGAGCCGAGGAAGCCGGTGAGGTCGCTCGCCGCGTAGTCGTGCGCCATGAGGATCACGCGGTCGCAGAGCGTGCCGAGCGTCTTGAAATCGTAGCCGTCGAAGTAGGCGTCGCCGTAGACGGCGGGCATGACGGCGGCGTAGAGCGTCTTGCCCTCGGCGTGCAGCGCGGCGGAAAGCTCCGTCATAAAGGCGTTGAAGCTCTCCCTGTCCGCGGCGCGCAGACCCTCGAAGTCGATGGTCACGCCGCTGTAGGGATTGTAGCCGAGGTCGGGATACACGCGCCCCAGCTCCGCCATGATCTCCGTGACCGCCGCCGCGCGGGAGGGCTCGTCGGCGAGCATCGTGCGGAGCGGCGCGTTCGCCATGAAGACGTTGAGCTTGAGCTCCACGCCCGCCTCGCGCAGCGCGGGAACCACATCGGCATAGCCGGCGGGGATGTAGAAGCCTGAGCTGTCGTCCTTCACAGTCGAGAGCTTCGCGCCTTCCTCAGCGGAGTAGGTCATGTGGCTCCAGCCGAAGCTGACGGCGTCGAACTGCTTGGCCTGCTCGAGCTGCGAATAGGACGAGAGCGCGTAGAAGGCGTGCTTCCACGTCGTCGGCGCGTGGTACTTTTCATAGACGCGCACGAGCATGGCCGCCGCCTGCTCGCGCGTCGCGGTGCCGTCCGGCTCGAAGGTCGTCTCGGTCGCGCCGGTGGTCATGCCGATCTCGTAGGCGATGGCAATGTAGCCGCGCTGGGCGGTCACATCGGCGAAGGGCAGCGCCGCGTCCGCGTCCGCCTTGGCAAGCTCGCCGAGGCCGAGCGCGCGCACGAGCATCACCGCCATTTCGCGGCGCGTGATGGCGTCCCTCGGGCGGAATTTTCCGCCCGCGTCAATGACGCCGTTGGTGGCAGCGGTGTTGACAAACTCCCGCGCCCACGAATCCGCGATGTCGACGGCGGCGTCCTCGCCGCTCACGTTCTCCCAGCCGAACATCCGCACCAGAATGGTGACGAACTGCTCGCGTGAGATGGTCTCCCCGAGGCCGAAGCGCCCCTCCCCCACGCCGTTCATCAGGCCGTACTCTGCGGCCTTGTCGATGCTCTCCCTCGCCCACGAGTCGGCGGGAACGTCGGTGTAGTCCGCGGCGAGCGCGGCGGTGCTCAGTGCAAGCATGAGCAAAAAGCTCAAAAATAAGGTTCGTTTCTTCATGGCAGCCTCCGAGGTCGGAAAAGTTTTCGACATCATTTTACAGGAATCGCCGCCGCATTGCAAGTAGACATAATAAAAAATTATGTTCCCATCAAAAAAGAGACCGCCGGAGCGGTCTCTTTTCGCTGTGCGATATGGGCTTATTGCTCCGCGCTGTCGCTGTCCTCCGGCAGCGCTGCGGGGTCGGACGCCGCGCTCTCCTCGCAAGCCGTCTCCGCCTTGGGCGACGGCTTCGCCGCGCCCTTGCCGAGCAGGAGCGTCACAACGCCGAGACCGAGCGGCACGGAGACGAGGCCCACCGCAAAGGACAGACCGGGCACACTGGCCGCGACGCGCCAGACGAGGATGCCGATGGCCAGCTCCGCATAGTAGCAGGGAGCCTTCTTCATCGCCCCGCGCCAGAGCAGCGCGCCGAGGAAAAAGCCAAGGAACACGGGAGCGGCGATGATCGCCGCAGCATAAAGGAACAGCACGATCAGTGCAAGGCGCACGCCGACATTCGAGATAAACAGCAGGATCGCCGCGAGCGGCACGCCCGCGAGCACCGCGAAGCCGATGCCGAACGCCTTGGCATACCTGCCGAACGGCGCGCCGTAATACTTCCGATCCACCGTCTCCCACAGCGGCGTGAGCCACAGCAGGACAAAGGCGAGCAGCAGCACGCCCGCGAAGCTCAGTGCCTTACGCAGCACGATGCTGCCGACGCTTGGCTCGGAGACCGTGATGTTCACGTTCACGTCGCCGCTCGCCGGGTCGTCGTAAAGCTCGGCGTTGTCCGCGATGCCGTCGGGCACGGAGCGCAGGGCGCTTGCATTGCAGTGCAGCCGCCCGCCGATCTTGACGCCGTCGCCGATGACGACGTTCTCGGCGCTGATGTACACGTCGCCGCCGACGGAGCCGGTGATGGTGACGGTGTTGGCGGCGGCGTAAAGGTCGCGCCCCACCGTGCCGTCCACCGTGATGCTCTGACCTGCGGCGAATACGTCGCGCTGCGCCGCGCCGTTCACGCCGATGCTGTAGCCCGCGAGGAACGCGTCGTTCTCCGCCGTGCCGCCGAGCGTCACCTCATAGCCAGCGGCCATGACATACGCTCCCGCGCCGTTCACGCCGACGGTCCTGCCCGCGGCGAGCAGGACGCCGTTCACCGCGGCACTGCTCCGCACGGTCTCTCCCGAAAGAAACAGCGAGCCGTCACGCGTACCGTCGGCGGAGCCGTCGGCAAAAACGTCCTCGAACGCGGCGCAGGCCGGCACGGCGAGCGCCGTCGCCAGCAGCAAGCTGAGGAACAGGGATACGAGCTTCTTACATTTCATTTTCCTTTTCTCCTTCCACCGCAGCGGGAGCATTTGCTTTCCCATCCGCGTCTTCAAACATTTTGCGGGACTCCTCCTCGCTGAGCCCCATGATGAGGTTGACCGTGCGACGCATATTGTCCGTCGCCTCATCGACCCAGTCGGCGTCCTCGTGCAGGATGCAGCTCCCCAGGCCGTGCGCGAGGAAGATCGCCATCGTGTGCGGGTCCATCGTCGGCTTCGCGCCGCAGGTCATGAGCGTGCGGATGATGTCCTCGATATACGGCTCGATGACCGTGAGCGTCTGCTCGCGAATGGCCCAGCGGACCGTGCGGTGCATATTGCCCTCGTACTTCGCGCGGAAGGCGCGCACCTCGCGCTTGATGTAGCTGAAAAAGCGCAGCAGCGCCCGATAGGGCTTCTCCTTCGCCTCGGCGGCAAGCGCCTCAAAGTCCTTCC
>ERZ827488.4440-NODE-4440-length-10073-cov-2.509683_pt1 | contig 10073 bp, 10 predicted proteins | sample MGYA00519771_ERZ827488 | MGnify/ENA primary metagenome ERZ827488 (study PRJEB31778, sample SAMEA3449323) | human gut metagenome | biome: human gut; feature: human-associated habitat; material: faeces | place: United Kingdom | collected 2010/2012 ...
CACTTTTTGAAAAACCGTCTCCGTAACTATACTCATATCCTACTGTGTCCAGCGCAGTATTATCCTCTTTGCTTGTTTGTGATACCACTCTGTCAAACTGGTCATACGTATAATTTTCAGTTACCTTTTTTCCGCCTATGCTTTGGTATGCAGTCTCGCTCGTCTTTCTTCCGTGATTGTCATATGTATATTGGGCGGCTATGTTGTTCTGATTATTATCCAAATATATTTTATCCAAATATCCAAGAGGAGTATAATCCTGAGTTGTTACATTCCCATTCTCATCCGTTACCGTTACGCTGTTGTCTGCTATATTATAGCTAGCTGTCTGGTATGTTCCGTCCGGGTTTATCTGCTTTACTAAACGCCCCAAACCGTCATACTGATATGAGAAAGTATTTCCGTTAGGGTCGGTTGCGGATACTAGATTTCCCAGCCAGTCATAATTCTGAACAGTAGTCACCGACGAATTATTCCCGTCAGTATCAGACACATTATTGACGGTTGATGTTAATCTATATGAGCCGTCCGGATTGTATGTATAGCTATATACGGTTGTCACCTGCGCCCCCACTGACGGAGTTACTGTCTGACTTGCTATTGTACCGTCACTGTTATATGTATATGAAGTCGTTGACTTCTCTGCATTATTTTCATAAATTTTAGAGCTTGCTATACTCTTACCATCTGAAGTTTTACTGTTTTGTATTCTTATGGGCGTACTGTCATCCTTTTTATAATTCTTCGTCAGCAGAAGCCCAAAACTGTCGTCATAAGTATAAGTTATTTCTTTCTCACCATTAAGGGAATATGTTGGCTGATTTCTATTATTATATTTATTATATGTAACATTTATTATATTCCCGCCATAGGTAGTTATAACGCTTTGCATATTCGCTTTTCTCAGTGCAAGCATCGTTGATGAACCAAGACTGCTCAAATCTTTATTGGAATTACTGGAATATGTATACTGCTCGTTATACACCTTGCCATCAATACTTCCTTTTATCTCATATAGTCTTCCGGCATAATCATAATTATAATTCATACTCTTACTTGAACCGTCGTCATAAGTTTCATTAACCGTCACATAGCGCTCCTTATCACCCGGCACCGTAGCGGCATTTTGTATGTACTGATAGAAGCTGTATGTTTTTGAATACTTTTCTGACCCGTCTTCATAAGCAATTTCTTTTTTAATATGATAATCCTTATGTGAAATTTTATACCGTCCTGTGCTTGAAGAGAACTTTTTCACTGTCGGCGTTGTCTCATACTCATATTCCACCGAGGCGTTTGTCGGATATATAATCTTTTCGATTTTATCATAATAGTAAACTTCTTTGCTTATAAATTGAATTGAGCTTTTGTGTGACACATATTCTGTAGTCTCATATCCCGAGCCATTATATTTTCTCACCTGCAAAGAATATTTTGAAAAACAGCTGAGAAGCCCCGATGGATCCCTGGTTGTGTCATTTGACCTTACCAGCCGATACTCGACGCTTTTGACATAGCTGCCTTTGGTAACGGTTATACCTGATGACGATACCTGAATGTTTCTGCCGAAAGTATCTGTCACAGCAACACCGCTGCTGTTTGCGGCATAGCGGACAGTGTTTCCGTATCTGTCTATAATGGCGGCAGGAAGACAATTTTTATTTATCCCCTTTAAAAAGTAATATGACTTTCCGTCTCCGTCTGTTATAACAACATCGTATTGAAATCCCAAAGCATGCGTCTGATTATCGCTGTAAACTTGAGCGTTGTACTGGCTGTCAGGCGCCGACACATTGCAGCTTTCCGGGTCAAACACCCACTTTGTTCCCTCAAGGTCAAACTCATATGTAAAATTCATTGTCTGTCCGTTTTCATCCTCAAACAGATAAGTATATCTTTTTATATAACTGCTCCCCGAAACATTTACTTGGCTTATCTGCGGCATCGCGACATACCAGCCATAACCAATTTCAACATCGGAATTTTTGCCCATATACGCAAACACTTCATTCGACAGCTGATAATTTTGAACCGAAGGTTTATTCTTATCCCTAGTCATTAATATTCCAGAAGCACTTTTTATACTGGAATATTCGTAGTATTTTGTTCCATGAGTATCAGTGCTCATATTTGAACCCAGCAATGAAGATGTTGTATAAAACTCATCTGTTAAATTTTCTTCCTTATCAAAGGCCACATATGCGGTTTTTGAAACTCCGTTTAAAACGTAATTATATAAATACATCGGACTTGTTGCCACACTTCCATTAGTGCTTACTCCGTAATAGCTGCCCGGCTTGCCGTTAACATAATGAATACGCCTGATATTAACGTCCATACCATTTTTCCCCGGCAGGCTCAAATCAACCTCATTTACGTTGACATTTCCGTCGCTTAATTCCACATTGCCGCCCGCGGCTATAAACGGACTTTCATAATTCGAACCGTTCTGAGCTATCATGCTTTCAACCAAAGACTGCTCATAAAGCGAATCGGATGTTGAAGCATAACACGAAATACTAAAGCAGCTTACAATCAGTACAGAAATAAACAAAAAATATTTCAGCTTACTCATCAAAAATCACCCCCAAATCCTCATCAATTCTACCCGGGATAATTCCGTTAACTACAAGCTGTTCTACAAGCCCTGCGTTTTTCTCATTTCTTTTCTTAGAAAGTCTTTCCGAAACGCCGCTGTCAGACAATATTTCTTCGGCAGATTCCTCAATCTGCTTATTCTCAAGCCCGGCCAATTCTTTACTGTCTAAAATATTTTCATCCGCTTCCTCATTTTCATTAAGCCCAAATAAACTGACAGGCTGAGTTATATTAGTCCCATAAACGTCATTCATAACATCTACTATTGTTTCGCCGCCGATGATTCTGTCCAGTATCTGCTGAATGGTATAAACTCCCCTTCTGCTCAAAATATTAGCATTTTGTATATCAACAGCGGCTGCACCCGCCTCAAGATAATGATTAACGTCGTCCACAGACAGCTCGCCATGTATATATTCAGTCACGTCGTTGTAAGCGTTTTCAACCCAAAACTTACCGCCTTCATATTCACTTTTCTTATTGTATATCTGTTCAATAATTGATATATCCTCGCAGGTATCCAGCCAAAAATATGCGGCTTCCATAATATTGCTAGGTTCAGCGCCGCCGATAATCAGTCCTGCGATGTATTCAAGCTCCTGATTACTGAGACCGTATACGTCCCGCAGATATAAATAACTGGTTAATATATCGCAGACTCCTACAGTGTTTATATCTCTACTATTTAAAACCTGAGCTAACTCATAAAAATTTGATGGATACTGTGACGCTGTTGTCTCAGTTTCATTCTCTCCGGCCTGACCGCTCAAATCCTCTTCCTCCGCAGCCGCAGAAGCAGTCGGTTCAGCAGTTTCCGAATCCGGCTCAGGAGATGTTTCGATCACTATTTCCGCTGTGGAGTCAGGTTCAGCAGATTCAGCGGTTTCTGCAATTTCCAAAACATCTGTTTTATCCTCTTGATTAATCAGTGCGTCACTGGCAAAAACGTAAAATGTTCCAACCAAAAAAACGACGCACAAAATGATTACCGCAACTTTTCTTTTCATAAATACTCCCCCTTTATTATTGGTAAAATTTACCTGAAACCCCTTACTGGTATTATAGCACACTTTAGCGTTTTATACAATATATAATTAAAATATTTTTATTATTTAGTAAAAATAACATTTTCGCTTTATCTGTTTAAATTAACAGCTAAATAATTTGCTTTATAACTTTATAAACATTATTTATATTAAGTAAATCAATATAACTTTAAATAATAAAAGCTGATAACATAGCGTCATCAGCTTACTAAAGTTTAATAAATAAGATATTTTGCAGAATTATAAGAACTCACAGGCGGAGTTTTAAAGTAATGAATATAAAAATATATAAATAAAATGTAAAATTTTTTTGAAAAAGTACTTGCATTATAAAATAGTTTCTGTTATAATATTTCGAGTTGAGTTAATTTTTAAACTATTAAGGAGGTGTATATATATGGCAAAGTGCGAAATTTGCGGAAAGGGCGTTAGCTTTGGTATCAAAGTATCTCACTCACACCGTAGATCAAATAAGGTTTGGAAACCAAACGTTAGACGTGTCAGAGCTATTGTCGATGGTACTCCTAAAAAAGTTTACGCTTGTACCAGATGCATAAGATCAGGCAAGGTTGACAGAGCGGTTTAGTCTTGAATTTAAAGTTTCACAAAGCCGGTGTTTTGCGAAGCTTTTATAAACACTGCGAGGCTTTGGCAAACATAATTTTATAAAAATAAAAACACCGCAGAGGTGTTTTTTATTTTTGTCTTTTTTTCGTCATATCAATTTTAACATCAGCCGCACATTCTATTCTTGTATAATGCTGAAATTTTGTTTTAATCCCTATATCAACGGACTGTCGCCACGCGAGAAATCCAGCCTGCATCCCACTGTCTCCACTCTAGCTCCCAAACATTTTATACACTCGGCCGCCTCGTCGCCCATACATATCTTTCCGTCATATAATGAATAGTCCCGCCTTACGCCTATAGGCGACAAATTCGGCATAACAACGTTAGCGCCGCAGCGCAGACCGTCTTCTCTGCCGGTCGGAGAAATTGTCCCCAGCGCAGTAGTAGACGGCAGCAGCACTTTCGGCAGAGCTAATCTTGTAATACACAGCATTACTAAGGTCATATTTAATGTTCCCTGAGGGAAATCTTTAAATTCCGTATCCTTATGTGGTATAAACGGACCTATCCCCACCATATGCGGCTCAAGTTCCTGCAAAAACATAATATCCTCAGCCAAATATTCGTCTTTCTGAAACGGCGAGCCTACCATAAACCCTGCCCCAACCTGAAACCCTATATCTTTTAAATCATAAAGGCATCTTTTTCTGTTTTTTAAACTTAAATCAGACGGATGGAGCAGACTGTAATGCTCTTCAACCGAAGTTTCATGCCTCAGTAAAAACCTGTCCGCCCCGGCCTTAAAAAACTCCCTATATACATCTTTCGAACGCTCGCCAACTGATAGAGTAACCGCCGATTCAGGAAACTCCGTCTTGATTTCCGAAACAATTGAACAAAGCTCATTATCCGAAAATCCTGGATCCTCTCCTCCCTGAAGAACATATGTCTTAAACCCTAAACCTGCGCCGACACGGCAGCAATCCAAAATTTCCTCTCTTGTGAGCCTATAACGATGAACATTTCTGTTGCCGGCTCTAATGCCGCAATACTTGCAGTTATTCCTGCAATAATTAGTAAACTCTATATGCCCTCTGACATATACCGAGTTACCGAAATTCTCCCTGCACACGGCGAGGGATTTTTCTCTGAGTTCCTCCGATAAGACTTCTTTATTCTGTTTTATAATCTCAAGAGCTTCGCTTTTTGTAAATTTCATAACACATTAATCTTCCTCTGCAAAAATTTCACATGCCCTATCCAAAATACCGCTTAGCTTAGCCAGCGCAATCCCATAGTTGGTCACCGGGACGCTTGCTTCCTCCGCCTCTTTTAATCGGCTGACAACTTCCTTTTTGTTTACCATACACATTCCGCACTGGATAATAAGGTCATAATCCGAAAAACTTCCCGGCAGGTTATAACCGGTGTAAAACTCATATTCGGGCGTTTCACCGCCTAGATAATTCTTTATCAGGGCAGGTATCTTAACCTTTCCTATATCCTCATGCGAAGTATTGTGAGTACAGCCCTCAAGCACCAGCACCTTTGAATCAGCGCTAAGTTTGTCAATCGCCGCCGCGCCGTCTAAAAGCTGCCTGAAATTACCTTTCTGATACGCCAAAAGCATAGAAAACGATGTTAGTTTTATTTCTTTAGGAACAATTTTATCAACCGTCTTAAACGCCTGTGAATCTGTGACAACCAAATCTACACGCTTTAAATCTTCAAGAGCGGCAGACAGCGTAACCTCATTGGTTACATATGCTTTCATATTGTGGTCAAGACAATCCCTGATAAGCTGAACCTGAGGCTGTATCAGCCTGCCCTTAGGAGCCTCGCTGTCTATAGGGCAGACCAAAACAAGACTGCTGTCCTTAGGCAGAAGCTTTCCGATAAGCGTCTCATCGTCCCTTTCCTGCTTTGTCAGTTCCTCAACCATCTTATTTCTCAAACTATCCATGCTCTTCTCGTTATAGTCAAAAATCAGCACTGAATCCGGATATTTAGCGCTGGCACTGTTCAGCGTCTTAGCATTTGCCAAGTCGCATTTTGTAAAAACAAATATAGTCGGAATATTTTTGTCAATCGGGCGTGGATTTAAAACGTTCTCACAACTGACGTCTTGAACATATAATATTAGGTCAGTACGTTTAATAATTTCCAGGGTTTTGGCTTCTCTCTGTTCTCCAAGAACCGACTTGTCCCCCAAACCTGCCGTGTCAATAAGTGCGATAGGTCCGTAAGGGATAAGCTCCATCGCCTTGGTCACAGGGTCGGTGGTTGTTCCGCTGACATCGGAAACAATAGCCGCCTCCTGTCCTAAAAGTTTATTAAACAATGTGGATTTTCCAACATTAGTATCGCCGAAAATAGCAACATGTTTACGCATTGCCATTGGTGTTTTTTCCATTATAATCACATCCTATGACAGAATTATTTGCAATTTACGATAATTCTACTCTACCGGAAGCCCTTTGTCAAGCGAAAACACATGGCACTTCATGGCAGGCGATATTTGCTATACTATAAATGTATTCGCCAATACATTTGTAAAGGAGCAAAATAATGAGCTTTATCACACCCGAAATAGTTGTTGCGGGCCTGGCTCTGTTTGGAACTATGTTTGGTTCTGTAACAGGAGTTCTTACAGCAAACAGGCTCACAAGCTACAGGATAAGTTTGCTTGAAAAAGAAGTAGAGAAGCACAACGACCTGGTGGAACGCATGACAGCAGTGGAGCAGTCCACAAAGTCTGCGCACAAACGGATTGATGAACTAAACGAGGAGGTGAAACAATGAGCAAAGTAACAGCTGGAGCGGTAGCGCGCACGATTGTTCTGCTGGTAGCGCTGCTGAACCAAATATTGGCCATGAGCGGCAAGCAGGCGGTTAGCATCGCTGATAATGATATCTATCAGACGGTCAGCCTATTATTCACAATTGGCGCGTCTGTTTGGGCTTGGTGGAAGAACAATAGTTTCACCCCAAACGCTGTAAAAGCGGACGAAGTTTTAAAACAGCTCAAAGAGCAGAACAAGAGTGAAGGAGGTGAAGTAATATGACAAAGATTTTTATTGACCCGGGACACAACCCAACCGGAAACGACACAGGAGCCGTAGGTTACGGGCTCAAAGAGCAGGATGTTACTGTAGAAATAGCATTAAAATTAAAACCTTTGCTTGAAAGAAACGGTTTTGAAGTTAAGATGAGCCGAAACAGCTTAAAGGACACGGTAGCGGAGGGCCTAAACGCCAGTCTTGCAGGCAGATACAACGCCGCCAACAGCTGGGACGCTGATATATTTGTTTCTATCCATTGCAACTCAGCAAACACAAAAGCATATGGGTGCGAGACTTACTATTACACCGGCAGCTCTAAGGGCAGAAGATTAGCTGACTGTGTACAGCCGGAGCTTGCAAAAGAGACAGGGCTTTGCAACAGGGGAGTAAAGTCAGCGAACTTTGCGGTTATAAAACACACAAACATGCCGGCGATACTGGTAGAGACTGCATTTATAGACAATTATGACGACAACAGGTTTTTAGCCAGCGACGACGGAAAATATAAATGTGCAGTGGGAATTTATAAAGGAATTTGCGACTGTTTGGGAATAGAATATAAATTGGAAAGCGAGGACAAACTAATGAGCAGAGAATATGAAGAATTGAATGAAAGATTAGAAAAAGTGGAAAATCCAATGATTTATGATTACATAGATGACAATATGCCTGAATGGGCAAGACCGACAATAACTAAACTGGTTGACAAGGGATTTTTAAAAGGTGATGAAGAAGGCAAGCTGAGGATTACTGAGGATTTAATGAGGCTATTGGTAATAAATGACCGCGCTGGAGTGTATGGGGAATAATTAAGCAAAGGACAGAGGTTCTTTAAAAAGAAGATTTGTCAATACAAATATATGTTCAATCACTAGTCATAGTCACCTGTTTGATAGAGTAGGTAGCTATGACTAGTTTTATTTAGTGATTATTATCGCTGTGTTACTAAATTTATCCCATTTAATATCTCTTAGTCAAGCGTTTTGATTAGGACACGAAGGGATTCAATTATTTTATCGTGTAATGGATAAGCGAAAACGTTAATAATTTCAGAGAAACAATTTACTTAAGTGGTATTATTGTTGAATGAAAAGAATAACTTTTAATTATTCAAGTCATAGTTGCTGTTTGGGTTTTCTTATGCCATTTTGCATCCGTTCCATTTTTTGAAATAAAAAACTTATTAGCACAAGTGTTTGGTCTCATTCAAGCATCATCAGCGTGTCAAACTCCAAGACTTCATCATATACTTCCACATATAAATTTCAAATTGGAACAACTTGTTTCATAAGAACATATTGATATTCCAGCCTTATCTTACTCAAGTAAAACTAATTGAACGTTCAGGTTCTTCCGGTGAAGTTAATGTCGCCCAGTAAACTTCGTCTTTGGTAAACGAATATATGGAAGGAATATCTTATCTTAACATACTAACGAAATATGAAAATGCACTGGTTATGATTAAATATATAATAACAGTAATTACATATCTGATTTTGCTGACCTTAAATCTAAAACTTACGCCAAGCAGGCATATGCATATAATAATTAAATTATTTAAGATTTTCGAGCAAATTGTAAACACACTATCTTTAATAAAATATCCCAAAAACGCGCTAAACATTATGTAAAAAAGTTGACATATATTTGTTACAAAAGAAACATACTTGAAAACTATTATCCATTTTGGATTTACTCTTATTGATATTCGTATTAAGAAATATATAAACGTTGTTAAAAAGATTATTCCAACTATGCTAAAAATACTATATAATATACTGGTACGGTAGAACATTAAATAATCAGTAATACCGTTTCTTTCACAAACCAAAAATGCGAGCAACGTAGAAATAACTATGCTCATCAATATATAAATCCAAATAGACATTTTTTCACATTTGCTATAAATTTTACTGATTTTTTTTAATTTCATTTTATAATCTCCCATCTATTCATCTGTAGAATATTTATAATTCATATTTCCATCAAAAAAGTAAACTTTGTAGCAAACTATTTTTTTTAATTAGTCATGAACCGTCGTTATTTTACCATTATAAGGATTAATTAAAACCTCATAATATTCGGCATATATATTAGTATCATTATTAGATTTTCCCTCTCCTATACCTACGCCAACAGTCCAAGTTCCAATCTCTAATCCAAATCCATAACTTCTATAAAGATATGTATCATCAATTGTATAATCTGTTTTTTTTATGTTTTCTACGTATTGTATAGCTATCTTTTCGACTTGTTCCGGAGACGGCATTGGATACACAAACAAACGTATAAAAGCAGATATTACAGTTATAACAATAATTATACCTACACATATAGAATAAGCTTTATATTTTTTAATTAATTCCATATTATCCTATCACCTCCGGATACGAACCCTGAATAGCTGTCAACTTGTAACGAATATTCAACCCCATTATTATTTATAAAAGTTACTTCCCAAAACTTTAAATCTGGATTCCAATAATCAAATATTGATTCCAATAAATCAAATTTATAATTTTTTGCTCCGATTCCAGGTATTGTTTTAGTAGCTTCGGGTGCTTTTCTGTTGTAACACTTATATATTCTTTTAAATTCAATAGTAACATTATTATTTTTATGTTCATTAATATAATTATAAACATTTGTTATTGCTTGTTTTTCTGTTATGTGATGTGGTACTGCAACAAATAATAATATAGAAACTGAAATAACAAATGTAATTATATATATAAATATTTTTATTTTTCTTCCTCCTATCCATCTATATACGCGCCGGAATATATACCTTCCCCTG
>ERZ827488.4441-NODE-4441-length-10072-cov-4.123390_pt1 | contig 10072 bp, 10 predicted proteins | sample MGYA00519771_ERZ827488 | MGnify/ENA primary metagenome ERZ827488 (study PRJEB31778, sample SAMEA3449323) | human gut metagenome | biome: human gut; feature: human-associated habitat; material: faeces | place: United Kingdom | collected 2010/2012 ...
AGACGGCAGCAGTTCAGACGAAGACAGCAAAGATGCCGTCGACTGCGTCCCAGCCCGCAGCAGCCCAGGCAACGCCGATTGTGGCGCAGAACATAGCAGCACAGGCAACGGCGACCGCGGCACAGACAACAATAGCACCGGTTTCCCCCGCAGAAGATGAAGAGCCCGCACTGGATCCGTTGGTACTGGAATTTCTGGATGCGGATTCCTACGAGGAGAAGCTAAATATTCTGGCAGGACTGCACCATCGTATCACCAACGAGATGATCACGACCATGGCGATTTCCTGTGATATTGAAGTAAATGACGGTGAGCCGGAAGAGCGTTATGAAGAATTGAAGAACTGCCTGCTCACCATGGAGAAGTTCGAATGCAACCGTCTGCGGTAGACTCTATGGATAAATACAATGAAAATTTAACGGATGTTAAGGAAATCTTTAGGAAAGGTGACCTTCGGGCGATTCCCAAACCACTTTTAAAATGGTATGATAATAATCGCAGGATCCTTCCCTGGAGAGAACAGCCCACACCCTATCGCGTATGGGTCTCTGAGATCATGCTGCAGCAGACCAGAGTGGAAGCGGTAAAGCCCTATTTCCAGCGCTTTATGGAGACGTTGCCGGATATTGCTGCGCTTGCGCAGGCACCGGAAGAGGTGCTGTTAAAGCTGTGGGAGGGCCTGGGATATTATAACCGGGTACGGAATCTACAGAAAGCAGCCATCCAGATCGTGGAAGATTATGGCGGAGTCATGCCGAATTCTTATGAGGAGTTATTAAAATTAAAAGGAATCGGCAGCTATACGGCTGGGGCGGTATCCTCTATTGCTTACGGCAAGCCCAATCCGGCGGTGGACGGCAATGTTCTGAGAGTCATTGCAAGAGTCCGCAAGGATGAACGCTGTATCTCTGAGGATAAAGTAAAAAAGGCTGTGGAAAAGGATCTGTGGGAGGTCATTCCTACAGACAGGCCGGGAGATTTCAACCAGGCTATGATGGAAATCGGTGCCTGTGTATGTATCCCCAACGGGGCTCCGCACTGTGAGGAATGTCCCCTACAGCAGATATGTCTGGCGAATGCGGACGGTACACAGCTGCAATATCCGAACAAAGCCAAAGCAAAAGAACGTACGGTGGAGGAGAAGACGATCCTCATTATCCGGGATGCGGAGCTGGCGGCATTGCATAAGCGTCCGGCGAAAGGTCTGCTGGCCGGTATGTATGAATTCCCTTCGATGAAGGGATATCATACTGCGGAGGAGGTCAAGGAATATCTGGCGGAGAACGGGTTGCAGGTACTCCGGATCCAGCCCCTTGAGGATGCAAAACATATTTTTTCCCATAGAGAATGGCATATGAAAGGATATCTGATCCGTGTGGATGAACTGGCACCGAAGCGCGAAGGCCCGGATTCAGCAGACTGGATCTATATTGAACCTTCGGAGACAAGGGAGAAATATCCCATTCCTTCCGCGTTTGCAGTCTATGCGAAGGGATTGAACATGAAACTGGGGGCCCGAGAGAACGATCCCGGACAGTGAATAACAAGATAGTGAAGAAAGGACAGCGATATGAAATTACTTTCCATAGCAATTCCCTGTTACAATTCTGAAAAGTATATGAGAAAATGTATTGATTCCCTGCTGATCGGCGGAGAGGATGTGGAGATCCTGATCATCGATGACGGTTCTACCAAAGACCGTACCGCAGAGATTGCAGACGAATATGAAGCACAGTTTCCTACGATTGTGCGTGCTATTCATAAGGAGAACGGCGGACATGGTTCTGCTGTGAACACCGGAATCGCCAATGCCACGGGACTATATTTTAAAGTAGTGGATAGTGATGACTGGGTGAAGCAGGATGCATATTTTAAGATCCTGGACACTCTCAGAGAACTGGCCGGCGGCGGTCAGGCGTTGGATATGCTCATCAGCAACTATGTCTATGAAAAAGAAGGCGAGCGCCGCAAAAAGGTGATCCAGTACCGTCATATCCTGCCGGTGGAGAAGATGTTCACCTGGACGGACTGCCATCATTTTCTGAAGGGCCATTACATACTGATGCACTCCGTGATCTTCCGTACCAGACTGTTACAGGAATGTGGACTGAAGCTTCCGGAGCACACCTTCTATGTGGACAACCTGTATGTATTTGAACCGCTTCCTTATGTGAAGAATATGTATTATCTGGATGTGAATTTCTACAGATATTATATAGGAAGACAGGATCAGTCGGTGAATGAGACCGTGATGATCTCCCGCATCGACCAGCAGATCCGAGTGACGAAGCTGATGATTGATTATCTGGTGGGCAGAAAGTCGGAACTGGTGAAAAACCGACGTCTGTACCAGTACATGCGCAACTATCTGGAGATCATCATGACAGTATCTTCCGTACTGTTAATCCGCTCCGGTACCACAGAACATCTGGAGAAAAAGAAAGAACTGTGGGAGTACCTGAAAGGAAAAGACAAACGCCTGTATCTGTGGATGCGTAACGGCATTATGGGCGGTACCATGAACCTTCCCGGAAGAGGCGGACGGAAGATTTCGGTAGAGGGATATAAGATCTGCCAGAAATTGTTCGGATTTAATTAGAACGGAATTGTTTAACATAGTCAAAATAGCGGATACTTCGGCGGTTTACCCGAAGTATCCGTTTTCTTCTGTTTTTCCAGCCATCTCGTCCTGCATGAAGCCCCCAAACTATTGACAATACCTGTTTTGAACGTATATAACGGTTACATTTAAAACGAAATTAAAATTACGTTAAAAACGTAGAATAAAATTTAGGAGTAGTAAAATCTTCCATTATTTGGGAAGAAGGAGCTCACATGAAACGAAAGATAATGACCATTGTGGCAGGAGCGGCAGTCGGTGAATCCGGATGTGTATGCCTGGATCACTGTACCGGGGACAGAAATTGAATATCCGATTTTACAGCACCCTTCCGATAATTCCTATTACTTTATGCATAATATTGATGGTTCGTATGGATATCCCGGGTGCATATATACGGAGAATCTGAACAGTAAGGACTTTACAGACAACAATACGGTGATCTATAGACACAACGTGAAGAACGATTCCATGCCCGTCAAACAATAAGAAATCCGAGGGCAGAACTTATGTCATTTTGGAATTATATTAAAGCAATAAGGTAGGAATAGGATTACAGGGATTAGGTGTTCGAAAGTTAAAATGGGTGATATTGATTGCAGTAATTATAAGTTACAGTATAGAATTCAGCCAGTTATTAACAAAACGTGGACTCTTTGAACTTTTTGATGATCCGTTTCATAATGTCCCTGGAGCAATAATAGGATTTACATTATGGAGAATGATTATGAAAAGATGTTCAGAAAAATCTGAAGGACAGGCTATAAGACCAAAATAAATATATAGATGGAGTTAAAATTGATTCTAAAGCATAATGCCCAAATTTGCCAGGGACAGATTTTGCTATTTTGCCACGTTGACAATCGAGTGCTCATTTGCTATCCTCTATTCGTAAGCAGATTTTCTATTTCAAATTTCTATATCGGTGTAAGCCGGTGTCTATGACTTCAGAGGAATCCCTGCTTAATTACCCAATGATAACAATAGAGCAGGAGAAGGCGTAGAGCGAATGGAAATTTGATTTGCTGACGTTGTCAGCGTATTCTCCTGTGGCAAGTGTGAGAGGAGAATGCAAATGATAATCAGTCCTAAATGGGATTACTGTATGAAGGAATTATTCCGTAATCCGGTGATCCGAAAGTATTTTATCAGTGTGGTGTTGAATATTCCGGTGGAGATGATTCGTAGTACGCGACTGCTGAATACATACCTGTGGAGAAGATATCGTTACCAGAAACAGGGGATCCTGGATGTTCTGGTAGAACTGAATGATGATACGAAAATTAATATTGAACTTCAGGTGAAAGCAGTCAGAAACTGGGACAAGAGACGACAGTTCTATTTAGGAAAGATGCTCACAGAAGAGATTTCTTTTGGCAGAAGCTACGATGTGATGAAGCGTTGTGTAGCAATCAGTATATTGGATTTTAACCTGACGGAAGATAAACAGTACCATAAGACATATTTGTTGCGTGATGAAGAAGGAAGATTGTTCAGCAATCTGTTGGAACTGCATGTGATAGAACTGAATAAGGTCTTAATGGGACAGAACATAGATGAATGGATACGTTTTTTCAACATAAAGACGGAAGGAGAACTGGATATGCTGCGGATGCAGACAAACAATGCCGGAGGAGATACAGATAAGGTGGCGCAGCTGGATGATCCGGAAGTGCTACTGGCAATGCAGAGAAAATATGGAATGATTAATCTGTGACATTTATAAGACAATCCGTTTGCAAACCGGAACTCACCAACAATTACACAACGCAGAACGACAGATAACCGGAGAAACTTATGTAAAAAGATTGTCCGGTTATTATGAATTTGTGTACAGAGAGGAAAAAATGAGAGCAGATAAAATAAAAACTATAATTGGCAATATCAATGACTTACCTTATAAGACCATCTTGTTTGATGGAACCTGGGGTGTCGGAAAGTCTTATGCGGTAAATGAGGCGTTGGCAGGAAATCCGGACGTTTGTAAAATATCAATGTTCGGAATGACAGATGCGAGACAAATATATCATGAAGTATTGTTTCAACTGGCATTGAAGAATAATGTCGGCGGGAAGATTGGTGAAATAGCTAATAATATCATAGAAGGCGCAGCAAAGGTCTGGGATAAAGTCGGACAGGCCCGGGATGTGGTACAAAATATAGCAAACGAAAGAGAACTATTTTTATTATTGTCCAAAGAATTTACATTCCTTCACATTGTGGTCATAGACGATCTGGAAAGAATGAACAGTAATATGAATTTGGAAGAGATATTTGGAATCATAGAGGAACTGAAACAATGTAATTATGTGAAAGTTATACTCGTTGCGAATACCGCAGAAATGTCAAAAGATAAAAAAGAGATGTTTGACAAATACAGTGAAAAGGTAATTGAACGAACATATGCTATTACGGAACGGGCAGAGAGTGTCGAGTGGAGTAAATTGCATATCCATGCTCAATTTATTGAAAAATTTCTGAACCTTCATAAAGTGGAAAACTTGCGGACACTTGAAAAGGCGCAGCGATTTTATGATGATGTAATATTATTTTGTGAAGACTGCAATAAAGATGAATTTTTGGAGGAACTGAGACTGATATGTTATGCCATCGTCGTTGAAAGTACACACAATCTGTATTATAAGGAGGATGATCCCAACAATACGGATTCGGTGAAAAAGATGGTGAGCAGTATTGAAAATACGTTGGAGCATAGAATAGGGAAATATCTTTATGGTACAAAGAGCAGTAATAATTTGACCGGAATGCTGTTGAGATACTATCAGGAGGGGACGCTTGATAAAGAACAATTAGAAGCCGAGTATCGACTGTTTCTTAAATCGGGAGATAAACCCAATTATTATAAGACAGATGCAGAGATAAAAGTAATGCTGCCGGATTTAAAAAAGGGATTGCTTCAGGCAAAAAACATTGTGGAATTAAACGAATTTGCAGATTCCTATATGGTATGGAGTGATATTCTGGAGGAAGATAATGAGGATGTTTTAACCATATATAAAAACGGGTTAAACAAAATGCTAAAACAGGCAGTCAGAGATGGAAAAGAAGAAATTTTAACGCACTCTTATGATTTATTCCATATGTCTTCAGACAAGGTGAAAATAATATACATGGAAGAAAATGAAAACATGAAAGAATTTTTGATTGAGACATATGTAGAACATTTGAGGATCACAACCCACGGGGAAAAAGCGTACCAATTTTCATATAAACTCAGAAATTATTTTAGCAACAGTTATTACCATGAGATCATAATGACAAAAGTGGATCAGCTGTATAATAAGACGTCTTTTCCTGTGGGGGACGTAGATCAGAATAGATATCATACCTGTTATAATATCATGTATTTACTGTACCATGCAGATAAGGAGAAATTTTTGAACTATTGTACTGACATAAAAAAAGATTGTGATAAGATGTCAAGACATAGGATAGAGGTTTTGTCGGAAGAGATAATGAAAGACCAGAAAACATGAGAAAAGTGATTCCTTCGTACAGTTGAAGAGGAAAACAGAAAGTGCTACAATTTACATGAAAATGCAAATTATGGCATTTTTTATAAATAACAAGGGGGACCGATATATGGCAACACAAAAGCAACAGGGTATTAAGAAGCGATTGACAAAGGGATTCACAAAAGTGGCGGTAATTGGAGCGGTAGCTGCAATCATTGGAATCGGAGCGCTTCTGATTGCTGCGGCGCAGTATGAAAAAGCACTGAATCGGTATGGTTTTACACAGGGGGATATCGGTAAGGCGATGACCGCTTTTTCGGAGAGTAGAAGTGCATTGCGCGCAGTGGTCGGGTATGATGATGAAGCTGTGATCGAAAAGCAGACAGCTCTGCATGACCAGAAGAAAGAGGCATTCGAAACTTATATGGATGAATTGAGCAGAACACTCAAATTCTCCGAGGGAAGAGAAGCTTACAATGCGGTCTTGACGGAACTTGACGGCTATTGGGAGCTGGATGCACGAATCTTGGAATTGGCAACTTCGGATGATGCGGATGGTTATCTGGAAGCGCAGGAACTGGATACGACAGATTTGACGGCTCAATATGAACAGATTTATGCAGAATTCGTTGAACTGATGAACCTGTGCGTGCAGAAAGGTGACCGTGCGGAAGCGGATCTGCGGGCAATGGAACGGAATATGCTGTTGGTGATCCTGGCAATCGTTGTGGTTTCTTTCTGGAGTTCGGTGATCCTGGGACGAAAAATGGCGCAAGACATAGAAAAGCCCATGATAGCATTGGCAGATCGTCTGCAGACCTTCGCACAGGGAGATTTAAGCAGCGCATTTCCGGAGTGTGCAACGGAAGATGAGATTTCTTATATGATACAGGTGGCAAAGGGGATGGCATCGGATCTGGATATGATCATTACGGATGCCGGAGAACTTCTGGGACAGATGGCAGAGGGAAATTATGCTATCGGCACTAAGATTGAGGATAAATATGTAGGACAGTTTGTGGCATTGAAGGATGCCATGCGTAAAATGAACCGTCAGATGAACGGTACGCTGCATCAGGTAGAAGAAGCTGCAAAACAGGTATCAGCCGGCGCTGAGAATCTGGCAGAATCTGCCCAGTCCCTTGCGGAGGGAGCTACCGATCAGGCAGGTTCGGTGGAGGAACTGACAGCAACAATTACAAATATCGCGGATGCAGTGAACCGTACGGCGGGTGAATTGCAGAAGACCACCCGGAAGGCGGAAAATTATGCACAGCAGGCGGATGCCGGACATGCACAGATGAAAGCTCTTATGGAAGAGATGGATCGAATCAACGATACGTCCAAAAAGATTCAGAATATTATTGCAGAAATCGAAGACATTGCCAGTCAGACCAACCTGCTGTCATTGAATGCCGCAATCGAGGCTGCCAGAGCAGGGGAAGCAGGAAGAGGCTTTGCTGTTGTGGCAGAACAGATTCGCAAACTGGCAGAACAGAGTGCACAGTCCGCAGTGGATACCAGAAGTCTGATCGAAGGCTCTCTGCAGGAAATTGAGAGGGGAAATCAGGCCGCTGAAGCGGCAGCGGAATCACTGGAGCAGATTGTGACCGGAGTTAAGGAGATCGCAGCAGATTCCAGGAGACTTAGTGAAGAATCAACAGCGCAGGCACAGGCAATGGAACAGGCAGAAGTGGGAGTGACTCAGATTTCGGAGGTCGTACAATCCAATTCCGCATCTGCGGAGGAATCTTCTGCAACCAGCGAGGAATTGTCGGCACAGGCATATTCCTTAAATGAAGTGGTAGGCAAATTTACATTACGCAGAGATTAAACTATTAGGAAGAAAATAATTGTTTATGAAATACCGATTTATCAGGCATTGGAAACGGATGCAAAATAAATCGGTATTTTTTTTACCCATAACTTTCATTATGACTGAAACATTCATTCTTTCATTATCCTTTAGAATTGTAGAGGTAGGAAACAGGAGATGAGGGAATGAGTCAGAAACATTCGGAACAATATAAAATTATAGGACAGGCGATTAAAAAATATCGAAAACAACGAGGACTTACACAGGAGCAGTTGGCGGACAGAGTAAGTATTAGTATCAGCTATCTCACCAAGATCGAGGCACCGAATTGTGACCAGCCGTTTTCTTTGGAGGTAATATTTGATATTGCTGAAGTGCTGGAGATACCGGCACATGTATTATTGGAGGATTTATAATTTTGTGACAGAGATGAGATTTGCAGTAAGAAAATCTACAGCGTTTGTGAAAAACAAAAAGCGGAAACACTGTAAAATCAATGTTTCCGCTTCTTATATGAGAGCTGCTGACGGGAATCGGACCCGTGACCTCCGCACTACCAATGCGACGCTCTACCGACTGAGCCACAGCAGCATCACGTGACTGCTAACGCAATCACCGTGATTCATTCTAACAAAAGAGATACCGTTTGTCAACAACAAAAATTGCAAATTTTAACAGTATTTGTCGATGAGAAAAAATTGACACAAAATCTACGAAAAGTAAAATATAAGCAGATGTAAAACAAATTTTTACTTTATAGTAAAATCATCTATATTTAGTACGGGGATAAATGTTAAATTATAGAGTAAATATTTTAGAAAGATAAAACCTCTATATGAGGCGATGGTAGGTGCACATGCAGAAAGAAGAGACAACAGGAGACCATCAAGAATTTGATGAGATGTACCGTAGGACACAGGCGGAAATATACAAGTTTATCCGCTACAGGGTGGCAGACAAGGAACTGGCAAAGGATGTCCTGCAAGAAACGTATTATGTTGCGTATAAAAAGTGGGATATTCTCTGTGAACATTCCAATCCAATGGGATGGCTGATCAATACTGCCAAGAATAAAATACGTGAACTGAATAAGTCATTGAAGAAGATAGAATGTGAAGTCGACCTGGATGCCGACGAATATACATTCACGGAAGACGGTTACGGAAAATCAGAACTTGATCTCATAATAACGAAAGGCCTGACGGAAGAGGAGAAGAACAGATTTTACAAATATTTTCTTCACGGGTATTCAATTTCTGGGCTGGCACAACTTGAGAAAATATCCGAGAACAATATGAGTGTCAGGATCAGCAGATTGAGAAGCAAGATAGCCCAAAACATACCCGACGAGTCCGGTATCGACAAAAAATACAAAAAATCTGTAAGAATTGACAAAAAAGAATCATGTACTTAACGAGGGACCAATATTACACCAGATAAGGATATGCAGAAGGGAAAGGAATTGGAATTAAAATGAAGAAGCAGGATAACGAAAGCCTGATTCAGGAGCTTACCAAGCGGTTGGACTGGTACATTATGAAAGCATCAGATGAAGAGTTTGATGCGGATGAAGTACAGACATTAATGAAACTGCTGGACAACCTGAAAACAGAGGAAGACAATGTAGAAGATGAATTGCCTGTGGAAGAGGCATTGGATGATTTCTGGAAACATTGTGAGGAAAGGGAAGAAGAGGAGCGCCTGTTGCTTGGCACCGAAGAAGAGAAGGACAAAAGTGAACCTGTTGCAGAGAAAGAGGAGGACAAGCCCAGGGAGGGTAAGCTTCATAAAGTGCTCTGGTACTTTCACAGACGCAGATTTGCGGTAGTAGTGGCAGCGGTACTTGTCGTAATGGTACTCGGCGGTTCCTGGCAGGTAGTTGCCAATGCGGAGAAGCATGGAGGTTTCTTCTGGTGGATGGATAAGAACGAGGAAGGGACGACTATGATTACGGCACCGGAAGGGTCTAATGGAGATGACTTTACTAGTGCTACGGTAGATGAATACTATAGCATAACGGAATTACCAGAAAAATATAGAATATATGTAGATGAAATTTTGAAAATACAATCAATTACGGAATACTCGTTTCAACATGTAAAAATACATAAAGATAAAAATGACAATACAGTGACGGTCCTCATGACAAGTGATAACAAT
>ERZ827488.4446-NODE-4446-length-10065-cov-3.436264_pt1 | contig 10065 bp, 7 predicted proteins | sample MGYA00519771_ERZ827488 | MGnify/ENA primary metagenome ERZ827488 (study PRJEB31778, sample SAMEA3449323) | human gut metagenome | biome: human gut; feature: human-associated habitat; material: faeces | place: United Kingdom | collected 2010/2012 ...
GTTAAAGGCCAGCTTGGCTATGACGTGATGAATGAGCTGAAAAAACAGGGTCTTACTGGCATCGGTGTGGATGTCGATGAGATGGATATTACCGATGCAGAGGCATGCCGCCGCGTGATCACCGAGGCAAAGCCGGATGCAGTGATCCACTGCGCTGCATATACTGCATTAGCTTTGCAAAGGCAGGAAACTGCGGATTGTTGCCACGGGCATAAAAATGTGGTGGACAATCTCGATCTGGATAAGTCATTGAGAATGCATGCGGTGTAAACTCATTGATGCCTCGCACCAACATATGATTGGTCAGCCACTTCATAAAGGAAACACCCTCTGCCCAGCCGTAATTTCCAAAGATTTCACAGAGTGCACGATTTTTCTTTTTGGGATCAAGATGTGCTGCTGAACTTGCAAGCTTGGCGAGTCCAAAATGGAAGAATTCACCGTCGCTGTCACCTGCAATCCACTGATGAATCTTTCCGGTAAAGCCAGGTACAATCTGATGATGAACCACATCGACACCTGCCATATGCTGTCCCTTCATCTCTTTGAAATAATGACCGATGCTACAAGCTAGTCTTGTGTGGGCATTATCATCCTCGATGATATGACCAATGTACTCAACTCCATGATCGCTACACCACTTACCGACCTGACCAGAAAAACAGCTGTACACAAGATCGGTCAAGTGCTCCATATACTGTGTGCGAACCCGTCCGGTCTTCTCTCCCATATCATACCACAATGCCGGAAGATTTTGTAAAAATTCATCCTTCCACTGTTCATGCAAGCGATCACTCAGTTGTTTGCTCCATGGCATCCTGACATCTCTTCGGCCTGGAACTGCGTCAAATGGATAGCCATTGATATTGCCAAGCTCTGGCTCATCTGAGAAGAAGCCGGCAATTGTCTTTCCAAAATAGCGTCCATAATGCTCATAATGCTTCTCATAAACCTCATTAATCAATACACGAACCGATTCGCTGTCGATCAGATTCATATAGTGTTCTCTTCCACCACCTTTTTTTGTCGTGAACAAAATGAACAAGCGGTACGCGCCCTCTGGAAGATCAAAATAGACAAATCCATCCTTTACAGAGTTTGTAAGATCAAGAACTCCCTCAGCACTTACATTTAATGTCTGTGTGTCTGGCTTTGGACACGCCAAAATTCCTAACAACTTTCCATCCGGCTGCAAAAAATTTTCTACCAGAACAGCTCCGTCCTTACACGGTCCCATGATGTCCATATGGCGCTCTGCAATATATATTTTTTCATGTTCCGGATTTCGCTCAAAACCACCATTTGCATAGCCTGTCGGAAACTTTCTATCATCCAAGATCCACAGCTTCATCCCTCTTTTTTCGGCTTCCGGCACCAGAAAATCCATGGTTTCCCACCAACGAGGACCACAAAAATCAGGATACGGGCGTGACTCCAGACAGATTTCTTTGATACCACATTCCTCAATTTTGTCTATCTCTTCGCGTATTGTTAACGTATCCTCCCCTTTCATCCACAAAAAAGGAAGGATATGACTACTACACTCTGCGTGAAGTAATTGCTCTAATCGTTCAATCATTATTTTCTCCTTGCGTCCTGTGCGATTAAATTGTATAAGTATAGGTTCCTGAACCAATAACCCATTCTTTCTTTTTATCTTCTGTACAGATCGTTGCTGTCGTGTTCGGTGGAATCGTCACAGTAACCGTCGTTGTCTCACCAGCTTTTTCCCACGAAACACCAATTATTCCATATGGATGCTTCATCTGTACCTTACAAAAATCCATATTCTCTGCGATATGTGGGCATATCGTAACATGATTAAATTCTTGGTTGGTGCGAATGCTGCCAATTCCGCCAAGACCTGCAAAAAACCATTCATCGATACTGCCAAGCATCAGATGGTTCTGAGAACCGTGTGGGCGATTCGGATCTGGTCCATCCCACTCTTCGGTAAGAGTCGTCGCACCATTTTTGACCTGATAGCCGTAGCCTGGGCGGTCTGTGATATTGGTCATCTTATTGAGCAGATCATTCATACCATATTTCATCAGTGCAGCCACCAGATACGGATGTCCAACGTCACCTGCTGTAATCGCATAGCCGCGCTTTACCACTTCGTCTCTTAGCTGACTGATCGCCTTCTTTTCATATTGTTCTGGAACAAGACCTGCCATCAGACTCATTGCCTGACATGCCTGGCTGCCATTGGCATACCGTCCGGTCTGATCATCCAAAAACTGACTGTTATATTCCTCATAGACAAATGCGCTCTGCTTGGCAAAGAATTGTTCATCTTCCGTTTTTTTGAGTCTATGGGCAGCCTCTTCCATCACCTTTAAATCCATATAGTAGATGCAGGTAGCTGTGACGGGAACCGGTGTGTTCTGTGAATATGGAGTGCACGGTCCAATGTCCAGCCAATCGCCTAGTCCGTGATGCAAAACACCGTGATGTGTCTTTTTCGTCAGATACGCAACATACCGCTTCATCGGTTCATACCAGTGTTCTAACGCTTTCAAATTTCCGTACTTTGCCAACAGAAGCTTTGGATTTAAAACGCATGCACTTCCCCACTCCGGTGAGTCCACAAAGCCGGTATGCCATTTATCAAATCCAGTGACATACTCTGGACAAATATCCGGTACCAATCCATCTAAATGCTGTGAATCTGCCATATCCTGCTCAATTTTTTCATAGAACAGCTCAAGATCCCAGTTACAAAGAAGAGCTGGTCCAATTAGATGCGTCTGTTCTAGCCATCCTAATTTTTCACGGTGTGGGCAATCAGTAAAATAGCTTTTGATATTGGACAACATTGCCTGTCTGATGATCGCATGGATTTCATTAAACAGTGGATTGGAGCAGGAAAATGTTCCTGTCTCTTCTAAATCTGGATATAAAAATTCACCAGTTAATGCAGTTATTGTCACACCATCCGGAACCGTCGCCTTTACATAACGAAATCCAGTATAGGTAAAATCTGGTGCAAACTCTTGGCACGGCTTTTCACTGCAGATTTAGGTCCATGCATATCCTTTTCCGGTCACACGCTGATCTGGCTGACCATCTTTTGTCAAAATCTCAGCTGGCGTTAAAACAATCTTTTCCCCTGCACAGCGCGACTCTACCTGAGCGCAAAGTGCCACGCGACCTGAAAAATTCTTTCCAAAATCGTACAAATAGGAGCCGTCTCTTTGTTTTGTTACTGAAACTGGACTGTAACGTTTCATCACCTTAAGTGGTGCTGTCTGTTGGGCAACTAATTTTGCGTTCGGCGCTTGGCAGACTGCTGCCTTTGCCCAGTTACTGCAGTCCGCATATGGCATTCCGCATTCTTTCCAATCAATGCGGCCATTGTAATCCTCGCCGCCATAAATACAGCAAAACAAAATTGGGCTTTCTCCGATTTTCCAGTCATCTCCTGTCGAGATTTCCTGTGTGCGTCCATCCTCGTAGATGATTCTAAGTGTCGCTAACAGCTTTCTGTCTCCATAGCTTCTTGGAAAATAGACGTATCGTCCGCCCGGCACACGGTACATGCCATCGCCAAGCTTTACACAAATTGCATTGTCTCCAGCTGTCACAAGTTCACTGACATCATAGGCACAATACAGACAGCTCTTGTTATAATCAGTCCAACCAGCTTCCATCACGGCATCGGTCACTAATTTTCCATTGATCACACACTCTTCATGGCCCAATCCGCAAATATATAATTTCGCCTTTGCAATTTTCTCATCTGCTTTAAACTCAGTTCGATACAGATGATAGGTATTCTGTGGCTCTGTGATCCACTCTGCATTCCATTCGCTACCTGAATAGAATGCGGTCTCAAAACTTGCCTCTTCTGAAACCACAGCAGCCTGTCCACCCTCTTTTTTTACTTCAACCGTCCAGCTATAACAGCTGTCACTTTTTAGTGGCTCTCCCTCATAGGGAATCTGGCTCATTGCTCTACTAAGTACGGTGCCACTGTCCCATACTTTGCATTGTTTTTTGCCTAAGCAAGTCTTCCATACCTGAATTCGATAGCTTTCTTGATACCAATTTTGTTCTTTTGTATCAACTCTCCACGAAAATCTCGGATGTGCACTGTCAATTTGAATCGGTGTGCACTGTCTTTCTGTCCTTAAATCAATGATCTGCATCTGCCAGTTCTCCCTGATATCACAAAAAGGGGCAAATATGCTCTGCCCCTTTCTGCTGTTATATTTGATACATTTCGTACACTATTTACTCTGTTACAGAGTTGTCATTTAACATCTGGATAGTCTCATCGAAGTCATCATCAGTCTGAGACTTAACGCCATCGATGTAAGACTGCCATGCATCATCATCATTGACATCATACTCGCCAGTGATGAACTTCAAAGCCTCTTCCTTTGCATAGGTCTCGCATGCAGATGCCAGCTGAGCCTTTGCTGCTGCCTGATCAGAATCCAGATTTACAACTGCCGGACGGTCATATGGAGATACAGAATCCTCTCCGCCAAGACGGTCTGACTCAACCCAATACTTGCCCTCATAATATCCGTCATCTGTATTCCACCATGGCTCTGTGGTTGCTGCAACCTGAACCAATGCTGAGAAGTTCTGTGGTGTGAACGGGATACCGGTACGGCATACTGCAGATGCCATCATACCATAGTCTGCACTCTTTGTGGACGGAGAATCTGCATTCATAATCTCATCTGAGTAGGTCTTCTTGCCATTCTCATCCTCAGTGTAAGTCATATCCTTAACACCCCAGTTTAACAGTGTGGTCATCTCATCTGAATACTGATAATCGATCATTGCTACCATATACTCTGGGTTCTCAGTCTCAGCGCCGATGAAGATACCCATATTGGTATTTAAGGACTTGCCAGGAAGCTTAGATCCCCACTTCCATGCAGTTCCGTAGGTTTCGTTCTTTGGCAGATATGCAAGACCCCACTCAATACCAGAATCATCAGCAGCTGCTGTATTCCAGCTATTTGCAGATCCAGCCCACAGTGTCGGACAAATCAGAGCCTTTCCTGTTGATGCCTTCTCATTGCACATATTGGTATCTGCAGTTGCAAACTCAGAATCAATATAACCTGCATCATACAGACTCTTTAAATACTTTAACATCTCACGGAAGTTATCCTCGATTGGTCCAAATGCCCACTCGGTTCCGTTCCAGTATAAGGTATCCCAAGTATGGAAGATTCCTACAAATCCACGGTAGAATGCATAATCCTTTGTGGAGTTCATGATAACAGCATCTGCATCGATGGTACCGTCATCAATCTTTGCCTGTAAATCAGCACACAGCTGTGTGAACTCATCCAGTGTAGTTGCCGGTGTTAAACCAAGCTTCTGTAATACATCAAAACGATATGCGAATGCGGTGAAGGACTGAGCACCCATGATGTTATCTTCATTGTTCATTGCATCCATGAAGTAATACATAGAACCATCTGCATTGATTGCTACATTTCTTCCGTTTGGATGACCATCTACATAATCCCAGTAATACTTGATGTAATCCTGATAATCAGCAAGATTCAAAACAACACCATCCTCGCCATACTGCTGAATAGCAGTTCCCTGAGAATAAGTATTGGCATCTGCTACATCATCGCCAGCCAGACGAACCAACTCGTTGGTACGATAATCAGCCCATGGTGTACGGTTGAAGGTAACCTCTACATCAACACCTAAGTAATGCTCCATTGCCTGCTCCCAAAGTTGCTGAATCATTGTTCCATCAGATGACTGATTAAAGTCTGCAATGTTTGCCTCTACCTTTAATACGCCACCCTCTAATTCTGGAAGCTCAATTCCGTTGTCTGCTGCTGTCGCATACTGGCTCCAGTCGATCTCCGGAACGCTTGTCTCATCTGCCATTGCCATACCCGGAACCATGCTCATTGCCATTACGCCGGATAATACCGCTGCTGACCATTTTCTTGCTCTTTTCATTTTTTCTTCCTCCTGCTATTTCTTTTTATAATTTTTTTTGAATTATCCCTTTACTGCTCCTACTTGAACGCCCTGTGCAAAATATTTCTGTAAGAACGGGTAGATGCACATGATTGGCAGTGCCGTCGCAACAACACATGCATACTGAATATTCAGTGTATTTAACTGACCATTGTTCATCATCTCTGTTGCTGCTGCCATATCACCACTTCCAGTTGATGTGAATACAATCTTTCTTAGGATCATCTGAATCGGATGAAGTCTCTCATCCTTAATATAAAGAAGTGCCTCATAGTAGCTGTTCCACATACCAACAACTGCAAACAATCCAAAGCTTGCATACAGAGCCTTTGATAATGGTACATAAATCTTCATTAAAATCTGGAACTCTCCTGCTCCGTCGATCATTGCAGCCTCACGCACCTGTGGAGAAATTCCCTTATAGAAGGCACGATATACGAAAACATTGTAGGCTGACAGACATCCCGGAACAATTAGGGAAAGCCAGTTGTTGAACCAACCAATATTCTTAATTAACAGGTAGGTCGGTACGGTTCCACCGCTGAAAAACATCGTAATCAGAAGCATGATGGAAATTGGTTTATGGAAAACGAAATTTGGAATCATCATAACGTAAGCCAACAGTGAAGTCATTGCTAAGTTACAGACTGCAAAGCCCAAACAGATGATGATGGTGTTTCCATATGCTCTCCAAATATTTCCTTCTTCGAACAAAATCTTATAACCTGTTACATTGAATTCTCTTGGAAACCAAGTAACCTGTCCGGTCGTAATCATCGTATTACTCGACATTGAAACAGCGATGACATTTAAGAACGGATAGATGAAGATGATCGTTGCCACAATGAAGAACAGGTACAGAAGAGCATCTGCAAAACGGTTTCCGATATAAATTCTATTTTTTTTCTGTGTTTTTACTTGTTTTGCCATTTTTCTCTCCTCTTTCTTACCACAGACTGTTTTCTGGGCTCGTTCTTCTGACAATCATGTTGGTTCCCCATACAAGGATCAGACAGATGACGGATGAAAACAGGTTAACTGCTGTTGAATAGCTGAACTCTCCACTCTCAATACCTTGATGGTATACGAAGGTTGCGAGAACCTCAAGCTTACTTGTATTGGTTGTATTCTGCATTAGAAGGATTTTCTGGAAATCAGCATTCATAACAGAACCAGCATTCATAATAAGAAGTGTCGCTGATGTCGGCATGATTGTCGGCCATGCGATATGGCGAATCTTCTGTAAACGGTTTGCACCGTCCAGATTTGCAACATCATATAAAGAAGTATCAATGTTAGACAATGCTGAAAGATAGATAATGGAGCCCCAGCCAACTCCCTGCCATACGGCTGAACCGATATACTCAAGCAAGAAGTAGGTATCACCGCTGTTCATATCAACTCTGCTCATACCAAACAGTGCACGAACATCATTGAACAATCCATTTAAGGAACCGAAGCGGTTTAACATAGAACAAATTACTACAACCGAGATAAAATGTGGTATGTAGGATGCTGTCTGAGCCACACGCTTGAACTTCCCATTTTTAATTTCGTTTAATGCGAGTGCAAAAATAATTGGAAGCGGATAGGTAAATAACAGTGTCAATACACCTACTCGAAATGTATTCCATATGATGTAGCGGCTGTTTACATTCTTAAAGAACTTGATAAAATTCTTAAACAGAGGATCACACCATTCACTCCCTAGGATTCCTTTTTTCGGCTTGTAATTCTTAAAGGCAATCAGGATTCCATACATCGGAACATACTTGAAAATAATAAGAATTGCCATCGGCAATGCTGCCATTAGAATCAGTGTACGTTGTCTCCACATCTTTTGCCAGATGCTTTGCTTATGCACTATCATACCAGAAGCAGACTTTTTTGCTCTTTTCTCCATAATATTCTTCCTTTCCGTGTTTCACTGTCCCAAGTATATGTTATTTTATCTAATTTTAAAATGTAATTTATCTCATGCTTTATGGATTTTTATTTGTTTTTTATGTCCTTTTAATTTATTTTATGTAATTTTTCCATATTTCCTGTAATTTCTTCCATGGTTATCCTTCTTTTTTATGTTATACTGTACATATCGACAAAATCTAATATTTGACACCCACGAATTGCTTCGTTGCGTAGCAATCTCGCAATTCTAAAACATTGGGACGGAAAGGCTGGTTATTTCCATAGATGAAAACAAAAAAGAAACTGCAGCCGTTGCAAAAACAACTGGTTCACTTGTTGCTTATTTTTGTAATCTGCGTTTTAAGCATTATTGTCTGGAGTATTTCCGATTATATTAAGCTTCAGAACAAGAATCTTGAAAATACGCTTGAACTATATGCTGGACATCTCGCGCAGACTGCACGTCAATCTTATACTTCTTATGAAAATATCGCTTACAGTGTTGCCTACAACACACTTGTACAGGACTATATTCAGGAAAATGATTCTGTCAAACGCTATGAAGCCTATCAGCAAGTCTACAATTTGCTCAGCAATACGTCGAAGCTAAATTCGTATCTTGCAGATATCGCAATTATCAGCAGCGATGGCAACTCGATTTCTCTAACTGCATCCCCATCACTGTATGATTGCTATGAAGATGTTTTGTCCACACCAAGTTATGCGTTTTGCTCGATGGGAACGTTAAACATTCGCGGAACGAACTGTCATATTTTATCGATGCCAGTTCACAAGCTCTCCTCAAGTGGGCGTTCTCGATATCTTGGCACGGTTTTTCTTGCAATCAACAGCGAGCATTTTTTTGCCGCTAGCATTGCAGATGAGCGAAATGAAAATATCCCAGAGGTGCTTCTTGTCGATGAATCTGGGCGAACTGTCTATGGAGATGAATCACTTTTGCCTGATCTGATCGACCATACTGATAACACTGTTTTTCGTGTAACCGCCGAAGACAAGGTCTATGAAGCCCGCATGTACACAATATCTGAATCTGGAAGCCGCTTGTATGTATTATTTGATACTTCTTATTATACAACTGCATCTGTTCAGATTGCGGTTCGATTGGGCATTGGCATTTTGGTTGCAATGTTTTTTGTTCTGATCTGCTTTGTCCATGTATGCTTCCCAGTCTCCACTTCGCTTCGAAATCTTACCGGAGTGATGGAGCATATCACAGAGGGCGGTCAAAGTGCCATCAAAAAGGGAATTGACCTTACCAATGTCCGCTACAACTGCTCGGAAATACAGGATATCTACAAAGCATTTCGTGATATGATAAACGAGATCAATCGACTCAATCATACGATTTTTAATACCTACACGCAGATGTATGAACTTGAGATGAACAATCGTCAGACTGAAATTGCATTCTTACGCAGCCAAATTAATCCGCATTTCTTGTACAATACGCTGACAACGATCTGCGGCATGGCAGCCTCTAATATGAATGACCAGATTATCAATGTGACAAGTGCCCTCTCTCAGATCTTTCGCTACAGCATACGAGGTGGCGATATGGTCTCCCTGTCAGAAGAGCTTGACATCATTCGATCTTATGTGATGATTCAGTCTTGCCGCTTTGAGGACCGCTTTTCGGTTGAATATCAAATTCAGGAAAACACACTTAATTGTCAAATTCCCAAAATGATCATTCAACCACTCGTAGAAAATGCAATTGTGCATGGATTAGAGCCAAGCTTAAAACCTGGTCGACTGATTATCAGTACCTCTCTCGATACGAAAAAGAATCTTCTCACGATCTCTGTCATGGATACTGGAGTTGGCATGTCGGCTCAAAAGCTGCAACAGCTAAAAACACTCTTAAAAGAATCTATGCAAAACAAAAGCAACAATGCCCAAACCAATATTCAAGCTTTTGACGCAAAGGCTCACGACAGCATTGGAATTTTTAATGTAAACAGTCGAATTGTACTCTATTACGGCGAACAGTATGCATTAAAGCTAGACTCTTGGGAAGGCTTTGGAACCAACATGCAAATTTGCATTCCGGCCCAATGGAATTGATTTTTAACGATAAATGAAATAAAACTGCTATAAAAAAATACTAATAAAACGATTACGATAGAGCAAGGAGGTTTTTTGATGTATCAGGCAATTATTGTT
>ERZ827488.4452-NODE-4452-length-10052-cov-2.988897_pt1 | contig 10052 bp, 7 predicted proteins | sample MGYA00519771_ERZ827488 | MGnify/ENA primary metagenome ERZ827488 (study PRJEB31778, sample SAMEA3449323) | human gut metagenome | biome: human gut; feature: human-associated habitat; material: faeces | place: United Kingdom | collected 2010/2012 ...
GCGGACATCTCGCAGGACTCGATGTTCACGCAGCAGATGGACAGATCATACTCCTTGCCGTCGTTGGCAGCCAGAGCAGCCTCCATGACCTCAACGGGCTTGGTGCAGTCGGCGACGATCACGTCGGTGTACACGCCCAGCTCCAGCAGACCGGGAACCTGCTTGGGGTTACGGACAACGCCCACGACCTTGCCCTTGGGGCCGACCTTCTTCATAGCTTCCCAACCGCACAGAACACCGGACTTGCCGTTGGCGCCCAGGATCAGGACGCTGTCACCCTCGTGGGGCAGCTTGCGGGCCTGAGCGGGAGCGCCGGCCACGTCCAGAGCAGCCAGAGCCAGAGGCTCGGACATATCCTCGGGCATCTTGGCATACAGGGCGGACTCGAACAGGATGGCCTTGCCGACGATGTCCACGCGGTCGATATCCTTGTGGATGGCCAGGATCTTGTCGATCTTCAGCGGGGTCATGGACAGGGAGACCAGAGAGACGATCTTGTCGCCTTCCTTCAGGTCGAAGCCGGGCTTCTTCTTCAGATCCTCACCGATGTGGGAGACAACGCCCTTGAACATACCGCCGGAACCGGTCACGGGATTCTGCTGCTTACCACGCTCAGCAACGATGCCCAGGATCATCTCGCCGATCTTCTTCTCGTCGCCGCCGCAAGCCTCAGCGATCTGAGTGAAGGAAGCGGAGTCGATGTTCAGGGAGGTCACGTCGCAGACGATCTCGTTGGAGTAGACCTTGGACATATCGTTATCGACCTTCCAAGCAGCCTGGGTCAGAACGCCCTTGGGCTCGATTACACGATGAGTACCGTACTTGTTGCCTTTCAGCTCTGCCATAATATTTTTCCTCCTAAATAAATGTATGAATGAAAGAGTGTTTTTTACTTCAGGGGCTTGAGACTCAGGATCTCACGAGCCTCAGCGGGAGTGGCGATCTCACGGCCCAGCTCCTTGGCGATGCGGACGACCTTGGCCACCAGCTCACCGTTGGACGCGGCCTTCTGGCCCTTGCCCAGATAGATGTTGTCCTCGAAGCCCACACGGACGTTGCCGCCCATGGCGATGGCCGCAGCAGCCATGGTCCAGGCGGAACGGCCCACGCCGGACACGGTCCAGGTGGAGCCAGCGGGGATCTTGCTGGCGAAGAAAGCCAGATTCTCCACGGTTGCGGGAGTGCAGCCGTGGACACCCAGCACGAAGTTGAACTGCATGGGATGGGCAGGCACCTCACCCTTCTTGGCCATGCCAAGGATGGTGTCAATGTGGCCCAGCTCGAAGCACTCGTACTCGGGCTTGATGTTGTTCTCCAGCATACGCTTGCCAAAGGCACGCATGGTGGGCATGGTGTTGTCGAAGATCTCGTCGCCGAAGTTGCAGGTGCCGCAGTCCAGAGTGGCCATCTCAGGGAACAGCTCGGTGGGCTGCAGACGCTCCTCCGGGGTCATACCGGCAGCGCCGCCGGTGGAAGGGATCATGATGACATCGGGCAGCTCCTTGCGGATGGCGTCCATGACGACTTTGAAACGCTCGCGGCCCTGGGTGGGGGTGCCATCGTCCTCACGGACGTGGATGTGCAGGATCGCCGCACCGGCCTCGTACGCGGACTTAGCCTCGCGGACCATCTCCTCGACGGTATAGGGAACAGCCTCGTTCTGGGCCTTAGTGACCTCAGCGCCGCAGATAGCAGCGGTAATGATAAGCTTCTCCATTGTTTCCGCTCCTTACTTCTCGATGGGCAGACGCTGGCAGTCCTTGGGGGTGACGCAGGTGCCGTGGGCACGGCAGACCACCACGGGCTCAGCCAGAACGTCAGCGGCGGAAGCGCTGATGTCGGGGCGGGAGACGATGACCTTGCGGGCCTCGAACTTCATGGTACGGGAGGTGTTGCCGATCTTCTCGATCTCGCCATAGGCCTCAATGTAGTCGCCGGCGTACACGGGAGCCTTGAACTCCACCATGTCGTAAGCGCAGAACAGGCCCTCATCGCCGTCGCACTTGATGAGCAGCTCGGTGGCCACGTCACCGAACAGGTGCACCATGTGTGCGCCGTCCACCAGATTTCCGCCGTAGTGAGCATCCTTTGCGCTCATACGCAGCCGCAGGGTAGAAGTGATCTTTTCCATAAGTTTTTCCTCCTTCATAAATTTGGGTCGTTTTCATGAAGTTCCGCCGCTGTGGCCATACCGCTCTTTCGGGCATAAAAAGAACGCTATCGGTCAAGGCTGACCAATAGCGCTCCACGTCTTTCGACATGACAGTGCCGACGCTTACACCTCGACCCCAAGACCATGACACCAGACCCGTCATGCCCTTTCGGCGAAGGACCCCTTCCTGCCCCGCTCTGCGAGTGTCTGTCCTCACGAAGCAGTACCCTGTCCCCCGCACCTCTATTGATTGCGGTATGAACTTCTACGGTCCTCATTATATCGTCTCCACCGGGGCTTTGTCAAGGTAGCATTGTGACAAAAAAGACAGAGATTTTTTGTGCATGAGATAAAATTCCCGCGCCGTTTTCTATGGGTTATGCACAAAGCAATATCTCACGAGTACATCAAAGGCGGGAGAGTATCCCCCCCGCCTTTATTGGTCATTCTTTCCATTTCTCCGCCCTCCGGCAGCGCATACCGCTCCGCAGGATCCACCCGCACGCAGCAGCGGCCAACCACCGCAGAGAGCCTCCGGCATCTTAATACGCCTGCTCGATCTTCTCTAGGATCTCCGGCTTCAGCGACAGCATCCGGCAGATGTTCAGGGCGTCTCTGGGGCAGTCGGACTTCCCCTCCACCCGGTACAGGCCGTAGTTCATGTGCCGTGCGATGACCTGAATGCCGTCGTCGCCGGTAGCCGCCAGCTCCTGCCGGATCTGCTCCGGATCCACGTCCCGCAGTCCGATGATCTGATAGTGCAGCCGGGCGTTCTCTGCCACCTTGTCGTAATGGGTGGTCAGCAGGGAAATGGCATTCACCTCGTTGAGGTATTTGGTCACTGCCTGCACGATAACGGCGCCCTCATCGGGGTTGGTGCCCCGTGCGAACTCATCCAGCAGGAACAGGGAGTAGCCCTGCTCCACCTCCTCCAGTGCCTTCTGGAACTGCACGATCTCCGAGCCGAAGCCGGACAGGCCCGACTGGATGGACTGCAAGTCGTCAAAGAGCATCTTCACGCTGTAAAACAGCGGCATCCGTGCCTTCTTGGCGCAGACCAGAAAGCCCGCCTGCAAAAGCAGCACGTTCAGGGCCACGGTTTTCATTACCACGGACTTACCGCCCATGTTGGCGCCGGTGATGACGGTGGCCCCCTGCTCCAGCCGGATGGACACCGGCACGAAGGACCGTCCCTTCTGCTCCAGCAGGTCGCACAGCTCGGGGTTAATCATGTCCGTCAGTTCCAGCTCCGTCTCCGTGATCTCCGGCCGCACGCCGCCGTAGCGCACGGCGAACAGCGCCTTCTGGATGATGAAGTCCAGCCGGCCCGCCGTGTCGGCGTCCTCCAGCAGATCTCCTGCCAGCGGAGCCAGCGCCTGCCCCATGCTGCGGCGCACCTTGGTCTCCTCGCTGTCCTCCTCGGCACAGACACGGGTCCGGCGGGAGCGCAGTTCCTCCTTCTCGGCATCGGTCTGTGCATGGTGCAGCTGCTCCTCGATCTGCTTCTTGGCCGCACGGATCTCCCTCAGCTTGGGTGTTGCATTGTCGGGGATGTAGAAGCCACGGCTGCGGGTCTTGTCCGGATCCAGGATCTCCAGCGCCTGCGCCGGATCATGGAAGGCCAGCGCCTTAAAGTGGGTGGTCTCGCACACCTGCCGGAACAGGGGGATCAGACTCTCCAGCCGCTGGAGATATACCTTGATTTCAAACAGCTCCACATGATCCGGGACCTCCAGCGCCTGGCACCGGCGCAAAGAGCCACGGATGTCCTTCATCTGGCACAGCATCAGCCCGATCCTGTCGTACAGGGGCTTCAGGGCATCCGCCGCCTTGGCGGCCTGCTCCACGTTATACAGCTCCGTCTCCAGCTCCTCCCGCTCGTCGGGGGAGTAGTAGCGCAGCTTGCGGATCTTCTCCTGACCGAAGGGGCTGCACCCGTGGAGAGTCTCCAGCGCATACTGCAAGCCGATTTTTTCCCTCTCTTCAAAGCGAATATTGATCATGTCAGCTCCTCCTTCACATTGATGACGGGGACATCCACCGCCTCCCGCATCCGGGTCATAAATTCATCCTTGTCGAACTTCCAGCCGTAGGCGGACACCGGGTTGATGGTGACGCACAGGGTCCGGGCGGCCTCCTCCGTCTCCAGCCGCACCTGACGGGTCTGGAGCTTATCCAGCGCATCGCTGCTCAGCAGCACCTTGCTGGGATCCTTCACCACCAGCCGGGTATTCCGCAGCACGCCGGAGCGCAGCAGGGGCATCACCATGGTATCCGTCAGCGCCCCGGAGATCAGGGCCTCGCCGTGATCCTTCAGGCACTTCTCCAGCCCCTCCTCCATCTCCGGCGGCATGGTCTCCGCCTTGGGCAGATTCATCAGCCGGTACACATGGGCGGTGTCGGCCACGACCTTGTCGATGCTCATGTGGTATGAGGCCCCGGTGCAGAGGATGACCCCCTCCGCCACGGCCCGTGCGCCCAGAGACTTGCGGCCCAGAGCGCCGTCGATGATGGACTTGTCGGCCCCCATCTCGAAGAACAGCCGGGAGACCTCCTTGAGCTGCGTGGTGATGGACGGCCCTGCCAGCTGGACATTGCCGTCGCTGCGGGCCCGGAAGATCACCACCTCCCCCAGCGGCGTGGGGATGCCGGTGGTCTCCATGATCTCCAGCGTGGTGTCCCCCAGCCGCAGCATATCCTTGGCGGTGGCGATGAGAGTCCCCTCCCGCACGAAGATGCCGGGCTTCTCCGTGCCGGTGACCACGTCGGTGGACTCGCCGTCCCGGCCGATGGAGGTCAGGCCCAGCGTCCCCTGCAGGCGGTCGTGGTGCAGCATCCAGTTGAGCATGGTGGTTTTTCCGGCATTCTTGCACATTCCCACGATGGACATGGTCTGAACGCCGTTGAGCAGCTGTAACAGCTCTGCGGACATATCTACATACCCCTTCCGGTCAAATTTCAGTCAAATATAGATTATAGCGTATTTCGCCGGAAAAAGAAAGAGGAAAAACAAATTCTCCCTCTTTTTCGCCCGTCCCGTGCAAAATCCCGGAAAACCTCCGTCCCATTCTCCGCCAAAGGTTGTTTTATGGGAGAAACTGGCGTATAATAAAATGGAATATGCCAAGAAGTATAAGGAGGACCCTCCATGAAACTGATGGTCATCGACGGCAACAGCATCGTCAACCGGGCCTATTATGGCATCCGCCCCCTGTCCACACGGGACGGGCTATATACCCACGCCATCTATGGCTTTCTCACCACCCTCCAGCGGCTGCTGGACGAGGAGCAGCCGGAGGCGCTGTGCGTCACCTTCGACCGCCGGGAGCCTACCTTCCGCCATCAGGTGGATGAACGCTACAAGGCCCAGCGCAAGGGGATGCCGGAGGAGCTGGCCATGCAGCTGCCGTATCTGAAGCAGGTGCTCTCCGCCATGAACATTCCCCAGTACGATCTCACCGGCTACGAGGCCGACGATCTCATCGGCACCATCAGCCGCCGCTGCGAGGCATCCGGCTGGGACTGCGTCATCGTCACCGGCGATAAGGACAGTCTCCAGCTCATCACCCCCCATACCAAGGTGAAGCTGGTGTCCACCCGCATGGGCCAGACCACCACCAAGGACATGACGGAGGAGACCTTCCGGGAGCAGTATGGCTTCGCCCCCATCCACATGATCGACCTGAAGGCCCTCATGGGCGACGCCTCCGACAACATCCCCGGCGTCCCCGGCGTGGGGGAAAAGACCGCCATGGCGCTGGTGCAGCAGTATCACTCCCTGGCGGAGCTGTACCGCCTGCTGCCGGAGATCGACGCCAAGCCCGGCGTCATCAAAAAGCTGCAGGAGGGCAGGGAGAGCGCTGAGCACTCCCGGTATCTGGCCACCATCGTCACCGATACCCCGCTGAACTTCACCCCGGAGGACAACCTCCGCCGCCCCTTTGCTCCGGAGCTCTATGACCTGCTGCTGAAGCTGGAGTTTCAGAAGCTCATCGACCGGTACGGCCTCACCCCCCACCGGGACACCGAGGCCGCCCCGGAGTATACCGTCACCGTGGAGCCGCTGGAGACGGAGCAGCAGGCCCAGGCCCTGCTGGCCCAGTGGCGTCAAGCGGACCATGTGACCGTCTACGCCCTGCCGGACCTCTCCGTCCTCTCCGTCCAGTGGGATACCGGAGCGCACACCTCCGCCGCAGCGGAGCTGGATCAGAGCCGCTACACCGGCCCGTGGCGTTCTCTGCTGACGGCCCTGTTCTCCGCCGATATCCGCAAGGTGGGCCACCACATCAAGGACACCATGCGGGCGCTGCTGGAGCAGGACCTCCCCATAGAGGGCTATGGGTTCGATACGGCGCTGGCCGCCTATCTGCTGGATGCCACCGCCGGAAGCTACGACCTCCAGCGGCTGTTCGTGACCTACTATAATGAAGAACTGCCCAAGCCCCTGCATCTGGAGCCGGATGCCTTTGCCCCGCTGGCGGATACCGCCTCGGCGTGGGCGGCCCTCCACAGCTACTGCTCCGCCGTGGAGGCCCTGTATGAGACCCTGCCCCCCAAGCTGGAGGAGCTGGGCATGAAGGAGCTGTATCACACCGTGGAATTGCCTCTCTGCCCGGTGCTGGCCCGGATGGAGCAGCGGGGCTTTCTGGTGGACGCCAAGGCACTGTCGGACTTTGGTGAGAGCCTTACCGGCGCCATCCGCCGGCTGGAGCAGCGGATCTATGACGCCGCCGGGGCTCCCTTCAACATCAACTCCCCCAAGCAGCTGGGCAAGGTGCTCTTCGAGGATCTCCAGCTGCCCCACGGCAAGAAAACCAAAACCGGCTGGTCCACCAACGCCGACGTGCTGGAAAAGCTCCGCTGGCAGCACCCCATTGTGGCGGACGTGCTGGAGTACCGGCAGTACAGCAAACTGAAAAGCACCTATGCCGACGGCCTGCTGAAGGTCATCGACGCCGACGGCCGCATCCGCACCAGCTTCCAGATGACGGTAACGGCCACCGGCCGCCTGTCCTCCACGGAGCCCAACCTCCAGAACATCCCCACCCGCACGGAGCTGGGCAGCCAGATGCGCCGGATGTTCGTGGCGGCGCCGGGGAACCTGCTGGTGGATGCCGACTACTCCCAGATCGAGCTGCGGCTGCTGGCTCACATCTCCGGCGACGAGGTGATGCAGCAGGCCTTCCGTTCCGGGGAGGACTTCCATACCCTCACCGCCTCCAAGGTGTTCCACGTACCGCCGGAGGAGGTGACCCACCAGATGCGTTCACGGGCCAAGGCCGTGAACTTCGGCATCGTCTACGGCATCTCCCCCTTCTCCCTGTCTCAGGACATCGGTGTCACCGTGGCCGAGGCCAAGGAGTATATGGAGCGCTACTTCGCCACCTACACCGGCGTCCGCCGGTATATGACGGAGGTGGTGGAGCAGGCCCGGCAGCAGGGCTACGTCGTCACCCTCTTCGGGCGGCGTCGGGCGCTGCCGGAGCTGAAGAGCTCCAACTTCAACCTCCGCTCCTTCGGGGAGCGGGTGGCGCTGAATATGCCCATTCAGGGGACGGCGGCGGACATCATGAAACTGGCCATGATCCGGGTAGAGCAGCGGCTCTCCGGCGAGGGTCTGGCCGCCCGGCTCATCATGCAGGTCCACGATGAACTCATCGTGGAGTGCCCGGCAGAGGAGGCCCCCCGTGTCCAGGCCCTCCTGCAGGAGGAGATGCAGGGCGTCGCCCGGCTGTCCGTCCCCCTGCCCGCCGATGCCCACAGCGGCCCCGACTGGCTCTCCGCCAAGGGCTGAACAATTTGACAGATATCGAGGTCATCCTATGAACAACATCAAGATCGTACCCATGAACGCCGATCATCTGGAGTCGCTGGAGCGGCTGGAGCGCATCTGCTTCTCCCGTCCCTGGTCCCGGAAGATGCTGGCGGAGGAGCTGGAAAATCAGTGCGCCGCCTTTCTGGTGGCGGAGGACGCCGTCACCGGCGATGTGCTGGGCTATGCGGGACTGCTGGTGGCCGCTGACGAGGGCTATATCACCAACGTGGCGGTGTTCCCGGAGCAGCGCCGCCGTGGCATCGCCGGGCAGCTGCTGCAGGTCTTTCTCAACTTCGCTGAGGCCAACCGTCTGGCCTTCCTGACGCTGGAGGTGCGCCCCTCCAACGCCGCCGCCATCGCTCTGTATCAGGGCTTCGGCTTTCAGGAGGTGGGCCGCCGCAAAAACTACTACGACCTGCCCAAGGAGGATGCCCTGATCCTGACGAAATACTACACGGAGGAGGCGGCGCAATGAACATATTAGCTTTCGAGTCCTCCTGCGACGAGACAGCGGTGGCCGTGGTCCGGGACGGGCGGACGCTGCTGTCCGACGCCATATTGTCCCAGGCGGATATGCACGCCCTCTATGGCGGCGTGGTGCCGGAGATCGCCTCCCGCAAGCACGTGGAGGCCATTGCCGGCCTGACGGATCAGGCGCTGGCCGATGCCGGGCTCACCAAGAGCGACGTGGACGCCGTAGCCGTCACCTATGCCCCCGGTCTCATCGGCGCCGTGCTGGTGGGGGTCAGCTTCGCCAAGTCCGTGGCCTATGCGCTGGACGTGCCGCTGATCCCGGTCCACCACGTCCGTGGCCACATCGCCGCCAACTATCTAGCCTTCCCGGAGCTGGAGCCGCCCTTTCTGGCGCTGGCCATCTCTGGCGGCAACACCCTCATCGTAGATGTCCGGGACTATACGGACATGGCGATCTTAGGGGCCACACGGGATGACGCCGCCGGCGAGTGCTTCGACAAGGCGGCCCGTGTGCTGGGCCTGCCCTACCCCGGCGGCAAGCCCATGGACGTTCTGGCCCAGCAGTCCCCCGGCGGCAAGTATACCCTGCCTCGTGTCCATGTGGAGGGAGCGGAACTGGATATGAGTTTTTCGGGCCTGAAAACGGCGGTGGTGAATCTGGCCCACAATGCCCAGCAAAAGGGCGAGCCTCTGGATGCTGCGGCGCTGGCCCGTGACTTCACTCAAGCCGTCAGCGACGAGCTGGTCCCCCGTGCCATGGAGGCCGCCCGCCGCACCGGCCGACGCACCATCGTGGCCGCCGGAGGCGTGGCCGCCAACTCCATCATCCGGGGCGATCTGGAGCGGGCCTGCCGTCAGGCGGGCTGCCGGCTGTACCTGCCGCCTCTGCGGCTGTGCGGTGATAACGGGGCTATGATCGGCGCACAGGGCTACTATGAGTATCTGGCGGGACATACGGCGGATCTTTCCCTGAACGCCTACGCCACACGGGATCTGGACCGTGGATAAAATTGCACGAAAGGGAGCGACCTCTGTATGGCCGCTCCCCTTCTTTTCGGCTCTCTCCAAGTTATGGTAACTCCCCGTCTACTCACAGGAAAAACGCCTTTACATTTTTACATTATGTAAATTATATTCACCTTTCTGCTCCGGTGTAAAACTGCGTTTGCGCCCTGTGGAAAAACCGGTGCATAATGTGGAAAACCTTTTTCCGACAAGGTTTTTCCCGGTGTGGAAAAGTCTGTGGATAATGTGAATAACTCTTTGTAAAGGTTTATTTACAAAGAGTTATGTAAAACTCAGGCGAATCCTCCCCCATCCTGTCGCCGTGTAAAAAAGTCCGGTTTTTCATGGATTTTCTCCTCTTTTCCGCACCATTTTCCAAAGGGGCTTTTTGGGGGTTTTGGACGGGCTTTGTGGATTCTGTACGCACCGGGGTTTCTTTTGTCGCAAAACTTTGGTGCCGATTACGTTATGTATTATTCACCCCGGAATTTTTAGTTGACAAATCCCCGAAAATGTGGCACAATACAATGCGTGGCTGTGTGCAGCCCCTCCTATTTTGCTTGTGTGGCTCAGTTGGTAGAGCAGCTCACTCGTAATGAGCAGGTC
>ERZ827488.4460-NODE-4460-length-10037-cov-2.729112_pt1 | contig 10037 bp, 9 predicted proteins | sample MGYA00519771_ERZ827488 | MGnify/ENA primary metagenome ERZ827488 (study PRJEB31778, sample SAMEA3449323) | human gut metagenome | biome: human gut; feature: human-associated habitat; material: faeces | place: United Kingdom | collected 2010/2012 ...
AACTCTTACGACAATTATCAACGCTATGGACGACGGAAGTTATGACGCAATCTTTACAATCGGCACTGCATGCACGCAAACTCTTGTTAATTTAGCATCTGACACACCTTGCTTCTTCTGCGCAGTATCTGCCCCTGTTGAGGCTCAGGTTATTACAGATATGAACACACCTGACAAAAATGCAACAGGCACATCAAATGCAATCCCTGTATCGGACATTATTGATATGGGATACAAAATCACTCCTGACGTTAAAAAGTGGGGCTTTATTTATTCAACATCACAAATTAATGCTGTAAATACTGTTGAATCAGCGCAAAAATATCTTGACAAAAAAGGTGTTAAATACGAAAGCGCAACTGTTGAAACATCGGCAGACGTTAAATCTTCAACAGAAACACTTATTAAAAAAGGCTGTGACGTTATCTTCGTACCTAACGATGCAATTGTTCAAGATGGTGTAAGTGCGCTTGCTCAGGTTTGCAACGAAGCAAAAATTCCTACTTACTGCTCATCTGCAACAACAGTAAACAGCGGTTGCCTTGCTACTCTTGCTATTGACGATAAGGGCATCGGCGCTAAAACCGCAGACAAATGCATTAAGTATATGAAGGGTACAAAAATTGAGGAAATTCCGGCTGAGGTTGTAGGAATTGACTATTGCACATTCAATTCCGGCACAGCAGATATGCTCGGCGTAAAAACTCCGGATAAGAACACTATCGGCTACGAAATTCAGGTAGTAAATAAATAATTAACTAAAAAACAAACTATTAAGGACAAATTATGCAGGTTTATATTACGGCAATCGAGGAGGGATTTCTTTACGGACTTCTTGCCCTCGGTATATACATTTCACTTAGAATACTTGACATACCGGACCTTACAACAGAGGGTTCATTCGGCTTCGGCTCGGCTGTTGCGGCTATTGTTGCAAGCAAGGGATTGAGCGTTACAAGCTTTATTGCGGCTTTTGCGGCAGGTGTGCTTGCAGGAATTGTAACAGGTCTTTTGCAAACTAAGCTTAAGGTTCACCCTGTTTTGGCAGGTATTATTACAATGAGCGGGCTCTATTCAATAAATTTAATGGTAAGAGGTTCGTCTAACCTTAACTTTAACGATAATTCCGCATTCACAAGATTTTACAAGGCAGTAGGCATAAGCGGTGCGGATAAAAAGATAGCAGGTCTTGTTATCGGTGCGGTTATTTGCATATTAGTGCTTATACTGCTTATTGTATTTTTCAGAACTCATCTCGGTCTTTGCATAAGAGCAACCGGTGACAACCCCGATATGGTAAGAGCGTCATCGATTAATGTTGATTTTTCTCTTATTTTCGGTTTAGCGCTTGCAAACGGACTTATTGCCCTTTCAGGTGCGCTTATTTCCCACTATCTCGGCTTAAGCGACCAAAGTTTTTCAAACGGCACGCTTATTTACGGTCTTGCGGCAGTAATAATCGGTGAGGCAATATTCGGCAAAAGGAATGTTGCACTGGGTTTAACAAGTGCGGTAGTAGGCTCGGTTATTTATAAGATTATAGTTGCATTTGTTATTGACGTTTCTCTCTTTGGCAAGAACAGTGAAAACCTTATGAAGCTTACTTGTGCAATCATTGTGGCTGCAACACTCATTATTCCTGAAATTAAGCACAAAATCGAAAATGCAAAAGCAAAGAAGGAGGCAAGAAAAAATGCTTGAAATTAAAAATGTCTCCAAAACCTTTGCAAAGGATACTGTCAATGAGCACAAAGCATTAAACAACATTAATCTAACGCTTAATGACGGCGAATTTGTAACTATTGTCGGCTCAAACGGAGCAGGCAAATCAACGCTTTTCAATATGATATGCGGAACATTTGAGCAGGACAAAGGCAGAATTATACTTGACGGCAAGGATATTTCCTTTATGCCTGAACACAAAAGAGCAAGGCTCGTCGGAAGGGTTTTCCAAGACCCTATGAAAGGTACTGCTCCTAATATGACGATTGAGGAAAACCTTGCACTTGCGTATTCCCGTGCTGGCTCAAGTTTCTTTTCGCAGGCAATCGGCAAAAAGAAAAGAGAATATTTCAGAGAACATCTTGCAAGATTTGATATGGGACTTGAGGATAGAATGAAAACTAAAATCGGTCTTTTATCAGGCGGTCAAAGGCAGGTTGTCACTCTTTTAATGTGCACAATTGTTACCCCTAAGCTTTTGCTTCTTGATGAGCACACGGCAGCTCTTGACCCTGTAACGGCGGACAAAGTTATGAAAATCACAAACGACATTGTTAAGGAAAACAATATTACCACTATGATGATTACTCATAATATGTCACAGGCGCTTGTTACCGGTACAAGGACAATAATGATGGACTCGGGAGAAATAATCATTGACCTTGACAGTGTCACAAGAAAAGAAATGAACGTGTCAGACCTTTTAAAGCTTTACCGTGAGCGAGAAATGAAAGAATTTGACAATGACCGTATGCTTTTGCAAAAGGACTAAAACGAAACCAATCCCCCACTCTGTTTAAAAGCAAGTGAGGGATTTTTGTATAAAAAGAGGAATAAATATGAATATTACAGTATATCTCGGAGCATTAAAGGGCAATGACGAAAGCCTTGAAAAAGCAGTAAAAGAACTTGGTACATTTATAGGAAAAAGCGGCAACACGCTTATTTACGGCGGCTCAAAATCAGGACTGATGGGATTAATTGCCGAAAGCACATTAAACTCAGGCGGAAAGTCAATAGGTGTTGAGCCACAGTTTTTTATTGATAAAGAACTTCAATATGATGGCTTAACACAGTTAATCATAACTGATGATATGAGCGAAAGAAAGGCGAAAATGATAGAACTCGGCGATGCTTTTATCGCATTTCCCGGAGGCACGGGAACATTGGAGGAAATAAGCGAGGTTATGTCAAAAGTATCACTAAAACAGCTTAACGCTCCTTGCATATTATATAATTTAAACGGATATTACGACAGCCTTAAAAATTTGCTTAATAATATGATTAAAATGGGACTTTCTACAAAAGAACGCCAAGAAGGAATATATTTTGCAAATAATTTAGGTGAAATTCGGAAAATTTTAAATTTGAAATAATAACAGCCACTCTCACATTATTAACGAGAGTGGCTGTTACTTTTTTGCGTTTTTGTATTTTATAACGATTGATTTTTAAGCGCTTCACCGAGGGAACTTTTTCTTATCTTTAAGAGCATTGCGATTGCAACAAGCACATAGCTTACAACGCCCAAAACAAACATTGATACATAACAGCTATTTGAAATTATATAAGGCACATAGCCGGTCATTTGGGTATAAAGATATGATTTAAAGCACCAACGAAGCACAACGGATATAAGCGGAATACTTATCAAAAGCGACAGCACAACAACAATCGACGTCATAATAATATAAAGCCTGCCTATTTCTATATCAGAGAAGCCGAGTATCTTTGTCATAGAAATTGATTTGCTGTTTCTTTCTATAATCTGCTTTGTTAGAATATACATAATCAACAGAAAGATAACAATTCCAAGCATTTTGAATACCTTTACAAATTCAAGCATAGAAACCTGCATTTGAGTAACAACCTTGTTAAAATCCTTTTCTGTTACGACTGCCGCAACATCGTCATCACTCAAATCATTCAATTTTTCATTGCTGAAATAACCCGTGAAATAGTCGGTATCTTCATTAAACATTTGAAGATAATCGCCCCTACTCATAAACACGGTTATAGCGGCGTCATATTTATAATCACCGGCAATCTTAAATAAATACGTCTTATCGGTATATTTTTCCTTAAGCGTAACCTCATCGCCGACCTTTAAACTGAATTTATTCATCATAGCACTCGAAACAACAACCTCACCTGTAGGAATTGAGGTATTGATATATTTACTGTCGTTTGAAATGCCATAGATTGAAACATCGTCTGCCATAAATTTTTTATCAGTTGTTTCAAGAGTTGTAAGACAGAATTTTTCAGCATTTTTGTTGTCGGTTTCTTCTTGATTAATCATTACATATTGGTATTTTGAAATCATACTTTCCTTAACCATATTTGAATAATCCTCAAGAAGAGGTGCATACATAGAGCCGATAACAACGAGTGTTCCCGCAAGAAATATACCTAAAAACATTGTTAAATAAGACGGAACATTTTGGAAAAGAACACGCAATCTAAACTTTGAGAAAAGTCTCATTTTCTTTGGAAGCTTAATAACCTTTTTCTGTCCTCTTTGTTTAAGCTCACCTCTTATAAAATTCAGCGGACTTATTTTAAGCTTTTTAGCAAGAACAAAAGAATTAACCGCAAGCATTATTATAAACGGAGCAATGGTTGTTTCTAAAAATGCATCCATATTCCAAAGCATTTTATAAGTCGGAAGCGAATAGTTGGAATAATAAACGCTGACGAATGCCTTTTGAAACACGGTATAACCGAACACGTTACCTATCAGTGCACCCATTACCGTCACCACCATTGGCATAAACAGATAATGCCTTATAAGTTCTCCTTTGGAATAACCCATTGCCCTAAGCGTTCCGATAACGTTGGCCTCTTTAGTAATTGTGTTAGATGTTGTGACTGCAAACAAAAATGCAATGACAATCATAATAATATATGTCATAAGCTGCATTGTTGCCTTATCAGAACTTGAGTCCTCAATAGAATAGCTTATTGATTTATTTATATATTTGGCACTGTAATCCTTAATTGTAATAATTTTGCTGTCATCAAACTTGAAATTATTTACAATTTTTTTAAGCTCTCCTAAATCGCTGTAAATTTTGGAACAATTATAAAGCTTTGCGTCGCTTACTGCATCAACAATTTTATAAACGGTATCAAACATATCGTCAAAATCGTTTAAATTATTCTTTGACTTATAATCATCAAGACTGATTTTAGGGGTTTTATCAATATTATCTAAATCCCAATCGTCCTTGTTTTCTTCTGCGTCCTCAAGCGCATTTTTAAGATTATCATATTGTTTTTGAGTTATACCTAGTTCTTTTGCAAGTTTTTTATCATCACTTAAACCTGCATTTCTTATTGCGTCAAAATATTTTGATTTGAGCACATTTTCTGCATCGGTAAATTCGTTTTTTAAACTTTTAATATAAACTCTTGCACTGTCGTACAAATCGTCCACCTGCGACTGAACAAGAGGTTCATCATACTCTTTCAAAATGTTTTCAAGAGAATCGGTTAATTTTTCGCTTCTTGCATTTTCCGCTGTTTCGTCAGCCGGCTTATTGTTATAAATCCACGCATAATTAACGGTTTCGTGTGCATTTGACAGGGTGCTGTAGCCTTCATCGTTCATAACGGCAACTCCAAATCCGACAGCATCAAACATCATATCCGAATTTTTTTCAAACAATGCGCTGTAATCAGAGAGTGCTACTAAACCGCTGACTTTATAATTTATATTTTTTATCTTAATTTTATCGCCGATTTTAATTTTATTATTTTCGGCGAACATACGGTCAAGAGCTATTTCATACTTACTCTTCGGCAGCTCACCGCCCATAAGGCATTGCTTATTAACCTTATCTCGCACCTTATAGATACGAAGATTTTTTGAGCCGTTAATAATGTTTTCTTCTTTATAATTAAGTTTGTAAAGTTTTAAATCATTGTCATTTTCTATTTGTTTTAATATCTTATCACTCGGCTTAATATTAAAAGAAAGATGACCGTCTTCAATATTATATTTTTCAAAGCTTTCATCACTCATCGCCATAACGGAATTATCAGCAACAAAAAAACCTGAAACAGCACCTATAAAAAACACAAGAAAAAGAAAAATTGCAACATATTTGCCAAAATCCGATTTTAAATCACGTTTAAATCTTTTATTTAAAGGATTAAGCATATTCCACCCTCCTTACCATTCAAGGTCAGCGGCAGAAATCTTATTTTCATTTACGTAATTCTTACGAATTTCGCCGTCACGCAGGGTGAACACTCTGTCAGCCATATTTTTAATTGCGTCATTGTGAGTAACCATAATGACGGTATTGCCGTACTTTTTATTAACATCCTCCAAAAGCTTTAAAATTTGCTTAGAGGTGTTATAATCAAGAGCACCCGTAGGCTCGTCACAAAGAAGAATATCGGGATTTTTAACTACAGCCCTTCCTATTGAAGTTCTCTGTTGCTGACCGCCGGAAAGCTGTGAAGGAAGCTTATCTGCTTGGTCGCTAATTCCAAGCGTATTCATAAGCTCATCAATATCAAGAGGATTATCGCTTAAATAAGCACCCACCTCAATGTTTTCTCGTACCGTTAAATTAGGAATAAGATTATACATTTGAAAAACATAACCTATATGCTTTCTTCTGTAAAGAGTAAGTTTCTTTTCACTCATTAAACGTGTTTTTTCATTATTAATTGCGATATAGCCCTCGTCGGCAGATTCGATTGCGCCGATGATATTAAGAAGCGTCGATTTGCCCGAGCCGCTCGGCCCAAGCAAAACACACATTTCTCCCTTTTCAATAGACAAATCGATTCCTTTAAGCACTTCTACCCTGCTGTCACCCTCGCCGAAATGCTTTTTAATTCCTTTAATTTCTACAAAACTCATTTTTTCTCCTTTATCACAAAACAGTTAGCCTACACTAACTTTTCAGTTAAAAAAACAAGGTTAGTTTTGCCTAACCTGTAATTATAATATCACATTTTGCAAATATTGTCAATTAATTAATAAACAACTATGCTTGAAATTTTAAGAAGCAAAATATATAATTAAATCATTAAAACAAAAAGAGGTGCGCTATGACACTGCAACAGCTTAAATATTTAGTAACCGTTGCCGAATGTAAAAACATTACAGAGGCTGCAGAAAAACTTTTTATATCACAGCCAAGCCTGAGTGCGGCTATACACAATCTTGAAAAGGAAATGGGAGTGACTGCCTTTGTTCGTTCAAACAAAGGCGTCAGCGTAACAAGAGAGGGTGAAGAACTTCTTTCATTTGCACGCAATTTACTTGAACAGGCAGACATAATGAAGGATAGATTTTGTAATGACAAAAGCAGAACACCTAAATTTTCTGTTTCATGTCAACATTATTCATTTGCCGTAAACGCATTTGTAGACGTTGTTAATAAATACGATGCAAACATTTACAGTTTTATTCTTCGTGAAACACAGACAGGAGAAATAATTGACGACGTTGCAAACGGAAGAAGTGAGCTTGGTATTCTTTATCTTTTTGAACACAACGAGGATGTACTGACTAAGCTTTTTAAAAAGAACGATTTGGTTTTTGAAGAAATATTCAAAGCCTCCCCTCACGTATTTATAAGCAAAAATCACCCGCTTGCAAATAACGATATTATCACTCTTGAAGAATTAAAGCCTTATCCTTATTTGGTTTATGAGCAAGGAAAACGCAATTCTTTTTATTTCAGCGAAGAATTTTTAAGCGTGCTTGATATGCCGAAAAATATTCAAGTTAGGGACAGAGCAACTCTTTTTAACCTTGCTATCGGTCTTAACGGCTTTACCGTAAGTTCCGGCGTTATTGACAAGGAGCTAAACGGCGAAGATATTATTTCAAAAAAGCTTGATATGGACTGCACTATGAGAATCGGTCTTATAAAAAAGAAGAACATTATTCTTTCACGCTACGCAATTTCTTATATTGATGCTATCAAAAAGCACACAGCTATAGTTTAGACCTATAGCTATTGATGGTTTTTAAGTATTTTTCAAAACAATATTAATGTGCTAAACTGTACTCATCAACAAACGAAAGGATTTTTTTGATTATGAGTACATTAAAAACACCGTTTAGATATGATTTTGTAGGAAGTTTTCTTAGACCGCAGGCTTTAAAAGACGCCAAAACAAAATATCAAAATAACGATATTACAAAAGATGAATATGACAAAATCGTAAACGAGGAAATTACGAAATTAGTAGCAAAGCAAAAAGAACTCGGATTCCACGCAATTACTGACGGCGAGTTCAGGAGAACTTTCTGGCATCTTGATTTTATGTGGGGCTTTGAAGGAGTAGAGCACAAAGCAACGGGAGGCGGAGTACCGTTTAATGATGAACTTGCCGTACTTGACGATACATATTTAATCGGCAAATTCAAAGCTAAGGCTCACCCATTCGTTGAGTATTTCAAATTCTTAAAGCAATTTGAGGATGAAAACACCGTTGCAAAATACACAATTCCTGCACCGGCGCAAACTTATTTGCAGTTTATTGTGCCCGGTAGCATTGAAAAAACACGTAGTTTTTACGAAACGAATGAAGAACTGATTGAGGATATAGGCAAGGCTTATCGAAACGTTATAAAACAGTTTTACGATGCAGGTTGCCGCAATCTTCAGCTTGACGACTGCTCTTGGGGTTCAGCAATCGGCGACAGCGCAAATCAAGACGCTTTCGGAATTGATATCAACGAATTTAAAGAACAGCTTTTAAACGTAAACAACCTTGCGCTTGAAAATAAGCCTGACGATTTAGTAATAACCTCTCACATTTGCCGAGGCAATTATCATTCAACATTCTTCTCAAGCGGCGCTTACGACCCTGTGGCAGACTATGTATTTGCAAGAGAAAATGTTGACGCACTTCTTCTTGAATATGATGACGAACGTTCAGGCTCATTTGAGCCGCTTGCAAAGGTATCTGCCGACAAAAAGGTAGTTTTAGGGTTAATCACAACCAAGTCACCCAAGCTTGAGGACAAGAACGAGGTTATTAAAAGAATATATGAAGCGGCTAAATATATTTCTCTTGACAGACTTTGCTTAAGCCCGCAATGCGGCTTTGCCTCCTGCGAAATCGGCAACAAGCTTACCGAGGAGGAGCAATGGGCAAAATTAAAGCTTGTTAAAGAAATCGCCGAAGAGGTTTGGGGATAAATAAAAGGATTACATAAAAATCAAACTGTAGAATAATTCAAATAAAGCCATTCAATCTGAAAAAGACCGAATGGCTTTATTTATTGTTATTAAACTTTTAAATGAAGTGCTTCAAGTTCGCTTTTTACGTCATTTTCACATGAACGTATAGCAAGGTATGGTTTCATCAAAAAGCTTATTCAAATCCCAACCAAGAAGTTCTGAGCCGTATTTAATAACATCACGTGAACAGCCTGCCGCCTTCAAAAGCTTTGTAGCTTTATCTCTCGTAATATTTGCGTTCATCTCGTCATCCTAAATCACACAATACTTGCGCTTACAACTGCATTGAATATTGCATTTGCAAGAATTTTATGTCCTTGAGCGGTTAAGTGCTCTTGGTTGGTTTCACTCGGCTGAACATAATCGGCAGCACTTATTATATTAGTGTTCTTTTCATAAGCAATTCTTTTATATTCATTATGAAGCGCTTTAGCAGTTTTTACAGAATTAGTATCAAACTCAGGGTCGTATTCCTCTTTCCAAACATTTTCCCCAAGAAAAATCGGAGAAACAACTAGAATTTTCTCAGGTGAAATATATTTTGAAAATTCATCAATACACAAACCGAGACCCTTGGCGATTTTAAACGGATTTGATTTATAATAAGATTTACAATCATTCGTACCAAGCATAATAATCGCCGCATCAATAGGATAATTTGACTCTAATATTTCGGGCAGAGATTCGAGACCGTTGCGATTTTTTCTGTAAGCATCGTCAAATATGGTTGTTCTGCCACAAAGACCTTCTTCTAAAATACGAACATTTTGAAGCTTTTCCTGCAAAATACTCGTCCATCTGACGCCCCAAGGATATCTTTCGTTAGTCTTTGGAATCAAACCCCAAGTGTTTGAGTCGCCAAAGCATAAAAGTTGTTTCAAAATAATCACCTTGCTTTAATATGAATTGTTATATGCTTATTATAGCATCATCTCCTACTTTGTCAATAGGTTTTTAGGTATTTATCTTTATTTTGTAACAATATAGCGGTGATAATTGATATAAAAATAAAAAAGAGAAGCAACAAATGCTTCTCTTTTTTGGTGGCTCATCGGGGAATCGAACCCCGGACACCTTGATTAAAAGTCAAGTGCT
>ERZ827488.4461-NODE-4461-length-10028-cov-8.245262_pt1 | contig 10028 bp, 10 predicted proteins | sample MGYA00519771_ERZ827488 | MGnify/ENA primary metagenome ERZ827488 (study PRJEB31778, sample SAMEA3449323) | human gut metagenome | biome: human gut; feature: human-associated habitat; material: faeces | place: United Kingdom | collected 2010/2012 ...
TCAGTTTAACAGATTTTTGGGGATTTTGCGACTGCACTTACAGGGTACTACTCCACCGCTGTAACCACAGAAGATGTCCAAAAAGTAATAGCTTACTTCAAGGAGTTGTGGTATGTGTTGTGGCTACCAAAGAAAGGAGCGATGCTCATGGCAAAAAAACGTGCCAACGGCGAAGGTAACATTCGCAAACGCGCAGACGGGCGTTGGGAGGGTCGCTACACCGCGGGCTACCATCCCGAGACAGGCAAGCGCATCATCAAAAATGTGTTGGGTAAGACGCAGGCGGAATGCAAGGCGAAGCTAAAGAAAGCCATTGAGGAAAGCCAAGCATTGGACATCAGCTGCGCAAATGAATATACGGTTGCCACATGGCTGCGGACGTGGTTTGAATTATATGCCAAACCACACATTCGCCCATCCACCATGAACTACTACCATCGGAACATCGAACAGCATATCATCCCTGCTATCGGGGATATCCCGCTGAATAAGCTCACCACCCGTGACCTGCAAAAGCTCTACAACGATTTACAAAACAATGGCAGGTTGCGAAAGGTACAGAAAAAGGAGAAACCCGGACTGAGCAATTCCACTGTGCGCGGCATCCATATGATGCTGCACAATGCCCTTGACCGGGCGGTGAAAGAAAAACTCATTCTCACCAATCCCACGGAGAACTGCATCATCCCTAAAATTGAAAAACAAGAGATGAAAATCCTTCATCCAGACCACATCAGCGCATACCTTGACGCTGCTGAACAGCGCGGCGCACTCCCCATGTTTTATCTGGAACTGGTCAGCGGACTGAGAAAGGGCGAGCTGGTCGCGCTCCAATGGAGCGACCTTGACGAAGCCAACTGCACCATCTCCGTCAGTAAGCAGGCCAGCTGGGACACAGAGCACCAGCTCATTCTAAGCCGCCCCAAAACCGGCAATTCCATCCGCGAGGTGTCCATTCCGCAGGATGCCGTGGAGCTGCTGAAGCAGGAACACGCCAAACACCCCGACAATCCGTGGATGTTCCCGTCCGGCAGAACCGGTGAAATGTACTACCCCGACTCGGTGGTAACACTCCACAAGCGGATCCTCAAGGACGCGGGACTGGAGCATATCCGCTTTCATGATCTCCGACATACCTTCGCAACGCTGGCACTGCAAAATGGTGTGGACGTCAAAACCGTCAGCAGTATGCTCGGCCACTATGATGCCGGATTCACCCTCCGCACCTACACCCACGCTACGAGGCAGAAGCAGGACGAAGCCGCACAAACGATGGGCAGCTTCATGGCGCAAGTGATGTAAGCAGAAAAAGGATGCGAAATACCGGAGAGGGGGCAAAACCTCCTCTCCGGTACTCTTTGAACCTATCCGCACATTTTTAAAGTGCTCCCCAAGTCAAGGACATTTTCATTTGACCCATAGCGGCTGCATACCGGCGGGGTACTCACCTGTGGTGATGTAGTGGTAATATTCGTTAGGGGATAGCTTCGCCAGATCCCACTGGCAGCGGTCGTTGTTGTAGTAATCCATCCAGCGGTCAATGGAGGCTTTGGCGGCCTCAAAAGACGTCCACCCCGGGATCTCACTGGCCAGCTCGTCCTTCATGTGCCCGAAGAAGCTCTCTTGGGGCGCGTTGTCCCAGCAGTTCCCTCTGCGGGACATGGACCGCCGCAGTGCGCTGTTCTCCACCAGCTGGATGAACTTCAGACTGGTGTAGTGGGTCCCCTGGTCGCTGTGGATCACGGTCTCCTTGCTCAGCGAGATCCCATGGTGCTTTACCAGCAGCTGGACCGTTTCCAAAACAAAATCCACTTCCAGCGATTCGCTCATCGCATAGGCCAGGACCTGCTTTGTGCAGGCGTCCAGGATCGTGGAGAGGTAGCAGAATCTGCCGCAGAGCGGGATGTATGTGATGTCCGTCAGGAGGATGGCTCTCGGCCCATGAGACTCGAATTCCCGGTTGACCAAATTCTCCGCGGCGCTGCCCATTCGGATGGATCGCTGCAATCTGCGGTAGGGATTCGGCTTTCGGATGGGGCAGGTGAGCTTGTATTTCCGCATCAGGCGGCGGATCTTCTTCACGTTCATTCGGATACCCATGTGCAAAAGCCGCATATGAATGCCGCGAACGCCCTTTGCGTAGCCCCGGAACCGGTATGCCTCCAGGATCTGTTCGAATGCCGCCCGGTCCTTCGCCTCCCGAAGCTCTCTGTTTTTTTCAGAACGCACCCAGTTGTAGTAGCCGGAGCGGGAGACACCTGCCAATTCGCACAGGTCTTTCACGGTGAGGATGTTGTTCCGATCCGCCAACGCAGCGCGAATGGCCTCAAATCTCTCTCCGGCGCTGTCCATGGCTATTCTCCCGGCTTGCCGTGCAGCCGCATGACTTTTTTTAAGAACGCCATCTGCTGCTGGAGACACAAAATCTCCCGTTTCATGCGTCTGGCGGCTTCGTCAGACGAGGCGGATGCCCCCTCTGTCTGGTTGCTCCCGCCGCCTGGTATACGCACACCGCCCCGGGCGCCCTCATGAAAGCCCTCTGGCGATCTGGCCTCCCGCCGGATGCGCTTTGTAGTATTGTGGATCCGCTCGAAACCCAGAACTTCCGTGTTATAGCCCAGCTTGCGGAAGGCGGCTGTGCCGGTGTAGCCCTGGAGACTGAGCGCCCAGAACGCCTCCTTGAAAGCGAGGGTGTAGGATATGCTGTCTGCCGTCACCCGCAGCGTGTAGGGGTTTGCCTGCAGATGCTTCAGTTCCTCTGGTGTGAATTTCTTCTTCGTGCCCATACAGCATCTCCGTTCGGTAGTTCTATCATAACACAGGTGCGGCACTTCTGACCCTATGGGTCAAATGCGTGTCCGCCGAACGGGGCCATGGGTCAAAATCTCGTGTCCATTTTCTTGGGTACAGTTTATTCCGCGTGTGGGTCACGGTGTGGGTCAGGCAGTTGACCCACATTTTGACCCACACATTTTTCAGCATTTTTGCAACAAAAAGCATCGAAAACCGAAGTTTTCGATGCTTTTTTGTCGGGTGTTGACAGAAAAGATGCAGGAGCAAAGTCTTGTGCCGCAAGGGTTTGCGGGCTTTTGAGGCTCGATTTTCCGTTTTGCAATTCGAACCCCCAGCATCTTGTGATGACGGATGAATGATCTGTAAATGTGCGCGTGAATCTGTAAATTAAGTATACGTGAAAATACATAAAACGTCAATTCCAATAGACCAATTTTACGAGCCTTTCATTTGAAGATCCTTTGCGCTATCAATCGTCATGTTTGTTTCCTCCTGTTTTTGTCTTGGGCGTAGCCTGCGTCAACACAATGGCATAACGTAGTCGGGAAAGCTATTCGTGAACCCGGACAAAGATTTATGCCTGAGCTTGTGAAAAACTTACTTAAATAGAAAGTGGAGACACATTAGCCAATCGCCAGTGCGCCTCCACTCATCATTTCAGTCGGATAATCTGATTATAGAGCATTATGAACTCTTTCTCTACCACCATGTTTTCGTGGTAGTGTCCGAAAAACCAGTATTGGAATCGGCATCGCTCTCGAACCTCATCGAGAAAGTCTGTCAGGGCATCCCGTTGGAACAACCCGCCGCTGAATGTGTCCTGAATGCTACTGGGGCAGCAGTGGGTGATGATGTAGTCCAAGTCCCAACCTGTTTTGTCCAGTGCTTCTCTTGCGGTCCGGTATTCGTCCTCGCCGGGCAGTTCCTCTTTCCACCAGGAGCGGTGATTGACTCGGTAGAGAGCGCCTGCGGCGTTGAGCTGCCGCAGCTTTCGCTCATAGTCCGGATTATCCGGTTCCAGAATGCCGTCCCGGATATCGTGGCTGCTGGCGCCGCCCATGGTAAATATCCGCTTTCCGCAGATGTTATAAAGCTGGCCCCGCATCAGATGCAGGACGCTGGGGCGTATGGCCTGTACCAAGCCGCCGTGCCATTGGCTGATTGGATAGTTGCGGAGCAGATCATAGTTTTCATGGTTTCCGCTGACGAACAGCGTGGTAAAGGACCTGGTCTCCAGCCAGTCCAGCCACTGCTGCTCCGCATCGCCGCCATCCCAGACACCGCCGAAGTCGCCATTGTCCTGAATTCGGGATAAAGGAGATTATACCGAGTAAATTTCTATACCGAAAAATTTCAGAATCCTGTAAATAAGCAGATTCTACATAAGATTTTTCGGTATAGTATTTTCAATCCAGTGTATAGAGGGCTTGCTTTGCATTCTTGTTTTTCCAGAGTTTCTCAGTGCCTCCGATGATTGGCACTGACTTGTTGATGGCATCACTCATCATCTCCAATGTAGCAAAAGCATAGAAACCAGATGTGGTGGATATGCTTTCATGCCCAAGCAACTGCATTATAAATGGTAAAGGAATGCCGTTTTTATACAAATCCATTGCTTTTGTTTTTCTAAACAAATGGCAGTGAACATTCTCCGGAACCGCATTGCATGTCTCTCGGGCCATCTTTGCCGCTGTACCAACCACGAGACTAATGCTGTCTGTGGAAAGTCTGTGAGGTTTTCCGTCCCTCATGCTATAAAACAGTGGGGCGGACTGTTCCGATGGATGAAACTCCTTCAGATAGGAATTAAGGTGAGCCACAGTCTTTCTCATGATTGGAACATTGCGCCTTTTTCGACCCTTTCCAATTATAGAAATATAGGGGTTAGGTACATCAAGGTGCAGTGATTCTATGTCAAGGTCGGCCAATTCTTGCACCCTGGCTCCTGTATCATATAAGAGTATGAGAATCATTCTGTTCCGTCGGTGTTTCTGCGTGTTCATATCATAAGCAGATAGAATGGCAGCTGTTGCTTCAGGCTGAAGATACAAAATAGGGTGCTTTTCTTCTTTTAGTTTTTGAATTTGGCAAACAGATTCATAGATACCACGAAGTTCAAAGTCCTCCTGTCCACAATATTTTAAAAAAGAACGGATAGATGTGATCCTGAGATTTATTGTTCTGGTTGATGCCCCTTGACCTTTCAACCAGATAATAAACTCTTTTACATAATCACGGGTAAACGCCTCAAAGCTTACAAGCTCATCTTCGATATTCTTTTTTTCTTTCAAGAACCGTAAATATGTTTTAAGTGACTGCTTATACGTTTCTATCGTCTTATCGGACAGGTTTCGTATAGCGGGCATATAATCATGCAGATAGGAACGCGCCATTGTCCAGAAACATTTGTCTCTTTTACGCTTATATCTCATATGGCTCAACCTCAGGCAGTAAACTCTCCAAGTTCTCTGTTGCAGCGGCATAGTCTGCAAAATAGTCAGGGATCAGGTGCACATAGTAATACGTCTTTTCAAGCGAGGAGTGTCCCATATAGCGCATGAGATAAGGAAGCATGGAAATGACATCTTTTCTCTCTTTAGCCCAACGTGCTATATTGGCACACGCAAAGTGGTGCCGGAAGTCGTATGGCCTTGGCTTAATCTCGCCATCTCGTTTGAGCCCTGCCGCAAGCCATATCTTTCTGAAATTAAATGGTATTGATGATGCAGATATGATATTACCGCTTGGTCCCGGGAAAAAATATTCTCGTTTAGGGAAACAATTCCTTATGGCACAATCATATTCTATCAGGTAAGATATCAACTCATCCGATAAAAATAGCCGACGGTCTCGATGTCCTTTTGATTGTAGGATATCCAGATAACCGTCACTAAGGTGGACATTTTCACAACGGAGATGTCTGGCTTCACCACACCTCGCACCGCAGCAATAGAGAAAACGGTACAGGGCCGGATAAACATAAGGACGCCCTGGTGTTTTCTTTCGGAGCACGTATGAGTCACATTCTTTAAAAAATCGTTGTATCTCGATGTCGGACAGCAAGTAAACTTCTGGTCGGAAAGAGTTCTGGGAAACAGGGTATTCAAGAACATATGCGTCTAAATCACCCATGGAGCGAAGATAGCGTCCGAACTCTCTAACAGGACTTATCCAAGGACCGCATTTTGAATTGGAGTGTTCAGAGCGTTCAATACTCCATCCTACTACGAGGCTTTTGCAGAGAACTGTGCTGTTGCCATGCTTGAAATTGTACCGATCTAAGCTCTTTAAACACCATTGAGCCGATGCATTATATTGTATGCCTATGGAATTTTTAAACTTTAGGAATGTTTCCAGAGATGGCCCGAGCGCACTTATAAAAAGACTCATGTATTTACCTTTCGAGATATTCCTGCAAGAGGCAGTACACATTCTTTAAGGTTACTTATGTCTGCGGTTATATAGATATCGGTAGTTCTTGTTTCCGCATGCCCAAGGATTGCTGCAATTGTTGTTAATGGAATGCTATTTTGAACCATCATCGATGCTGCGTTATGGCGCAGCATACACATACCCCAGATACGACCATCCTTTTGTATGCCAGCGCGTTGGAGTATGTTGCTTACGATATAGTAGCACGTTGAGTGTCCCCCCAAAGGTATAAAAGGTGCTTGGCTTCGCAAGAACACATGGTCATCGTCAACTCTGGGACGCTCCTCTAAAATATAGCGATAGATCGAATTCCCAATATCAACTGTTAATGGAAGGCATACAGCGTTGCCCGTTTTGCTTTGCTGAAAGAAAATGGTCTCATTGTCCCAGTCTATATTGGCGAGCCTCAAATCGACCACATCAACCGCACGCATTCCCGTAGTAAGTCCCAGGAAAAATATCGCTGCATCTCTGTGAGATACACTTGGAGATGATAGTACTTCTTCTATACTCATGATCTCATTGTCAGTAAACATTGGAACTATCCGCTTGGTGCGGTAAGGATGAATCCCTGCCACTGCAAAATAAAGATCTTCACGCCCAAAATGCCGGAAGATATTGCGCAATATGCAGAGGACATTACGCTGATGTTTCTGAGACCAAGAGCAAATATAATTTACGACATCTGATACAGCCAGATCCTTTAAGGTCAGTATTCCACCGTCCTCCATATAGCGAAGGAGATGTAACATCCCATTTTGAAAAAATCCGATCGTTCCAATATTTGAATACTGTGTTTTTAAGTGCTCCATATAATCCTGATAGATTTCTATGAGATGTATAGATTTCGGCAAATTCTTCTCTTTTGTGACCATTGAGAAATCAAAAGTGCCTTGGAGATAAAATGAATTTATTAGCCGCACAAAACGACCATACATGACATTCCGATATCCGACAAACGCTCCTGTTTCCTCATTAAACACATTATCAGCAAATATTTGACCAATGTTGACTGTATAAGTATCATAGCCATTTTCTGCGCAGAACTTCTTGAATCTATTGCTGACTTGTTTGTAGTTTTCGATACTTTTTACCGCATAGCCTGCATTGGTTAAAGCGGCTAAAAAGGCCTCGCACAAATCATTAATATCTGATTTCATAGAAGACACCCTCCATTTGCCTGGTGCTCCCTATAATATCAAAAATATTATGCCGAAAAAAGTCTTTAAATTATTGCATTTTCAGCGCAATATAAAAGATTTCGGGATAATATTTTTTTCGATATAATCTCCATTGTCCTGAATTCGGGATAAAGGAGATTTCGGAGGGGTATGGTTCGGTGACAGCCGCGATGACGGTTCGCTGGACTGGCTGGAAAGCCTGCCTTTCACGCTGGCGTTTGTAGACGGCAATCATGAAAACTTCGATGCGCTGGCGGCTTACCCGGTGGAAATGTGGTGCGGCGGCAAGATCCAACGCATTCGGCCCCATGTCCTGCACATGATGCGCGGGCAGATATTCGAGCTGGATGGCTATCGGTTCTTCACCATGGGCGGCGCCATGAGCCATGATATCAGATGCCGCACGGAACACGTCTCGTGGTGGAGACAGGAGCTTCCTTCGGGTGAGGAGTACGCCGAGGCCAGACAAAACCTTGACCGTGTCGGCTGGGAGGTAAACTATATTATTACGCATTGTGCAGCGACTGGCACTATCCGAGAGAGAAAGCACTACAACCGAGCAAATCAACTCACGGACTTTCTGCGAGAGATCCGAGAGAAGGCACGGTACGACTACTGGATATTCGGCCACTACCACGACAATCGAATGATCGATTTCACGCACATTCTGTTATGGGAGCAGATCGTGCAGATCATATGAGGTAAGACCGTGAAGGAAAGAATGGCAGGCTGCCGCTTTTTCCTTTGCGGCCTTTATAGTAAGACCATAATGAAAGCAGGCACGCGGCTTGACCTATTTCCATTCCTTGAAAAAGAAAAATAGGTAATGTATAATAATCTATCTATAAATAAAACTTTTTCCCGCTTTTATCGGCTATGGTCGAAATAGAGAAAAGAGGTGCCTCTTGAAACTATTATATGTCTGGATTGAGAGATTCCGAAATATTCAGCGGCAGGGTTTTGTTATTGATAATGAATACGATATTTCCGTAACTGCCTCAGAGGACGGTGTATGCGAATGCTACAGCGACAATGGCAAAACCGTCTATGGAACAGATCATTATGGCACGCGAAAAGTTTTTTACTGCAAGTTCAGCTTTACAAAGAATGCCCACTATCATGGTCATGACAAGGACTCTGCGATTCAAAGCATAGCTGCCCTCGTTGGCGAAAATGCTTCAGGCAAATCAAGCATTTTAGAGTGCATCTATCGGTGTGTGGATCAATCCAGCATTGCGAATAAGGAATGTCGTTATTTTTTCATGGTCTTCTTAGATACAGTTCGTCGGGCGATTGTTGTTCGATCAAAAGATGTTTGGCTGATCGGTGCCGAAGACAAAAGAATTGATTTACGCAATAGTGCGGGATATGAGGAATATGTGTTCCCGTTGTCTACGATTGAAAAAGTTGGTGTAGCCCATACACCAGAAATGCCTTGGCTGATAAGTATTTATCAAAACCATCGTGAGGAAACTCTGTATTCACATAACGTAATGGGGATTCCAACATTACCTATCAATATCGCGTTGAAAAATTTTAGAAATTCTTTTACCGGTATATTTGACTTCTTACGCGACTTTCCATGGTTAGGAGCTGACGGCAATTGTATCGTTTTCTATCTTAGGGATATGTTGACCATAGTTGAGCATTTACCATTATAAACTTCAAAAATCTTGCTTATCGAAGTAAAAAGGAGAAAACAGCGGTTACGTTGTTTTCTCCTTTTATGTCAAGACAATGCAAAGCAGACTGCACATAGCACCAGAAAGGAGAGGACTCATGAACATCCGCAAACCCACAGATTACAGTGCCGTGTTTTCCGCGCTGGATCAACTCATGGCATCGCGGCTTTCACAGATGGAATTGTACTGTGAGATTGGCCGGCTTGTCGCGGACAGGGCCGAAAAAGGTGCGGCTGTTGCAGCTTTCGAATATCTGCAAACGGCCTATCCAATGATTGATGGTTTTTCTCCCCGCAATTTGCGCCGTATGCGGGCGTTTTACGCGTCCTACGCGGAGTCCCCTGAAATCATGCGGCTGGCGATGAAGCTCGGCTGGACGCAAAATGTGACGATTTTAGAGGCATGCACCTGCAACGAGGAACGAATGTGGTATCTCGAGGCCACAGCCCGGTTTGGCTGGACAAAAGCTGTTTTAATGGAAAAGATAAAATCGGGTGAATGGCTGCAAATATCTCTCGACGAAACAGAGATTTCCTGTTATACTGAAAAGAGAGATGTAGCACAGGAGAGCAAGTGCGATGAAGAAGATACTCTTTGTTTGCCACGGGAACATTTGCCGCAGCCCAATGGCCGAGTTTGTAATGAAGGACTTGGTAAAAAAAGCTGGGCTGGCATCACAAATCCAAATCGAATCGGCAGCCACCAGCCGGGAGGAGATCGGCAATCCAGTCTATCCACCAGCACGGCGCAAGCTGGCAGAGCACGGAATCTCCTGTGGTGGTCACGCGGCACGACAGCTCACAAACAGAGACTACGAGGAGTACGACCTGCTGATTGGCATGGACAGAGCCAATCTGCGAGATATGCACCGCATCTGCGGTGGCGACTTTGCCGGAAAGCTGCACCTTCTGATGGACTACACCGACCATCCCCGCGATGT
>ERZ827488.4472-NODE-4472-length-10003-cov-3.089666_pt1 | contig 10003 bp, 9 predicted proteins | sample MGYA00519771_ERZ827488 | MGnify/ENA primary metagenome ERZ827488 (study PRJEB31778, sample SAMEA3449323) | human gut metagenome | biome: human gut; feature: human-associated habitat; material: faeces | place: United Kingdom | collected 2010/2012 ...
TTCGTATCGATCCCCTTATTTTATGATGCCACCGCGCATTACATAGCCTCTGGAGGGATCAAAGATACCGTCACATGCGCCGCCTGCAACGTCCATTGCTTCCAGAATGTGGATGTGGGAGCCGGGCATCTGACCGTCTCTTACAAGGAAGCATGCTGCTGCGAGAGAAGCCAGTCCGCTACCCACCAGATAAGCATTTTTGTTGTCAACGCCTTCCGGTTTTTCGGGACGGGCGAATGCTTCGTAGTTACCGTTGGTGTAGTAAATGCCCTTACTGTTTTTCTCATATTTGCCCCGCTCTGTGTTGCGGTAGTTCGGGTCAGGAGCAGGCATTTTGATGGTTTTTTCTGCGGTTTTTGCGACTGCTTCTTTAATCTCACCGGATAAGGTCTGACCTTCCTCTGCAAGATGGTCTGTATGTTTTTTTGCTGCAAATGCCGCTGCGCCGACGCCTGCTGCGAGGATAGCTGCCTTTGAAAGACCGGAATGTTTCTTTGCCATGATAAAATCCTCCATTTTCGATTTTCAATACAAATTTGTCAGTAAAAGGATGCCCGAATTTTCGGGAAACAATGAGAAATTTTTTCCTCTGTTTGTTTTGTAGCTGTATCATATCGCAGGAAATGGGGTTCCTCAATTCACAGAATCGAAAGAGTGTAGCAAAATTTCCCAGTTTTTGAAATGTGTCTAAGAAATAGGAGAAAACAGACGGACGGGTTGGCTTTCTATCCCGGACCTGGAGCTTTACATAAGATTGACACGGCGATAGATTTCGTTAAAATAGAAAGAAAGAGACAAAAAACAGGGGCAGTAGAGTATGGAATATTTGGATATCGTAGATGAAAATGGAGTACCGACCGGGAAAATAGCAGAACGGACAGCTGCACATAAGCAGGGACTGCGGCACCGTACCTCTCATGTCTGGATCCTGCGGGAACGGGCAGGAAAAGTCGAGGTACTGCTGCAGAAAAGAAGTCAGAATAAAGATTCCTTTCCGGGCTGTTACGATATTTCCAGCGCCGGACATATTCCAGCAGGGGTAGATTTCATTCCGTCTGCGCTGCGGGAGTTAAAGGAAGAACTGGGCTGCAGTGTTTCGGAAAATGAGTTGATTTATTGCGGACAGCGCAGATTTTCCTATGACGGCATTTTTCATGGAAAGGAATTTCATGACAGGCAGGTCAGCAACGTTTATGCGCTATGGCTGGATCGAAGGCCGGAGGATTTTGTCTTGCAGAAAGAAGAACTGGAGGAAGTGCGCTGGTTTGAATTTGAAAGCTGTCTGAGACTGGTTGAGAAGAACGAAATTCCGCATTGCATTTATTTGGAAGAGCTGCAGATGCTGCTTCCAGAGGTGCGGAAGCGGGAAAGGCTTTGTATTCTGGTCACGCCGCCAGTGACGGAGGAAGAAAAGCAACAGCTTTTGCAGGCTGCGCCGGGACAGAAGTTTTTCTTTACGGAAAAGCCGGAGTTGACAGAAGAACAGCTGCGGCGCGCGGACATTATCCTTGGCAATTTGCAGAGTCCTTTGCAGTTAAAAAAGTGTGAAAACCTCAAATGGATTCAGTTGAATAATGCCGGGACGGAAGGCTATTGTGAACCGGGGCTTCTGCCGGAGGGTGCACAGCTTGCGAATGCGACGGGTGCTTATGGAATGGCGATTTCGGAGCATATGATCGGTTGTCTGTTTGCCTTGCGGAAAAAATTGCTGCTGTATTGGGACAACCAGAAAGTACATTGCTGGCATTCGGAAGGACATGTAAAAGTAATCGAAAGATCGAATGTACTGGTGATCGGCTGCGGTGATATCGGAATGACGTTCGGCAGAAAGATGAATGCACTTGGCTGTCGGGTGAGCGGAATTCGCAGAAGAGTTTCTAAAAAGAGCGACTGCCCGGAATGGATGGAGGGTATGTACGGCATGGACAGTCTGGAAGAACTGCTTCCAAAGGCGGATATCGTGGCGATGAGCCTGCCGGGCAATGCATCGACGTATCATGTGCTGAGCCGGGAGCGGATTGCGTTGTTGTCGGACAATGCGGTTGTTTTAAACGTCGGACGCGGAACGGCGATCGATACGGATGCCCTTGCGGATGCGCTGTATGCGGGAAAAATCGCGGGGGCCGCGCTGGACGTCACAGATCCGGAGCCGCTTCCGGCAGACCATCGGCTCTGGAATGCGCCGAATCTCTTGATTACGCCGCATGTTTCCGGAGGTTTTTCCCTTCCGGAGACGCTGGAAAAGATCGTCGGACTGTTTGCAGACAATCTGGAACGGTATTTTGCAGGGCAGCCGATTGAAAATCTTGTGAATCTGCAGACGGGGTATCGGGAGTAAAGTGCCTGTAAAGCAACTGTGGATTGCTGGCAGTTATGTACCGCAGGCGTGTAGAGTCCCAGTGAATTGTGTGGGATTTTTAGCGCAAAGCGCCTGCAAAATGGAGATCAGTATGGAAAAAGCATATAAACTGGAATTTGGGGGACAGCCCGGCGGAGAGCTTTTCATGACTTGCTGCGGGTGCTCCCGGACAGAACCCCTGCACTGCTTCGGACCGGCGATGAAGCCGCATTATCTGATTCATTATGTACTAAACGGCAGGGGAATTTTCAAAATGGAGGGCGAGGAATATCCGCTGGAAGCAGGCTGCGGATTTTTGATTGAGCCGGGGCAGATGAGCTTTTATCAGGCGGATGAGAAAGATCCGTGGATGTACATCTGGGTCGGCTTTGCGGGTGAGCGCGCGGAAGAATATGTCAAAAGCATGGGGATTTCCCCGCGGCACCCGGTGTTTCATTCGGAGCAGTCGGATGAGCTTTACAGTATCGTCCGGGATATGATGGATCATAATACGGTCGGCGTTGCAAACGAGCTGCGCCGAAACGGTCTGCTGCATATTTTTCTGTCGGTTGTGGCGCAGAGTATGCCGGAGGAAAGGCGGGAGGAAACGGATCGGGCGAACCAGTATGTCCGCCGGGCAGTGGAATTTATTCAGCGTAACTACTGCAACCCGATCCGGGTGACGGACGTGGCGGATTATGTCTGTGTCAACCGCAGTTATCTATATACTCTGTTTCAGAAATCTCTCGGTATGTCCCCGCAACAGTTTTTGGCGGCGTACCGGCTGACAAAGGCTGCGGAAATGCTGATGGTGCCGCATCTGCCGGTGGAAAGCATCGCATTGTCCTGCGGATATCAGGATCCGCTTGTGTTCAGCAAGGCGTTTCGGCAGATGAAGGGGGTTTCCCCGACGATGTATCGGAAGCAGATTCAGCAGGACGAAAACCGCGTCAACCGGGAGCACTTAAAACAGGTAGAGGAGTTTATCTCCAGAGTCGGCAGGCTTGAGCTGGGCGGGGAGCCGTGACGGAAGCGCTGCGCGGGTGTGTCGGGCATGATAAAACGTAGGATGTTGCGGACACGCAGACAGATCGCGCAGCACCGTGACACGCGGCACGGCATACCTCGTTGACTTTACTTCCGAATTCCGGCGAGCACCTCGTTAGGAATAACAAATTCCGGGCAGCCCATGGACATCGGTGCAACATCGCCTTCGTTGAAGCAAACCACAACCTCGTTGTTCTGATTCAAATAGAAAGAAGTGTTGTCTGTGATAGAGGTAAAATCCCATTCCGGCATATCGGAATCGAGCCAGTAGATTTTATTTTCATCTGCCGCCATCTGTTCTTTCATCTGCTGTTTGATATTGTCGCTGATAGTGGTTAAATAATCACTGCCCTCCTGGAAAAGATCTGCAAGCTGCAGGCGTTTTCCGGTGGAAAGGTCAATGGTGTAGTAGTAGTTCCATTCCGCACCGCTTCCGGCAGACTGGAAGCAGATCAGTTTCAGGGTGAAATACTGATCGGTGGTCGCCAGAATTTCGGATTTGACGGTCATATTCTGGTAGCCTTCTTCGTTTTTCTTGCTTTCTTCGAATTCTGCGATCAGGCGGTCTGTGATGGTCTGAATCTCTGTATTGATTTCCTCTGCTGTTTTCTTCGTTTGTTCGGAAACGGCGGAGGATTTTTGTGTATCCGCGTCAGTGTCCGGTGCGACCGTTACCTCCGGAACCTGAATGTCTGCGCTGTTTCGGTCATCTTCGTAGTGATAGTCCCGGAAGGTAACGACTTCAACAAGCCTGGAGAGCACAGGAACCTGACTCATTGCGTAGGCAACGGAAGCAGAGGTGTTCGGTAAGATGACCAGAGCTGCAGCAGCTGCAGCGGCGGCGATCCCGCAGCGGCGTGTGATGGAGCGTCTGTGGGAGACAGAGCTGTGGGCAGCATTGGAACCCTGCTGGCTGTTCTCCTGCTTTGCCTGAGAGATCTTTAGTTTCATTTGTAAAAGCTGTTCTTCGGACATGTGGATGTCCTGATATTCTTTTTTCAATTCCTGTAACTGTTTTTCACGATTTTCCATAATAAAAATCCTTTCTGAGTGTGATGGCGGGGCTGAGCCACCGCTTGAATGGTGTTGAACTTGCTGCACGCTGATGGGTCTCGAATGTGGTCGGCAGCTGTGTCGGGCGGTCAGTCCAGCGACAACCGGAGTTTTTTGAGACTGCGGTATAGTCTGCTTTTGATGGTATTTGTGTTTTCTTCCATGATGGCTGCAATGTCTTCCAGCTTCATGTCTTCAAAATATTTCAGCTCTACGATCATGCGGTCGCGGGGCGGCAACAGCTCCAGCGCATGTTTCAGATCGAGATTCTCGTAAGCGTCTTCGTAGTGTAGCTCGTCGTTTCCTTCTTCCAACGGCTCCGTTTTTTTCTGCTTACAGAAAGAAAAAATCTCGTTGAGCATGATTCGATACAGCCAAGTGGCTGCATAACGGACCTCTTTTAAGTCAGAGCTGCTTCGGATAGCTTTATATGCGCCGTTCTGGACGATATCTCCTGCGTCTGCTTCGTTGTGGACGTAGCTGTAAGCGAGCCGGTAATATTGATCGTAATTTTGCAAAAGCAGATCTTCTACCGCTTTTTCTTTTGTTTTTCTGGATAATGATATCACGAAGAAATTCGCCTCCTTCTTTTGTTGTTCTGAGGATTAGACGTTGTAGGCGGGTAAAAAGTTTCAGGGAGTTTTAAATTTACTCTACCATACCATTATTTTTAACAAATTTGGTTGAAAAATTTTCGAAAATAGAACTATAGGTTCTTGAGTAGAACTAAAGGCTCGTGGAGCGGAACAGATAGGAAACCTATACTTTACCCATACTATCAGTACGAGACTATAACGATAAGGGGAAGGGAAAAGTATATGCTTGGGGAGCAGATTAAACGGTGCAGAGAGAAGCGTGGATTTACACAGGAGCAGCTTGCGGAAAAAATCGGAGTCAGCATAGAGACGATTTCTAGTATTGAACGGGGCATCAAAATGCCCAGACTGCAGAATTTTGTGGCGATCGCAAATCAGCTTGGCGTTTCAGCAGATGAACTTCTGCAGGACGAACTGGATTTCGGCTTTATCGCGGAAGCGAACGCGCTTTCCAAAAAGCTGGAGGAGTTGTCGAGGGCAGATCGGAAGCGGATTTTAGAGACCATGAACTTTCTGATTGTACAGGCTGGCGGAAAATCGGAATAAGAGTTTCGTTTTTCAATGGAAAAGAAAAACTGCATCGGACTGGAGAAACGACAGAAACAGGCGGGAGCTGACGGGTATCTGAATCGGACGGAATAGGATAGGAAGCGTCGGCTCCGCTTGACCCTGAGAAAAGGAGAGGTGATGTGCTTTTATAATTATCAATAATGATAGTGTATTATATGGTAGTAATAAGGATTGATAAAGCAAGGGTTCTGTGGTAGTGTGGAACACATGATAGGATTAAAAAATTTGAATTCTGCCGTCTTACTGCTTATCAGGACGCAGCAGGAGTATGGACGATTGGCTATGGACATACAGGCAGTGTATATGCGGGGATGCAGATATCGCAGGAACAGGCAGGGGATTTATTGAAGGCAGATTAAAAAAGATTCGAAGCAGCAGTGAATCGATATGTGACAGGTGCACTGACGCAGGGCAGGTTTGATGCACTTGTATCGTTTTCTTTTAATGTAGGCGAAGGGGCTTTGAAGAAAAGTACATTGCTCAAAAAAATGAATGCAGGAGATATGGATGGAGCTGCCAGAGAATTTGATCGGAACAGTGTGCAGAACAGGTAATCCCTTACTTTATCGGTATCGGAACAGTTATGGAAGAAAGCTATGACAATAAATACCGGATTGGTGTTTACGGTTCCAGAAATATTTGTCAGAAGGTTTGCAGTTTAACAAAGGCAGAGAGCAGCTTTGTGGCGGACATGTCAACCGGATACAGCGGAAATCTTGGCTACAGTATGCCGAACAATTGGGCATTTGAACAGTTTCATGAATATTCTATTCTGGGCTCCGGTTTTTCCTTTGCAGTGGACAAGGATATGGCGTCCGGACGATATAAGGGAATTTCTGCAGATTCTAAGTGTGGTCAGGATAAGTTTGAAGACTGTACGCTGCATAAAATGGAGTTAAAAGCGGACGGGTACTATCATTGTGATTTCTGTAACTATAAGGTTCCGTCACCGTTCCTGCAGGATAAGGAAATTTTAAGCCCGGATGATTATCTGACCGTAACTGGTTTGATGTATGCTTATTCTGTGTTCCTTGCAGATGTAGATACTTACGGAATTTATTTCCACGATCTTTGGGAAAAAATGCACGATATCAGAAGTAAGGCAGAATATAAGGGGAAATATGCTTATCGCGGTGCAGATCAGAACTGTTTATTTGTTCCGCCTGAGGTTGATCCGACTGGGGTAGGAATGACAATGTCGGCATTACGGGAACCTGAGCTGGTTGCAAGCTCCCCGCATCCGTCGGTTTCCTTCCAGTGGCACTGCTCATTGTTATGCAACAATTTGACTGTTCTTGTTAACAATTTGGGGTGGCAGGACGGAGGGGGTATGGTATGATAATTACAGGAGGGGCGAGAGCCCTGTGTTTGAGATTAATTTATGGGAGGTCAGTTTGAAGAATAAGCGTGGTCGCTTATTCTTCAAACGGCTGTTTGTGCCGCAGGCGTCACAAAGCAGCCATGATCGCAGAGCAGAACCTGATGTTCTGCTCGCGGTTCCTCCGGCGCGAAGCGCCTGCGGAATGGGAGGTTATGATGAAAGAACAGCTTTTAGCAAAATTTGGAGAACTCTTTGGGGGAACAGACGGTGCGAAGGTTTATTTTGCGCCGGGCAGAGTGAATCTGATCGGAGAACATACCGACTATAACGGCGGTCATGTTTTTCCGTGTGCGCTGACGATCGGTACTTATGGTGTGGCACGCAGGCGTGAAGATAAGAAGCTGCGGTTTTATTCGATGAATTTCGAGCAGCTGGGTGTGATCGAGTCGAGCGTTGAGGGCTTGAAGCCGGAGAAGGAAGCGGACTGGACGAATTATCCCAAGGGCGTGATGTGGGCATTTGGCGAGAAGGGGATGGAAGTGACAAACGGTATGGATTTGCTGCTGTTTGGCAATATTCCGAACGGCTCCGGGCTGTCTTCTTCCGCATCGGTCGAGGTTTTGACAGGCTATATCCTGCGTGATCAGTATGGCTTTGAGGTTTCCAATCAGGATCTGGCGCTGATCGGTCAGTTTTCCGAGAACAAGTTTAACGGTGTAAACTGCGGCATTATGGATCAGTTCGCAATCGCGATGGGCAAAAAGGATCATGCGATTTTCCTGGATACTGCGACGATGGAATTTGAGTATGCGCCGATTCAGCTGGAGGGTGCGAAGCTTGTGATTTCCTGCAGCAACAAAAAGCGCGGTCTGGGCGATTCTAAATATAATGAAAGAAGAAGTGAGTGCGAAGCGGCTCTGGCAGAGCTGCAGCAGGTGATCGGCATCGAGTCGCTGGGGGATCTGTCGGAGGAGCAGTTTGAAACCTACAAGTCCGCCATCAAGGATCCCGTCAGAGTAAAGCGTGCGCGGCATGCGGTTTATGAGAATCAGCGCACGATCAAGGCAGTTGCAGCGCTGAAAGCGAACGATATCACAGAGTTTGGCAAGCTGATGAATGCGTCCCACGTTTCCCTGCGGGATGATTATGAAGTAACCGGCATTGAGCTGGATACGCTGGTAGAGGAAGCCTGGAAGGTAGACGGTGTCATCGGTTCCAGAATGACCGGTGCTGGCTTTGGCGGCTGTACGGTCAGTATCGTAAAGGATGAAGCAATCGAGGCCTTTCAGGAACAGGTTTCGGCGGTTGTACCGTAAGCATTGTAAAAACAGACTGTGTTGATAAATTTATCGAGAACGTTGGAAAAGCATATCTGGAGAAAATCGGCTATGCAGCAGATTTCTATGTGGTAGAGATCGGTGACGGTCCGGTAGTATTATAAGAAAGGCAGGCAATCAGGGCAATGATTCAGGATAAAATCCGTGAACTGGTGCAGTATGGACTTTTGACAGGTCTGGTGTCTGCAGAGGATGAAATTTATACGACAAACCGGCTGCTGGAGCTGTTCCAGATAGAAGATTATCCCTATGGATTCGGGGAAAAGATAAAACAGACAGAAGAAGAGGCGGTCAAAAGGCTGCCGGATCTTCTGACGGAAATGATGGATTATGCGGTGGAAAACGGGATCCTGCAGGAGGATGGTATCGTTTATCGGGATCTGTTTGACACAAAGATCATGAGCTGTCTGGTAGGGCGTCCCAGCGAGATCATCCGCAGGTTTCATGAGGAATATGAAAAGTCCCCGGAAGCAGCGACGGATTTCTTTTATAAATTCAGTCAGGACACGGACTATATTCGAAGATACCGTGTTTGCAGGGATGAAAAGTGGGTAACGCCAACGAAATACGGCGATCTGGATATTACGATCAATCTGTCCAAGCCGGAAAAAGACCCCAAAGCGATTGCGGCGGCAAGGCTGGCAAAGCAGGGCGGTTATCCGAAATGTCTGCTTTGTGTGGAAAACGAGGGTTATGCAGGTCGTATCAATCATCCGGCGCGTCAGAATCACCGGATCATTCCGTTGACGATCAACGGCAGCAGATGGGGATTTCAGTATTCTCCCTATGTGTATTATAATGAGCACTGCATCGTGTTTAACGGCCAGCACACGCCGATGAAAATCGAGCATAATACCTTTGTGAAGCTGTTTGACTTTATAAAGCAGTTTCCTCATTATATGCTCGGCTCCAATGCGGATCTGCCGATCGTCGGCGGTTCGATTTTGAGCCATGATCATTTTCAGGGCGGCAGATATGAGTTCCCGATGGCAAAAGCACCGGTCGAAAAAAGCTTTACCGTCAAAGGCTTTGAAGATGTACAGGCAGGAATTGTAAACTGGCCGATGTCCGTAATCCGAATTTCCGGTCCGGATACAGAGCGGCTGATCGCCCTGGCGGATGTGATCCTGGATGCATGGCGCAGCTACAGTGATGAGGCCTCCTTTATCTTTGCAGAGACAGAGGGGGAGAAGCACAACACGATCACTCCTATCGCTAGAAAACGTGGCGATCATTATGAGTTGGATCTGGTTCTGCGCAATAATATCACCACGAAAGAGCATCCCCTTGGTGTGTTCCATCCCCATGCAAACCTGCACCACATCAAAAAGGAAAACATCGGTTTGATCGAAGTAATGGGACTTGCAGTGCTTCCTGCCCGTCTGAAAAAAGAGATGGCAGAGCTGGAAGAAGCGATCCTTTGCGGGGCTGATCTTCGGCAAAACGAGGTGCTTGCAGCTCACGCGGACTGGGCGGAGGAATTTTTGACCAGACACAGCGAGGTAAATGCCGAAAATATCCATGAAATTGTGCAGCAGGAGATTGGACTGGTGTTCATGCAGGTTCTGGAGGACGCAGGCGTTTATAAATGCACGGAGGACGGAAGAAAAGGATTCGAACGGTTTATTGACCGCTTAAATGCATGACTTTGTGCACAAGTCTGCAAATGTGATATAATGAGCACAAAAGAAAAACAAGCGACGCCGAAGGCGGCATTTGTTTTTCTTGTGCCATTAGAGAA
>ERZ827488.4473-NODE-4473-length-10002-cov-2.188197_pt1 | contig 10002 bp, 9 predicted proteins | sample MGYA00519771_ERZ827488 | MGnify/ENA primary metagenome ERZ827488 (study PRJEB31778, sample SAMEA3449323) | human gut metagenome | biome: human gut; feature: human-associated habitat; material: faeces | place: United Kingdom | collected 2010/2012 ...
AGCTTATGACGCAGATTATACCCAGAGACTTGCCGATCTTCTTCGACGAGGAAAAGCATAAATATACTGACGCTCTTGATAGAGAGTATATATCTACTACTACTATTATTGGTAAGTTTGTAGAACAAAAGGATTGGAAAGCTATTGCTGAAGCTTGTGCTAATATTGGTAGTCGTCCTGTTCCTCCTACTCATAGAAATTATAGTAAATATATTCGATATAGAGGTAAGACTGTTATACAGATTCTTGCTGAATGGAAGATTGAAACTGAAAAGGCTTGTGCTAAGGGAACTGAAAAGCATAATTTCCTAGAACAATGCGTGAAAAGATGTAACAACTACTATTTAAATGCGAATGGTTTTATTGATGGTCGTATTTATACAGTAGATGATATTATAAGAACTCATAGTTATGGCAGACTCGATCTTGATTATTTTCGAGTTGTTGGTATTGCTGATAGGTATCCTCAAATTTACGAGTTTATTAAGGATATGACTTCTATGGGATTTGAGATCTATGCTGAGATTGGTGTTTATCATCCAGAATATTTGATTTCAGGTCTTGTTGATATTCTATTCGTTAAAGGTGATGAGTTCTTTATTCTTGATTGGAAAACTAATAAAGCACCTATTCGATTTGAAGGTGGATATTGGGCTAAGAAAGCAGATGGTACTATTGACTTGGATAAGTACATTGTTACTAATGAAACTATGTTGTTTCCTATAAATCATTTACAGGATTCTACTGGTATTCATTATTCTCTTCAATTAAGTATGTATGATTATTTGATTGAACAATGGGGCTTTAAATGTCTTGGTAATATGCTTTGTCATATTAGGACTATTGAGAATCCTTTGATTCCTGACGATATGCCACATGAAGAGGTTGTTACTTTTGTTGATATTAAATACCTTAAAGCTGAGGTTAAAGCCATTTGTGATTATAGACTTGCTCAATTAAATAAAGAACGTAAAGCTAATACCAATTTGTTTAACTATAATATCAAGTAAACTATGAGTGAATTAACGAATGCTTTAATTACTTATGATGACGTCATAGCTAAGACTAATATTGATGTTCTTCGTAAGATTGCTAAAGTTCATGATTTTGCTATCTTTGATAAAGGTAACTACAATCTGAACATTTGGGGTATTAGATGTAATACTGTTGATACAGGTACATTTAATGATCTTCTTCTTGTATTCTACAAAGTTAATGATGCCAATCCTAAGATGAATGGTAAATGGACTTATGATTGGTTTTCAATAACTACTGATCCTTCTGATTTAAATCTGATTAAACCTATAAATTCTAAAGGTTGTGCTATTTTAAAAGAAGGTCAATTTAGAAATGCCTTTAAAATTGGAAAGCATAAAGGCGATTATCCTGCACTTGTTCAAGTTAAACCTCTTCCACTTTATCGTGATAATAACCGAGATAATAAACTTGATTTATCTGGTCGTATTAGTTACGAGATGGCTGGTATTAATATACATCGTGCTTCTAAGTGGAAAATTATTCGTACTATCGGTCTTTATTCTGCTGGTTGTCAAGTTTTTGAATCTGTTAGAGATTATGAAGATAAATTTATGCCATTGGTAAATAAGGCTAAAGATTTATATGGTAATTCTTTTACTTATACTCTTACTAACATTAAAGAGTTCGAGTTATGAAGATAGATTTTAAGGGAGTGTTAATATCACTCCTTTTTTTGGCTCTATGTCTTACTAATATTATTCAATGTAATGAAGAAGAACGAATACCGACAACTGATATTCCTTATCATACTTTGGATTCTCTTGGTAGGGTTATTTCTGCTTTAGAGAATTACGCTATAAAACAAGAACGTCTTATAGATAGTCTCAAAGCTAATACAAATAAAACTATAATTAAATATGAAACAGATATTAAGAACTTCTTTGATGTTTATGTTGTTTCTGATGATAGCATCACTCGATATATACGGCAGAGAATTGAAAGTCTCTAAAGATACTGTTATTACATATACTCTTGAAGATAATCGTAAAATTGCAATTCTTCTTAAACAAGGTGAATATGATGCAGCTTTATGTAAATCTTTAAAGAGCATTATTGTTAAGCAAGATACTCTTATTGATGGTTTGAAACATACTCTTTATACTCTTACGAATCAAGCGAACGTTTATAAGCAATCTATTGTTGAACTAGAAAAGAGCAATAAAGATATGATTAAAGATCTTAAGAAGTATATGTGTCGTTCTGCTAAGTGGGCTAAGATCGGTGGTGTTTCTATTGGTCTTAACGTTGTATTTATAACTTTATTGATTCTAATATGAAAACAGTTTTTCTTAATCCTTTTCTTCCTACTGATTTAAATGAGAAAGTAACATCTGTCAGTTTTAAGATTGGTTCTTTTGATTATATAGCTAAACACGCTAATGTCAAAACTACTGAAATTGATTTTGATAAACGTATCATACAAATCAATGATGCTTTAGATTCAACGACATCTCTTAGAGAACTTGTTAGAGCATTCTTTATTATTGTTGCTTATGAGCTTAATTTAAATGCTGAATTTCCAAATGGCAAAAAAGCTCATCTTGATGATATTGCGATGGCTCATTTGAGTTTCTTATTTACTCACTGGTGGGATGATTCTACTTTTGATTGGGAATATAATACTGATTATCCTAAGAGTTTTAAAGTCGGTTCAGTTATCTATAGAGCTTATAATATGGCTGAAGTTTCTTATCAATCTACTCAAGGAATCCAATATGGTGTTTCTGATCATGTTCTTGGTTTAATTTATATTATTCTTAGAGATAGAAGTAAAGATATTCCTAGTTCTATAAGAACTCAAACGTTTTGGCATGAGTATGTTCACTGTTTATTCGTTCAAGCTAATGAAGATTATGCGAATGATATTGAATATGTTGTAGATGCTTATGCTACTCAAATCAATTTATTTATGAAACAATTTGAATCTTTTATTGATAAATAAGTAAAACTAAAGATATGAATAAAGATTTTGTTGAAGTTGCAAATGATTCTGGAACTAATAATGGTTCTTTTGATGTTGTTTGTGAACAAAATAGTGGAAATGAAAGATCTACTATTTTAACTGTATCTGGGGGGGGGTTAATAAAACAATAAATATTACTCAAAAAGCCTCAAATCTTGAAAGTATAGAAATTGCAGGTGGTGTATATTCTTCTAATGGAACTTTAGTAATTATTAGAAGTTTTGGTATGAGTACAGATATTAGAGTATCAATGACTAGCCCTCAAATGGGAAGCTTTATATTTCCCACACCTATTCAAGAAATGGATAGGTTTAATGGAAATCCTGCTTCATTTTTACGAATTAAAGTTAGTGAAGAAATACCTTCTCATTATAAAGGTGAAAAAGTTGTTGCCTTTTTAGAAGGTGCTAATGGAAATACAATATATACTCCTAAAAAAGAATTAACTGTTGATGTTTATAGCGAATTAGGTAAAAATGTATTTGATTTGAATATTGCTGATGGAATTACTCTCGGTAATACTGAAATTATTAATATTAATTCTGCATTAAATAATAGACCAAATATTGCTATTTTGCTTACAAATAATAAAAAAATTCAATTTATTAATTTTATTTGGAAAGCTGTTTATCATGATAGTTAAAATATAAAATCAAATAAATATGAAAAAATCATTTGTAACTATTACTCCTAATTAAAGTTCCGGTAATAAAGCATTAAGTGTCAACTGTGATGTTTATAGTAATGCTGATGATCAAGAGGAAGATATTATTGTATCAAGTGTAGGAACTGAAACTATTAATTTAGTTACTAATAGTATATGGTAAAGTAATAGTTACTATAAAGATTTTATTTTGTTATTATTGTATTTTGTATTTAAAAAGTAATTCTTATATTTGCCCGTATCATTAAGTTGGTACGGGCTTTTTTATTGCTCGTAATAAAACAGATAAAACTATTAGTTATGGCACTGCACGTATGGTTGGTTGAAGGCTCTAAACTTATTCTGAATGTAGAGCAAATTCTTAAAGTTCCTATTCTTGCTAAGATATATAATGATTGGCATAATGATAGAGAGCTTATGTATAAAATATTTAAGTTTATTGATTGTTATGCTGATGAAGACGGATATATTCATCGTAATGGTTTAAAAGATCAAAAGGCTTTTGATTATGCTATTGAAGTTGCTCAACTTAATTCAGACTTTAGACCAACTAAAGATATGATTGAAGCTATCAATTGGCTTGTTGAGCATAATATCAATTATGTCGGGCAGATGTTCTTTGAAACTGTTAATGCTCTTCAAGCTGGTAAAGATCTTATGGCTGTTATGAATAAGAATCTTCGTAATGATCTAAAAAAAGACTCTTTTACTAAAGAAGAGATTGGTGGTATGCTTGGTTATATGCGTGAGATTACGAAGATGGGTAAAGACTTACCTAAACTTATTGCAGAACTTAAAGAAGCGGAAGATAATTACGTTAAGTCTAAACTCAAGAAAACTATCGCTCGTGGTGGTAAAGAGGTTGCTGTTTCAATGGATGTGCATAATAATATAGATAATGGTGTTGGTGGGGGAATAGATATGATTGATTAAGCTATGAATAGTAAATATGAGTTTTCACAAGATGCTATTGATAACTTTATGTTTATTCATGCTTATTGGAAAAATAGTTGTAATGGCATCAATGCTGCTCCTGAGAACAAATGGGGCTATAAACGTGGAGATATTCCTTTTATAGATTATCTCTGTGAAGATAAAAGTAAATATCCGAAAGCATCCGAGGGTATTAGTTATATCACTAATAAACCTTTATATGATCCGGATAATGATTTTCTTATTGGTAACTCTGGTGGTATTCTTATGAATATTGATTTCATTGTTATTAATATAGAGAGACTTTCTAAAGCTGCTGATACTTTTGATGAATATGGTACGTATTGTGATTATGACCCTAGTACTCCGGCTTATGAATCATTTTGGCAAAGAGAAACATCTCGTCGTAAGAAAGGTGTTTTTATTAAAGCTAAACTTTATTATAAAGATATTCCTAAGTTCTTTGATGTTAATACTACTGATGAGGAACGTGAAAGTTTACTTCAACCTTTACGTATAACCGGTGCGCATTATACTTATCTTAATTATGGTCGTATTGAACGTACACCTAATGATAAAGAACGTGCAAGACTTAAACGTGAAGGTGCTGAACACGTTGAGACTGTTATGGGTTTTCCTCGTTATTGGGATGGTGACTATTGGAACTTCAAAATAGATGAGTTTATTGCTAATAATAAGTTTCATCTTACTAAGGCTAAAGCCCGTCGTAAAGGTTTCTCATATAAACGTGGTAGTCAAGCTGCAAATACAATTAATTTATTTCCAAATGTTACAGTGACTCTTGCTGCTGACCAATTAGCTTATCTTACAGATAAAGGTGCTACTACGTTTATGGCTAAGAAATGTCTTGACCATTTTGAGGAACATACATTTTGGCGTCGTGGTTATATTTCTGAGGCTATTGATGATATACTTCTAGGTTATCGTGTATCTACTAAAGGTCTTAAAAATTTTGGTTGGATGTCTAATCTTTATAGCGTTGCTTGTGGTAAAAATGAATCCGCTGCTGTAGGTAAGAAAGCTATTGAGATTGACTTTGAGGAAGCAGGTAAGTTTCCTAATCTCCAAAAAGCTCTTGACGTTACTTTATCTAATACAGAATCTGGTGCTATATCTGTTGGTACTATTCGTGTTTATGGTACGGGTGGTACTAAAGGTGCTAACTGGGCTGCATTTAGTAAAGCCTTTTATAATCCCAAAATGAATAAGATGCTTTGCATGGAAAACGTTTGGGATATTAATAAACGTCATGAAGTATGTGGTTTCTTCTTTCCACAAGTATGGGATTGTGAACCTTATGTTGAACGTGGTAATTCAATTATATTCACTGCTTATGCTTGGGATAAACAAGATAAAGAGAATCACTTTCATAATAATGATAGTGAAACTCATATAATCTATAAAGCACAGCGTGCTAATACTCCTGCCGAAGCGTTCATTAATACAACAGAGAATATGTTCGCTTCTCCTGAACTTAATCTACACGTTTCAGATTTAATTAATGACAATGCTACTAGATTCTTTCAAGACGGTTGGATTGTTGTTAATGATTTAGGTAATTCTAATAGAGCTGAATTTATACCGAAAGCCGAATGTATTAAACGTGATATATTCGGTAAAGGTAGATTCCATGAATTTGTTAATCAAGTTCCGCATGGTTCTCGTGATGATACTCATGGATGCGTTAGAATGTACTATCGTCCGTTCTTAGTAAATGGTGAAGTGCCTAAAGATTTATACTTTACCGTTGTGGATGCGTATAAGGTAGATAAGGCTCAAAAAGACGTAACAGATAAACATTCTCTTTATTCTGCACAAGTATGGATGCGTAGTAATACTATTACTCCATATCCAAATCAAAAACTGCTTGTATGCGAATATATAGGACGTCTGGACACAATGGAGCAAAATGATATAGTCACTATGGGTATGTGTCTTATGTATAATGCTGAATGTTGTCCGGAAGCTGGTACTGGTGAGACTGTTTCTAATTTCATTAAATATAAACTTAGACGTTACTTAATGCTTGATCCAACTAATGCCAATACTCGTAAATTGACTAATCCTAACAATAATGATTATGGTATTGTGATTGGTGATGGCGATAAGAAATATAATGGTCTTCGTATGCTAAAGGAGTTTATTTATGAACCTCTTTCATATACTGCTGATGGTAAACCTATTCGTAGACTTAAGTCTATTAGTAGTGTTCGATTGCTTCTAGAGTGTCAGAGATTTACTGCTGAGGGTAACTTCGACCATATTAGTGCTGCTATTGTTGCTATGTATGTCTTTCTTGCAGACTCTTTAAATACTAAACGTCTTGTTGAAGGTAATACAGAGAATAATGACAGACGTATTGCAAATCGTTTAAATCGTCGTTAAATGGATGTTTCTAAGATTCCTAATTCTTTAGAAAAGCCTGATGTTTTTGCTTCGGAAGCTACTAAGCGTGGAGCTATTTGGACTAAGGCTATGTGTGATTGGGTTATTGCTACTGCTCATTCTAATAATGATAAAGCAGATATTAAAGCCTTTCTTGACGCTGCGAATGGGATTGTAGATGAATCTACTTACAAGTATGTAATGGCGACCTACAACTCCGTTAATGGTAGAAAAGAAGATTTGCCCGGTAAGATTAGAGATGTTGATTTTATTACTCCTATTAAAGAAAAATATATAGGAGAGTTCATTAACACCTATAATAACTACCAAGTTTATAATGCTGATATTGATGTTGTCACTAGACGCAATGCTGATCTTCGTATTGCTCTTGATGGTCTTCTTCGTCAGCAATTTATAAACATTATGAATACTAACGGTGTTCAAACCGGTGAGCCTTCTAAAGATCTTCCGTCTGCTGAAGACTTTATGAAACAAGCTGCTAAGGATTGGATTGATGAAGAAGCTGATCGTGGTCAGAAAACTCTTGATCTTCTTAATTCCCTTATTAAAGCTAATGAGAAATATATTCAAGCTTTCTATTATTGGTTCTGTACTGAAAGCGTTTATTCTTATCGTGATGTAAGATACAATGATGTTATTTTTGAAATTATTTCTCCTCTTGAGTATTATCGAATTGATAGTGGTAATCTCTTTGTTGAAGATGATGATTATGGGATGCGAGAGTTTGATATTAACATCAATGATATAATTGGTGAATATCAAGAAGTTCTTTCTAAAAGAGATATTGCTTATATTAAAGATATAATTCATAATCATGAAAGTACGGGTGAATATACAGTTACTCCTGTTATGCTTCGTTCTCGTGAGATTGCTTTTAATCCTACGATTGATGCGCAGAATGCTGCTCCGTACCACTCCTTGCCCTCTACCGGGGTCCTCAAAGCTCGTCATTGTGTTTTTAAGGTTCCTATGAAGCGTGGTGTTCTTACTTATACCAATGCTTATGGTGAGATTGAGCAAAAGATTGTTGATGAAGATTATGTCTTAGATACTACTCTTGGTGATATTGATATTGAATATACTTGGGTTCTTCAATGTTGGGAAGCTTATCGTTTTGGTGATAAAGATTGGGGTGTATATACTAAATCTCAACCTATCATTGTTCAACGTGAAGAAGTGAATAATCTTAATCATTGTAAATTACCTTATAATGGTTTAAGTCGTTTAATGCTTCTTAATAATCCTAAACCTATTCCTTATCGCTTATTACCTTATCTTGCTCTTTATCGTCTTTATACTTTAGTTGAGGAACGCACTATTAGTAAATTCCGATCATGGCTATTGATACCTGAAAGTTTCTTAGCTGATACTAAAGATATGACTATGGAAGAGCGTCTTGATGCAGCTAATCGAGATGGTACTCTTGTATTTGATGATAGTGAAATAGCTAAGCAACAAGCATCACTTCAAGCTATTAAAGAGATTGCTAATACTACAATGATTAATTATCTTACGACTATTAATCAAATTAAGCAGTCTATTAAGCAAGAAGCGTATGAACTTGCTAATATGAACGATCAGCGTGCGGGAGATATTCAAGCTCGTGCCGGTAAAGCTGTTACTGAAATGGGACTTAATCAGGCTCTAATGGGATCTGTGTGGTCACTTAAAATCTTTGATTGCTTCCGTTCTCGTGATATGATGGCTAATCTTGATGCTGCTAAGATTGCTTGGATTGATGGCTATGAAGGTTCTTATGTAGATCCTAATACCAATGAGATTGTTCAAGTTCGTGTAAATGGTACTGACTTTGTTAATTCTAATTTAGGTATCTTTGTTGGTAACTCTGCTGAACTTAATGAACAAGTACGTAGGCTTGAGGAAATTGCTTTTGGTGCTGCTCAAAATGGAAATTACGATGTAGCTGCTGAGGCTGTTTGTAATCATAACATTGCTTCTTTACGCAAATATATTAAAGAAGCTGCCGAAGCTCAACGTCAATTTGAACTTCAAAAAGAAGAGATTCAAAAGAAGTGGGATGCTGAGATTGAACAAACTCGTGCTGCTAATGCGGAAGCTCAACGTAAATTTGAAGCTGAACAAGCTCAACTTGATCGCGATTCTAAGGAAGCTATTGCTGCTGATACTAATCTTACTAATATTATTATTACTGATGCTAAGCTTCAAGTAGATAAGAATGGTAATGATTATATTAGTGAAGATGAATCTAATAGTGGTACTCTTGACGATTATCTTAAAATGACTAAGTTAAACTTAGATATTGATAGAGTTAATCTGGAACGTGCCAAGTTTGAGGAACAAAAGCGCATGAATCGTATTAACGCCAATAAGCCACGGAAGTCTTAATGTAGGCTCTTATTTTTGTTGAATTGAACAACTATATCGATTGAAATTTGGGTTCGTCAGAGGTCTTCATTTAAGCCTTAAAATGGCATAAATTAATTGGAATTTCAGAGAGCCGTGTGATAGGCGGTACTAATGCTGTTTCTAATAATATTTCTAATGCCATTTTTAATACATATATTATTATTACATTTGTCACTGTTATAACTTAATTTATAAAAGATAAAACATTATGCCAAATCCTATTGTTCCTGGTGGTGTTACTGATAGTAGTACTACTAAAACTGCGGAAGAGATAGCTGCTGAACAAGCTGCTAAAGCTGCTAAAGAAGCAGAAGAAGCTGCTAAAGCAGAAGAAGAACGTAAGAAAGCAGAAGAGGAAGAAGCTAAGCGTAAAGCTGAAGAAGAAGCTGCTAAAACTGCTACTCAAAAAACTGAAACTGAAACTGAAATTCCTACTAAGATTGTTCTTACTACCGATGATGGTGATGTTGAGTATGATCTTGATGCTGACGGTAATGCCGTTAAAGATGGAGAAATTGTTTACACTAAAGCTCAGTTAGATGAGTTTGCTGCTGCTGAAACTCAAGAAGAAACTATAGATGTTTCTGCT
>ERZ827488.4475-NODE-4475-length-9993-cov-4.479674_pt1 | contig 9993 bp, 8 predicted proteins | sample MGYA00519771_ERZ827488 | MGnify/ENA primary metagenome ERZ827488 (study PRJEB31778, sample SAMEA3449323) | human gut metagenome | biome: human gut; feature: human-associated habitat; material: faeces | place: United Kingdom | collected 2010/2012 ...
GCTGCCGGAGAACTGATCCCCGTTGGCGTAATTCACCGTGCCGGAGCCGCTGCGCGGCAAGCGCCTTTATGCGCTGGACATGGCCAGCGTCATCGCAGGCACAAAGTACCGCGGCGAATTTGAGGAGCGAATTCGTAAGGTCATCCGTGAGGTGACAGACGACGGAAATATTTTACTGTTTTTGGATGAGCTGCATACACTGATCGGTGCAGGCGGCGCAGAGGGGGCGATTGACGCTTCCAACATTTTAAAGCCGTCCCTTGCGCGCGGCGAGATTCAGCTGATCGGCGCGACAACGCTGGAAGAATACCGCAAATATATCGAAAAAGATGCTGCCCTGGAACGCCGTTTTCAGCCGGTTACGGTCGAAGAACCAACGGAAAAAGAGGCGATCGGCATTTTACAGGGAATCGTTTCCAGATATGAAGAGCATCATAAAGTAAAGATTCTGCCGGAAGCCCTCGAGGCCGCAGTACATCTTTCCAATCGCTATATCAATGACCGGAAGCTCCCGGACAAGGCGATCGACGTGATGGACGAGGCGGCTGCTGCGGTGCGCCTGCAGCGGATGCAGACGACTGACGAGGCAACAGACCAGGTAAAGGAAATCAAAACGCTGGACGAAAAGCTGGAGCAGGCAATCCGCGATCAGGATTTGGAGGAGGCCTCAAGACTAAAGCAGAAGCTAAAAGAGGCACTCGCCCGTTACGAAAAGCACCAGAAACGACAGGAAAAGAGCCGCAAAAAGGGGCAACCGGAGGTGACAGCAGAGGATATCGCAAAGGTCATTTCCACTTGGACAAAGGTTCCGGTGAGCCGCCTGACCGAAAAAGAGAGCGAACGGCTGTTAAAGCTGGAATCTATTCTGCACAAGCGCGTGATCGGACAGGAAGAAGCCGTATCGAGCGTTGCGCGGGCGATGCGCCGCGGCAGAGTCGGACTGCAGGATCCGAGACGACCGATCGGTTCGTTTTTGTTCCTCGGTCCCACAGGTGTCGGAAAGACGGAGCTTTCCAAGGCGCTGGCAGAAGCGATGTTTGGTTCAGAAAACGCGCTGATCCGCGTGGACATGTCGGAATATATGGAAGGGCACTCTGTTTCGAAAATGATCGGCTCGCCTCCGGGCTATGTCGGCTTTGACGAGGGCGGACAGCTTTCTGAAAAGGTTCGCAGAAATCCGTATTCGGTGGTTTTATTCGACGAAATCGAAAAAGCGCACCCGGATGTTTTCAATATTTTGCTACAGGTGCTGGACGATGGGCATATCACGGATTCCAGAGGCAGGAAGGTCAGCTTCAAAAATACCGTCATCATCATGACGTCCAACGCCGGTGCACAGCGGATTGTGGAGCCAAAAAATCTCGGCTTTGCGGCAAAAGAAGATGCGCAAAAGACTTACGAAAAGATGAAGGCCGGCGTGATGGAAGAGGTAAAACGCCTGTTCAAACCGGAATTTTTAAACCGGATAGATGAAACGATCGTATTCCATCAGTTGACAAAAGACGATATGAAGCGAATTATCAATCTGCTGGCGCAGAGCCTGATTACGCGCTGCCGGACGCAGCTGGATATCAGCCTGACACTGACACCATCTCTGAAAGAGCATATCGTAGAAAAATACAGCAATCTGAAAATGGGTGCAAGACCGTTAAAGAGAGCAATTCAGACGCTGATCGAGGACGCACTTGCGGAAGAAATTCTGTCGGGACGGGTAAAATCCGGCGATCATGTGAGTGCAGGCTTCCGCGAGAATAAAGTTGTTTTCAGCGTCAAAAACAAATAAACAGCAAACCGCCGCAAAGGCGGACAGGAGGACAAAAGAATGGCAGCAGTAGCAGAACTCATCAGAACAGAAGCAGACGGAAAGATCAGCTTCGGCAATCATCTTCTGCAGGAAAAGAGCAAGAAGGAGGGCTTTGAGGCCGGCGGCGATGAGTACAAGGTAAAGACTTTTAAAGAGATTACCAAGCTGGAAAGAAACGGCATGTTTGTCTATGAGTCCGTGCCCGGCACGAGCGTAGAGCATTTTGCGGAGAGCGAAAATGGCGTCAGCTTCATGGTAGAGGGCACAGAGGACGCGCAGATCACACTCGGTCTGGAGGAAGATATGGAATATGATGTGAAAATCAACGGTGAGGATGCGGGCAGAATGCGCACGAACCTCGGCGGAAACGCCACGAACATCCGGTTCAACGCCGAGACCGCCGGCAACCTGATCGACGCCGTCGAGCACGCCTTCTTCTCGCCGGCCAAGGGAAAGGAGCAGTATACGATTTTCGGCATCGAGTATTCGCAGTATTTCCGCACCGATTTGAGCGTCAGCCGGAAAATCATGCTGGGGGGCGCTACGGCGCTGGTGGGACGGCTTTACGGCGGTGTGGCGATGGCTTACGGAAACTCTTCGTCCGTACCTTTCGACCGCCAGTTCTATTGCGGCGGCAGCAACGGCATGCGCGGCTGGACGCCCCGAACCCTCGGGCAGGGTTCGGTGGCCAATCCCCACAACGATTTTCCGGTCCAGACGGGCGACGTGAAGCTGGAAGCCAACCTCGAACTGCGCTTCCCGGTCTGGGGCATGATCCACGGCGCGACCTTCTTCGATCTGGGCAATATCTGGTATATCCGGCGGAATCCTTCGGAGTACTCCGACGAGGCGGTCTTCTTCTTCGACAAGTTTTATAAGCAGCTGGGATTCAACACCGGACTGGGTCTGCGTTTCGACATCAAGTTCGCTGTGCTCCGGCTCGACTGGGGCGTGCAGCTCCACAATCCCAACAATCCGGCGGGCGAACGGTGGATCCACAACCTCCGCTGGAAGAATACCGCGCTCAACTTCGGCGTCGGATATCCCTTCTGATGCGGCTTCGTAACGACAAACCCCGGCGCAGTTCTGCGGCCGGGGTTTCGTATGCAGGAGGGTGTGCATACTGCCGGATATGCGCTGTCAGACATGCTCTGTCAGACATGCTCTGTCGGATATGCTCTGTCGGATATGCACTGCCGGATATGCCTCTCCTCGACATGCCCCGCCGGATGCTGGCCCTTGTCAGTTCTGCGCCTTGTACTGCGAGGGCGACATGCCCGTGTTGCGCTTGAAGTAGCTGCCGAAGAACGACTGGTTCGGGAAGTTCAGGTAGTAGGCGATCTCCTGTATGCTCATCGTTGAGTATTTGAGCAGGGTTTTGGCCTCCAGAATCACATAGTTGTCGATCCACTCCGAAACCGATTGCCCGCTGATGCGCTTGATGAGCGTGGTGAGGTATTTGGGCGTGATGCAGAGCTGGCGGGCGTAGAATCCGACGCTGCGCTCTTCGCGGAAGTGTTCGCCCAGCAGGTGGGTGAATTGCTTGAAATACTCTTCGGCGCGGTTGTGCGAATTGTTCTGCTCTTCGGGATGCTCCGCGAGGTAGTGGTACATGATATCCCCGACCTTGTAAATCGTTGCGGCGATCAGTCCGCTGACGATGTCGAACGAGAAATGGGTCTCCGGCCCGCGGGTTTCGCGTTCGATCTGGGCGATCATGCCGCGCATGGAGCGGCTCTCTTCGGGTGTCAGCGCCAATGTGGGATTTTCGACGAATTTGAGGAACAGCGGCATCATGTTTTTGATGTCGATGTTGATGCGGCGCATGAAGTCGGGCGATATGGCGATGACGTCGGCCTTGAAATACTGCTGCGAATTTACCTGCAGGATATTTTTCGGGGTGAAGATGAACATCGAATCCTTCTTCAGCCGGAATTCATGCAGGTTGAACGATACGGAGGTCTCCCCTTCGGTGCCGACTCCGATTATGAAGGCGTCGATGCGGCACGGGAACCGGAAGACCTGCATCTGGGAGTCGCTGCTGGCCGTAATGCATTCGCGCATCAGGCCCTGACGTTGTTCGCCGGCCAAGTCTATAAGTTCGGCCAGCGTAAATGAGTTGATCGGTGTTTGGCTCTCTGTATTGTTCATTTCGTCTTTGGATTTTGGATGAAATATAGCGATAAAAACTCATATTCAGTTCATATAGTTTTATATTCGGACCAAATGAACAGCTTTGTGCCTCTTTTGATCGCCGCTTGCGGCAGGGGCATAAAAAAGGCACCGGAATCGCCGGCGCCTTTTTCATGTTCCATCGGGAAATCCCGGAGTGACTTATTTCGAAGCAGCGGGTGCGGCCGCAGCGGCGGGAGCATCCGTAATGCCGAGTTCTTTCTTCACTGCGGGGGCGATGTCGGTGAGGGAAGCCTCGTCGAAATAGGCGAGCGAACCCGTCGAAGTGTCGAATACGGCCAGATAGCCGCCTGCGGCAGCCACTTTGTCGATCGCGTTCTTGGCCTTCTCGATAATCGGGGCCAGCAGCTCGTTCTGACGTTTCTGGAAGTCCTGCTGGGCAGCCTGCTCGAACTCGTTGCGGCGCTGAATCAGGGCGTTGAGATCGTTCTCCTTGAGCTGGCGTACCGACTCCGAAAGGGTGTTGAAATTCTTCTGGAACTCCTGCAGTTTCTGGTTGTATTCGACGGTCATGGACTCCAGATTGTCCTGAAGATCCTTGGCATAAGCCTCCATGTTGGTCTGCATCTCCTTCGTTTCGGGCATCCCCACGATGATCTCCTGAGTGTTGATGCGTCCGAATTTCTGTTGTGCGAAGAGCGATGTCGCGCCCATCACGAATACAACCGCAAGGGTTAGTTTGATTGCTTTTTTCATAAAAGATTATTAGTTAATTGTTTGATGTTTCTACTTCTTCAGTATGTCGATCAACTGCTGCGTGCGCTCCACACTGGGATTCGTATAGAGCAGTGTGGGATTGTTCGCCGAGTCGAGCACCACGTCGGCGCCGGCCTGCTTGGCGTAGGCTTCGATGGCCGCAAAGACCTTCTTCTGGATCGGCTCGATCATTTCGATCCGCTTTTTCATCAGCGCGCCGTCGTTGCCGAAGAGGCTCTCCTGAAAGGTCTGCGCCTCTTTTTCGCGGGCGAGAATGGCGTTTTCGCGGGTCTGGCGGGTTGTCGCCGAGAGCGAAGCCTTCTGATTCATATAAGCGTTGTAAAGCGCTTCCACTTCAGCGAATTTGGCGTCCACCTGTTCCTGATATTGCTTGGCGAGTTCGTCCAGATCGGAGATCGCCTTGTTGTAGGCCGCGACGGATTTGAAAACCTTTTCGCTGTTGACGATTATGTAATTCTGCGCTGCCAGCGTGCCGGCCGTGAGAATGAATGCCGCGATTAAAATCAGACGTTTCATAATCTTATGTTTTTAAGTTAATATTCAGCCGGTTTCCCGGAACCATACCATAAATATAACTATTTTCTTTCAAATTTATTGCCAGCCTCTCTTTTTTTGCAAACGCCCTCCGCCGGAATTCCGGGTCCCCCCTTTTCAAAGGGAGACTCGAATACGTGGGGATTGTCCGCGGAATCGTGCGCCGGTTAGAACTGCTGGCCCATTACGAAGTGGAACTGGCTTCCGCTCTTGCCGCTCTGACCTGCCGGCGAGTCGAAGCCGTAGCCCCAGTCGATACCCAGCATACCCACCACGGGCAGATAGAGACGTACGCCGAAACCGGCCGAACGCTTGATCTTGAAGGGCGAGAACTTCTTCCACGAATCGAATGCGTTACCGCCTTCGAGGAATCCCAGCACATAGATCTGCGACGAAGGTTTCAGGATGACGGGGTAGCGGATCTCGGCGGTGTATTTGTTGTATGCCACCGAATAGTCGTTCGTGGGATCGAGGGCGCCGTCTTCGTAACCGCGCATCGAGATGATGTCGATACCGTAGATGTTGTATCCCGACATGCCGTCGCCGCCGACTTCGAAGCGTTCGAAAGGCGAAACCTTATATTTGTTGTAGTTGCCGAGGTAACCCATTTCGGCCTTGAGCATCAGCACGAGATTCGAGTTCTTGGTCAGCGCTTGGAACCACTGCGCCTTGAACTGCCACTTGTGGAATTCGACCCAGCGGTAACGCTCCTGATTTGCTTTGTCCGCTACCTTGCTGTCCGTGCTGTTGGCGAGCTCCGCCAGCTTCTTGTAGTCTTTGCCGTCCCAGAGCGAGTAGGGGGGCGTGAACTGCACCGATGCGCTGAACTCCGAACCGCGGCGCGGATAGATCGGCTGGTCCACCGAGTTGCGTGCGAAGACGAATTTGAGCGAGAGCAGGTTGGCGGCGCCGTTGGTCATGCCGAACGTATTCCAGTTTTTGAGCGAGAAGCGTTCGTAGCTCGCCTCGCCGTAAAGCGTGAAGTAGGGGTCGGGCCAGTTGAGACGCTTGCCCAGACCTGCCGCCAGACCGTACGTGCGGAAGTACTGCGTACTCTTCTGCCATACGTAATAGGCGTTGTTCTGCTCGGAGAAGTGGGCCGATATGGTGAACGAATTGGGCTTCTTGCCGCCCAGCCACGGGTCGGTGAAACTCAGGGCGAACGCCTTGTAATAGGTGCCGTTGGTCTGCGCCGACAGCGACAGCCGCTGGTTCTGGCCCATCGGGTAGGGGCGCCATGCGCCCTTCTTGAAGAAGTTCTTGATCGAAAGGTTGTTGAGCGTGATGCCCACTGAACCGACGAACGTTCCCGAACCCCAGCCGCCGGCGATGTTGAACTGGTCGGAGGCCTGCTCTTCGAGTGGCCAGTTGACGTTCACCAGCTCGTTCGAAACGGGTTTGATGTCGGGCATGATCGCTTCGGGGTTGAAGTGTCCCAGCGAGCCGAGCGTGCGGATGGTCTGCATGAGCAGCGAACGGTCGTAAAGCTCGCCCGGACGGGTGTAAAGCTCGCGGCGGATCACCTCGTCGTCCACGCGCTGGTTGCCCGTGATGCCGACTTCGTTGATGGTGAACTGCTTGCCTTCGAATACCTTGACCTCGATGTCGATCGAATCCGGCCCGATGATGGTTTCGGCGGGTTCGATCTGCGACATCAGGTAGCCCTTGTTCTGGTAGAGCGACGATACGGACATCGCTTCGGGATCGGTCTCCTTGCCGATGCCCAGACGCTTGATGAGCAGATTCGTGGCCGTATTGTCCGAAAGGATGGTCATGAGCACGCAAAGATCGCGGAATGTGACGCAAAGGCCGTCATGCAGATAATTGAGCGCACCGCAGGACGGCAATTTATCCGTACGCGCAATCACGAACATCTCGTTCGCGCGCACAGCGTCCGCATCCATCTGGCGGAACGCTTCAATAAGCACCGCCAGCTTGATGACGCTGGCCGCCACTACGGGCTTGTCAGCCGCGTGGCCGAAGCACACGCCTGTCGCCAGGTTCTCGTAATAAAAGCAGGCGTCGCCCGTTACGGCGGAAAGCCTCTGTTCAATCTGTTGTCTGAGTTTCTCCATTTTGCCATGCCTCCATTTCCAACGTTTTTGTGTAAAACAACAGGGGACCTTTTTAAAGGCCCCCTGAAATGCCGCTTCCAGAGTATCCCTCTTCTGCGCGCAAACATCATTGTTTGTGTAAACAAAAATTATTAGTTATGAAAAATATAGGACCCGTTGACAAAGTAGCGAAACGTCCTATTCTATGGTAAAATAGCCATAGGAGGGATGCAGCATGATGGGACGTCAAAGCAGGCAAATGGCAATGGTTTTCGTGGATATGGCGTCATTGATTCCAGAAAATCATCTGCTGCGAAAAATAGACGGCATGGTATCCTTTGACTTCATCTATGGACTGCTCGCACCATATTATTCTGCGACCGGCCGTCCGTCTGTCGATCCTGTCAGTATGTTTAAAATGCTTCTGGTCGGATATCTGTACGGGATCAAATCAGAACGGCGTTTGGTAGAGGAAATTCGGCTCAACATCGCCTATCGCTGGTTTTGTGGATTCGAGCTGGATGATGCTATTCCGGATCACTCCACATTCAGCAAAACCAGAACGCGCAAATGGCAGCAGAGCGGTCTCTTTCAGAACGCCTTTTATGAAATCGTGAAGCAGTGCATCGCCTGCGGCCTGATTGATGGAAAAGCCATGGCTGCAGACGGAAGCTACATCCCTGCCAACGTATCAAGAGAAAGCTGGGTCGATGTAGAAACGGAAGTAGAACAGAGCATGCAAAGTTATCTCGATGCTCTGGATGAAGAGCTTTCCCAGCAGCCGGGATTCAAAAAGCCGCCGGAAAGAACCATAAAAAAGCGCCGTACCACCAGCCGGACAGATCCTGACAGCGGCTACATCAACCATGGCAACAAACGAGGCATTGGTTATCTGATGGAAGCAACCGTGGACTGCAAACACGGCATTTTGACAGGCGTTGATGTATATCCTGCCAACGAGAAGGAAAGCCTCCTGGTCTTGCGGCATCTGGAGCAGCAAATCAAACTTGGCGTCCCAATGAATCAACTTGCCTTGGATCGGGGATATGACACTGGTGCAGTCCACAGGGGACTGGAACTGCTGGGTGTTACCGGATATATCCCAGCAATTCAATTTCCCAATGCACCTGAGAAATATGGGTTCTCCTACAACCCGCAACGAGATGCGTTCATCTGTCCGGAGGGAGTCGGGCTTACATACCACAGGCTGAATTGTAATCAATCGACCGGAAAATATCTTCGTTGCTATCAAATAGAGGACGATGCCTGCAAGCACTGCGTAAAACGTCCGAGTTGTTTTGACAAAGCCGGAATTCGGCGCAGGGTGTTGGCCAGCAGCTGCTATCCAGCATTTTTCAGAGGTCATCAGCGTGTGGGAACGCCTGAATTTCTATCCATGATGCGGCTGCGCAAAATCTGGGCTGAGGGTAGTTTCTCCGTTTTGAAACGAGAGCATTGTATTTCAAAGATTCGAAAAAGGGGCATTCTTGCAGCGACAGAAGAATGCCTCCTTGCTGCCATGGCTCTAAACCTTAAAAGGATGGCAAGCGCCGTCTTTTTCTATCTGCATATTTCCTATTCTGCCGGGACCACTGCGGGTTTCGGCAGTTTTTTGGCATTTGTCAACGGGTCCTAACAAATACGCAAAATGAGCATCATCCGCTGCACGCAGGCTTCCCGGCTATGGGCGGCCCCAAAGAGCATGTGCCCCGCTTTCCTTTCGGCCGAACAGTCCCCGGAACGCACAAATCACGCAAAAGGACGCACCGCACAGAGTCCGGCGCGCATATTTCCCCTTTTTGCCGCTCAAACTAAGCGCAGAAAGGATGTGTTCCCATGAATATCTTCTATAAAATCTGCGTTATTCTCATCATCATCGGCGGCATCAACTGGGGCCTCATCGGCCTGTTCAGCTTCGACGCCGTGGCCTGGCTGCTGGGCGGCAGCGCAAGTTTGCTCTCCCGCGCGGTATATACCGTGGTTGGTATCGCCGCGCTGTGCGCCATTCCCAGCCTGTTCGGCAGCGAGCCGCAGGCGCGCCGGGCGGAATAACGCCCCGCGCGTTTTCCCTCTCTTCCGGCCGTCCGGTGCGCCGCGTTCACAAAACGCGTTTTCGGGCGGCACCTCTCCACGGCAGCGGGCCTCCGCTGCCGTTTTTTGTCGTTCCAATTTCTCCGAAAGCCCCTCCCGGGCGGGATTTCCAGTCCATATCGTGCGCCGCGCACTTTACAGAAACCCCACTTTTGGTATATAATATGCTATAAATGCGCGCACCTGCGCGCACTTTGATACAAACAGCATGCAGGAGGCGCGCCATGGCGGTATACGAAACAGGCAGCAGAGCCGAAACGGCAGCGCTGGGCGAGCGCCTGGCCAAGGTGCTGCGCAGCGGCTCCCTGGTGCTGTTTACCGGAGGGCTCGGCGCGGGGAAAACAGCCTTCTGCGAGGGCATCGCCCGCGGGCTGGGCTGCACCGACGAGGTCTCCAGCCCCACGTTCGCCATCGTGAACGTATACCGCGGCCCTCAGCCCTTCGCCCATTTTGACATGTACCGTATCTCCACCATGGAGGACCTTCAGGCAACGGGCTTTTTTGATTATCTGGACGACGGCGCGGTGGTTGCCGCAGAGTGGAGCGAAAACGTCGCGCCGCTCGTGGCGGGCGAACCCGCTGTTCATGTGGACATCGCAG
>ERZ827488.4500-NODE-4500-length-9962-cov-41.213586_pt1 | contig 9962 bp, 8 predicted proteins | sample MGYA00519771_ERZ827488 | MGnify/ENA primary metagenome ERZ827488 (study PRJEB31778, sample SAMEA3449323) | human gut metagenome | biome: human gut; feature: human-associated habitat; material: faeces | place: United Kingdom | collected 2010/2012 ...
AATGGAGGTACATAATGAAGAAAGTCAATCTTAGGGACTTATATCCCGATGTTTATAAAAATGATTACTTTGTAGAAGTAACAGAAGATGTGCTGGAGACAATCCGTGCCGCTGATCGTGCGGAAGCTGCTTATGACCGGAGGATGTATCGCTATAAGGCGTATTACTCCCTGGACTGTGACAACGGCATTGAAAATGCGATTCTGATGAAGCCCCAGACACCGGAAATGCTTCTGGAGGAAAAGCAGCTACGGGAACAGCTTTATGCCGCTGTGATGGCTCTGCCGGAGAAGCAGGCTAAGCGGATCTATGCCCGGTATTACCTGGGTATGCGCGTGAGTGAGATCGCCGCAGCGGAGGGTGTAGACCCAAGCCGTGTCCGTGAGAGTATCCGACGCGGTCTGAAGCAGCTGGCAAAGTATTTTTAGGATAGAATAACAAAGGGCGCAAGGCCTCAAAGTGCTTCTGGCACAGGGCCTTGCGCCCCATTTGCACGCTTGTATTCTTTGAGTAAAGGAAATATAATAAACCATATTGGAGGGAAACTATATGGATTATATGACGCTGAAAGAAGCAAGTGAAAAATGGGGTGTTACCCCAAGGCAGATTAATTATCTGTGTGCCGGTGGGCGTATCCCCGGTGCTGTGAAGATGGCTACCATTTGGCTGATTCCCAAGGATGCGGAGAAACCGGCAGACCGTCGTTTCAAAAATACAAAAAAATAATCCTCTCGTGAGGTTTCTGTGACATTTGGATGCTACACTAAAAATGAAGGAGTGTGATACAATGCGAATTTTAGTAGTCGAGGATGACCGACTTTTGAATAATACCTTGTGCTATAATCTGGATGCTGCGGGCTATGTCGTGGACTCTGCATTGACAAAATCAGCAGCCAGCAACTTTCTGACCAAGCAGGACTATGACCTGATCGTGCTGGATGTAAACCTGCCGGATGGGAATGGCTTTGATTTCTGCCGTGAGGTAAAGGAACGCCGGCCGGATACAGCGGTGATCTTCCTGACCGCAAATGATATGGAAAGTGATATGCTCAAAGGATATGAGCTGGGTGCAGAGGACTATGTGACCAAGCCATTTCCTATGAGTGTCTTTCAAAAAAAGCTGTCCGTGGTGCTGGGGCGGCTGGCAAAACAATCTGGCGGCGGGGATAGCTATGAGGATGGCGCACTATCCATCAATTTCTCGGAAATGACTGCTTCCTTGTCCGGCAAGCCGTTGGTGTTCACTCCGTTGGAATACCGGCTGTTGAAAATACTGACCAAAAATCCGCAGAATGTTTTGACCAGACAGGTGCTGCTTGAAAAGCTGTGGGATGCCGATGGAAACTTTGTGGATGAACACGCCCTGACTGCGGCCATCAGCCGGGTGCGGAATAAAATTGAAACGGAGGGCCGCCAGTACATCAAGACGGTGTACGGTATGGGCTATATGTGGATTGGAGGGGCACCGAAATGAATATGCGAAAACTCTCCATCAACAAAGCCTGTATCCTTTTGGGAACGCTTTTGCTGCTGGCGGTTGGTGCGGTTTGCGCCGCTGTTTATCTGCTGACCCAGAATATAACCGCTGTCCGGTGTGTGTTCCTGTTCAGTCTCTTTGTACTGCTCTGCGTTATCTTCTTTGTGGCGCTGATCCGCCGGAAGCTGGTCCGGTTCTCCGATGCCTTTTGTGGTCAGATGGATGATATGCTCTCCGGAGATATGCAGCCGAAGCAGACGGTCGAGGAAGAAAGCCTGTTCTATAAAATCAACTACCGGCTGGGGCGGCTGTACGAGGTCATGCAGGAAAATAAAAACAGCATCGCAAAGGAACGGACTGACCTGCAAGAGCTGATCTCTGACATCTCCCATCAGGTCAAGACCCCGATTGCCAACTTGAAGATGATCAACAACACGCTGCTTGAAAAAGAGGTTCCCCCGCAGAAGCAAAAGGAATTTCTGACAGCCCAGGCCAGCCAGCTTGATAAGCTGGACTTCCTCATGCAAGCCATGATTAAAACCTCCCGCCTGGAAACAGGAGTCATTTCGCTGGAGCAAAAACAGCAGCCGGTTTATGATACCCTTGCCGCTGCCCTGGGCGGGATTTTGCTCAATGCCGAAAAGAAACAAATAGATGTGCAGGTGGAATGCCCGGAGCATTTGGATGCACGCCATGATAGAAAATGGACAAGCGAAGCCCTGTTCAACATTCTGGATAACGCAGTGAAGTACACCCCGACAGGCGGACAGATCCGTGTGTCTGTGGAAGGATGGGAAATGTATGTGAAGATCGACATTGCCGACACCGGCATCGGCATTTCAGAGCAGCACCAGGGAACGATTTTCAAACGGTTTTACCGGGAAGATGCGGTGCATGATGTGGACGGTATTGGGATTGGCCTGTATCTGGCCCGCGAGATTGTGACCTTGCAGGGCGGCTATATCCGGGTGGCATCGGAAGTTGGGAAAGGCTCAACCTTTTCTGTTTTCCTGCTCCGAAAGTAGCGCCGACACGCCCCAAAAATTGAAATGTCACAGACTTGTGACATTTGGGGCCGAATTTAGCGGAAATTTTTTGTGGCTCGTGACATTTCTGTGAGGTTTGGTCGTTACAATGGGTTTATCAAAAAGAAAGGATGGTGTTCTTTATGAGCATTTTGCAAACGACTGAACTGAAAAAATATTATGGCGCAGAGACGAACATTACCAGAGCCTTGGATGGTGTGACCCTCTCCATAGAAAAGGGCGAATTTGTAGCCATCGTGGGAACCTCCGGCAGCGGTAAATCCACACTGCTGAACATGATCGGCGGGCTGGATGTGCCTACCTCCGGCCAGGTTGTAGTGGATGGCAAGGAGCTGTCCAAACTCAAAGACGAGGAACTGACCGTTTTCCGCAGAAGAAAGATCGGCTTTATCTTCCAGAACTACAATCTGGTGCCGGTGCTGAATGTCTACGAAAACATTGTGCTACCTGTGGAGCTGGACGGAAACAAGGTAGACAAAAAGTTTATGAACGAAGTAGTGCAGATGCTGGGGCTGGAGGATAAGCTGAACAATATGCCAAATAACCTCTCCGGCGGCCAGCAGCAGCGTGTAGCCATCGCCCGCGCTCTGGTATCGAAGCCTGCTATCGTACTGGCTGATGAACCCACCGGCAATCTGGACAGCAAGACCAGTGCCGATGTGCTGGGGCTTCTGAAAACCACAAGCCAGAAATTCCACCAGACCCTCGTGATGATTACCCATAACAGTGAGATCGCCCAGCTTGCCGACCGCATTATTCGGATCGAGGATGGTAAGATTGTGCAGTAAAGGGGGCGGAACTATGAATGACATTCTATTTGGAAATAACAACAAGGCTGTCATCAAAAAGCTGGCAAACCGCAGTTTCCGCAGCAACAAAATGCGGAATGTGATTGCAGTCATTGCGATTGCCCTGACAACCTTTCTCTTTACGGCAGTCCTGACCATTGGTATGGGAGCCAACGGGACGCTGGAATACAGCATGGCAAAGCTGATGGGATCATCTGCTGATGCGCTGGTGCAAGGGCTTTCCGAGGAACAGTTCCAGCAGTTAAAACGAAATGCCATGTTTGAAAAGGTAGGCTGCTGGATACCGGTTGACATTATGACCAATACCAACCGGCGGGTTGCAGAGGTCGATTATGCCGATCAGACCCAGTTGGAGATTCGGATGCTGACGCCGCGCACAGGCTCTGCACCTCAAAAAGCAAATGAGGTTTTAGTTTCTGCCAATATACTGAAGGATCTGAACATCGAAGAAAAAATCGGGGCAGAAATTCCCATTGAATTGAAGGCCCGTCAAAGTGGTCAGATTTATCATTTTGATATGGTCGTATCCGGTATTTATGACACGCCAAACGAAAAATCTGAATCGGTCATTGTTTCTAAGGCGTTTTTGGAAGAAAATCCAGAGATGATGAGTGATATTACGCAGGGGCGTATTGGTTGCGGCATTTATAGTGCTGATGTAGTGATGCGGGATAACTATATGGTAAAGGACCGCATTTCAGAGCTTGTCCGCAATATCGGCGGTAATCCAGACGATGTCAATGCAGCCAACGCGGTTCGTGTCGCTCCCAATCCGATCATCTCTAATGACAGCGGCCTTATGATGTGGATGGTAGCTGGTGTGTTTGGAACTCTGTTCATGTTCTGTGGGTATCTGCTGATTTACAATGTATTTGAGATTGCAGTTACCAATGATATTCGGCAGTATGGCCTACTGCGGACCGTGGGAACTACTTCCCAGCAGATCAAGCGTTTGGTCAACCGGCAGGCGCTGTATCTATTCTTAATGGGTACGCCACTCGGTCTGATTTTTGGCACATTGCTTGGCCACAGTATTCTGCCCGCTGCACTTCGGATATTTGCTGTTGATTACAGCGGCGGAAATATTGAGGTCGGCACACTCCCATATTTGGGCATTATCGCAGGTGCGATCCTGTTCTCCGGGCTTACGGTTTATATCAGCACCAGAAAGTCGGTAAAGAAAGCTTCCCGTGTGTCACCTATCGAGGCGATACGCTATGTAGAGAAGGATACCGTTTCCATAAAGCGAAAAAAGATAGATGCCGGAGCAGTTATTCCCCGTATGGCGAAGGCCAATCTTCAGCGCAATAAGCGCCGGACGGTCTTTATTGTGATTTCTCTGACTTTGAGCATTGTTCTCCTGAACTCGGTGTTTATTTTCAGCGGCAGCTTTGATGAAGATGCCTATATCGAAAAACATACCCGAAGTGATTTTATGGTATATAGCCCCGGCATTCAAGCGGCGTTTGGAAATGACTTTGGGCATAATAGTGCTGTTCCAGAGAAAGCGGTAGAGGAAATCAAGGCACAGCCTGGAGTTACAAACGAAGCCTACCTGTACCGGAACACTTTTGAGGATGACCATGTCTCCTGCGACTGGGGAATGCCCTATGTGGTTGATAATACAAATAAGGAGCAACGAATGGTGCCGGAACACCTTAACTTAGGTCTCTACCAAACAGGAACAGAAAGGGACTATGCTGTCCTGACTGCGGATAACCACCCTCTTGGAAATGTGTACGGCTTCTCTGAAAATATTTTGAACAAGATGGATATTATCGAGGGAGAAACCGATTTGTCTGTCCTGAAAGAGAAACTTTGGAATGGAAACAATGTAATTTTAATGGCCGCTTATGATGATAAAGGCAAGTTATATGGCGGGGCGGACGATTCTTCTTATCGGGGTTTATCAGTTGGAGACACTATTCAATTTTATGAAAATGGAACTCCCACCGAGGAATTTACCATTATCGCTAAAGTTGCAGCTACTAAAGGCGAAACATTTTTGACTGGCGGTGGTTCAAATATTGCCACAATGATAGATGGACCGAGTATTTATATGGCCGAAAACAAATTCAAAGAGATTTATGAAATGCCTACTTTATATGGTTTCCTCTTTGATGTAGAGGAACAGTACCAACAGGAGATGGAGAGCCATTTGGCGCAGGATACAGATGTTTCCTATACCTCTATCTTGACGATGAAGGCTACTGTTTCTGGTGTTAAAAATGTCGTTCTGCTGATCGGCGGAGTGATCGGCGCTGTGTTTGCCCTGGTGGGACTAATCAACTTCATCAATCTGGTTATGACCAACATTATTACCCGCCGGCACGAGTTTGCCACCATGCAGAGTATCGGCATGACAAACCGGCAGCTCCGAAAGATGATGATTTCTGAAAGTTTTTCCTATGTAGTGATGGCAGGGATTGTCGGTACACTGGCTGCGGGGGTGCTTGGCATAACATTGGTAAGAGCTTTTGTGCAAAATGGTCCAACCAGTCTGATGATGACATTCCAGATGACCTTGCTGCCTGCGCTGATTATGCTGATTCTGTTTTTGGCATTGGCATTTATCGTTCCAGTTGTCGCACTCCGGCTCTTTAACAATCGAAGTGTTGTAGAGCGGCTTCGGGTAAATGAATAACAGGGGCAGCCATATCAAGTGAATACTTCCTGCGCCGTCGTATGCGGCTGTGGGACGCGGAAAACCGGGGGATTTTTCTCCCGGTTTTTCAAATGTCACGAACTTGTGACATTTGGGGCCGAATTTAGCGGAAATTTTTTGTAGCTCGTGACATTTCTGTGAGGTTTGTTCGTTACAATGGGTCTAAGTTAAAGAAAGGATGGTGTTCTCTATGAGCATTTTGCAAACGACTGAACTGAAAAAATACTACGGCACAAAGCCGAATATCACAAAGGCCCTGGATGGTGTGAACCTCTCTGTTGAGCAGGGGGAATTTGTAGCGATTGTTGGAACCTCCGGCAGCGGCAAATCCACTCTGCTAAACATGATCGGCGGACTGGATGTGCCTACCTCCGGCAAGGTTATTGTGGATGGGCGCGACCTCTCTACATTGAAAGACGAGCAGCTTACTATCTTCCGCAGACGAAAGATTGGCTTCATCTTCCAGAACTACAATCTGGTGCCGGTGCTGAATGTCTTTGAAAACATTGTGCTGCCTGTGGAGCTGGATGGAAACAAGGTGGACAAGAAGTTTATGAAAGAAGTGGTGCGGATGCTGGGGCTGGAGGATAAACTGAACAATATGCCCAGCAATCTCTCTGGCGGCCAGCAGCAGCGTGTAGCCATCGCCCGCGCTTTGGTATCGAAGCCTGCTATCGTTCTGGCTGACGAGCCTACCGGCAATCTGGATAGTATGACCAGCAGCGATGTGCTGAGCCTGCTGAAAGTTACCAGCACAAAATTCCACCAGACCCTCGTGATGATTACCCACAATAATGAAATTGCCCAGCTTGCCGACCGCATTATTCGGATTGAAGATGGCAAGATCATACAGTAAAGGAGGGCATCAAGATGAATGATATTTTATTTGGTAACAATAATTCCAAAGTGATTACCAAGCTGTCCAAACGCTATTTCAAGAAGAATAAGGTCCGCAATCTGGCTGCGCTGTTGGCAATCATTCTGACCGCTTTCCTGTTTACCTCTATCACTTCCCTGGCGTTCAATATGGCGTCCTCCATCCAGCTTTCTCTGCAAATGCAGAAAGGCAGCAAGGCGGATGGTACTTTAGGATATATGACGGAGGAACAGTACGAGCAGCTTGTAAACAGCGATTTTGTGGAGCAGGCAGGCCACCGGCGTATCATTGGCTATGCAAGCAATACTTCCAGCCATTCCATTGAGATCAATTACGCAGACAGTGTGCAGCAGGAACTGACCTTCTGCGTGCCTACCCACGGAGCTGCACCAGAGAAAGCGAATGAGATCGCCACTACGGATTTGGCGCTGAAGGCGCTGGGTGTAGAACCTGAGATCGGCGCAGAGGTTCCGTTGGAATTTGAACTGCGTGGGAAAACATATCATTATGATATGGTGCTTTCCGGCTGGTGGGAAGCAAGCAATGACTCTGTAAGTGTTGCGACTGTTTCAGAGCAGTTTATAAAGGAAAACCCCGATGTGGTTCAGAACACTTATGCGGTAGATCATGAAATGTCCGGCGTTACTTTTTCTGATGTCGTGCTGAAGAATAAAGCAAATGTTCAGCAGCAGTTGAATGAGTTCGTTTACTCCATTGGCGGCAATCCAGAGGATATGGGCGCAGACAATTTCATTCTCGCATCAGAAAATCAAATGTCCCAGGGATTGACTTCATCAGAGTCCATCGTGTTTGCTGTTGTATTTATCCTGATGTTTGTCGTGTGCGGATACCTGCTGATCTACAATATCTTTGATATTTCTGTGATGCAGGATGTTCGTCAATACGGCCTGCTGCGGACGATTGGCACTTCCACACGGCAGATCAAGGGCATTGTGAACCGTCAGGCAGTCTGGCTCACGCTGATCGGGCTGCCCATCGGTCTGATCGCCGGTTTCTTTGCCGGTTGGGTGCTGCTTCCTATCGTGACAGAGATCATTAACCTTGAATACGCTATGGTGGGTACATCCGTATCGACCTCGCCGCTGATCTTTGTTATCGCCGCTCTCTTTACAATTTTGACCGTGTTTATCAGCACCCGGAAGCCTGCAAAAAAGGCGGCAAAGATTTCTCCTCTGGAGGCGATCCGCTACACCGAGCAGAACGCCTATAAAAAGAGAAGTGCCAAGCGTACCAATGGAGTAAAGCTGTCCCGCATGGCCTTTTCCAATCTGGGGCGCAATCGTCGGCGTTCAGCATTTATTGTTATTTCCCTGCTTCTGTGCATCGTCCTGTTTAACTCTATCATCATTGTGACGCAAAGCCTTGATGAAGAAAAGTGGGTAAACCGTGTGACCAGAACAGATTTTAATGTCTATAACTCCGCCGCATTTAATGTAATGGAAAGCGTTCAGCACCATGAAGATACGCTCTCACAGCAGGCGGTGGATCTGATTGCCGGGCAGCCCGGAGTTGAGGATGAACGCTATCTTTACCGAAATACAAAAGACGATAGAAATGTGTTGGTTGACTATGGGTTTGAAGATTTAAGCGGCATAGAGCTATTCCATGAGGAAGAAGGCGTCGTGGCTCAAAGCTATCAGGGATACAATCTCAAAACCACATCTGATACCGAAAGGCACTATTTTGGTAATGTAATGGGAGCCTCCGAGAATTTTTGGTCGGATATGCGTATCTTTGAAGGCGAAAAGGATACTGAAACCTTAACGCAGAAAATGGCTACCGGAGAATATGTCATTATTGGCTGCCCCATCGACAAATTGACAGAGGAACCAAATAGCACTCCGCTGACCGATCAGTTACAGGTTGGAGAGAGCATTTCCTTCTACAAAGATGGGGAACTGGTCAAAACCAGCACCATCCTTGCAAAAGCGATCCTCGTAGGAACAGAAACCGAAACGCCAACAGCCACCACAGCCCAGACACACATCGCTGGCGATGCTCCTTTTGTGTATCTGCCGGATACTGTATTTAAGGAAATCTATGATGCTCCCACGCTGCTGACTTATGGATTCAATGTGGATGAAGCCTTGCAGCCGCAGATGGAAGAATTTTTGAGCAGCTATGTGAGCGAAAATTCTTCGGTTGCCTATACTTCCACCAAGTTGTTGAAAGAGCAGCTTGATTCAGTACGCAGCATGATTCTGGTTATCGGCGGTCTGATTGGCTGCATCATGGCCTTTGCAGGACTGATCAACTTTACTAACATGATCATTACCAACATCATCACCCGCCGCCATGAGTTCGCCACCATGCAAAGCATCGGTATGACCGGCAAGCAGCTTCGCCGCCTGATGGTCTATGAGGGCATCTATTATGCCGCAGGCGCAGACATTATCGGCGGAGCAGTCGCAGCAATCTTGGCTGTCACAGTGCTAAAGAGCGCATTGAATGGCCCTTCCATGTGGTTCTTTACTCTGAATATTACATTGGTTCCGGTTCTGGTCATTGGTGTGCTTTATCTGCTGCTGGCTGCGGTCATTCCGCTGATCGTTCTCCACTTCTTTAACAAGGGAACTGTGGTGGAACGACTGAGGACTTCGGAGTAACGACAGAGATTGCTACAATAGATAATTATAAACCTATTGAAAGCCGGGAGGAGACATTTCCTCTCGGCTTTCCTCAAAAAATTTGAAATCTCACAGATTGGTGAGATTTCAGCTTGTTATTTTGTCGAAATGGAGTATGTCCGTGACATTTCTGTGAGGATTGCCTGTTAAGATAAAAGAAAAGTGAAAAAGTTGCCGCACGATGGCAAAAGAAAAAAAGCCATCGTACAGCGACTATATTGTTATGCACTTTGCAACGGTGGCTTTGAAAAAATCAGAGCCGCCGTTTCCTTTCGTCTATCTAAAATGAACGACGACCCTACACCCTGCAATCTGGTACGGCGGCACATAGGAGGATGCCGCCATGTCAATTTTTGTCATTCACAATAGCCATGAGTTACACCAGCTAAACCTGCCAAGAGCTGTCAAGGGTAAAAAGGCACAAAAGAAAGAAAAACATG
>ERZ827488.4506-NODE-4506-length-9951-cov-10.987874_pt1 | contig 9951 bp, 10 predicted proteins | sample MGYA00519771_ERZ827488 | MGnify/ENA primary metagenome ERZ827488 (study PRJEB31778, sample SAMEA3449323) | human gut metagenome | biome: human gut; feature: human-associated habitat; material: faeces | place: United Kingdom | collected 2010/2012 ...
ACTCGAACCCGATTCTCTATGAGAAAGGGTTCGGGTACGTTTTTTGTTTACAGGAGGTTTTGAGAAAGGGCTACTCGGCCCATAAGCCGGAATGTGAAAGGATGAGAAGGTGACCTTTTTAGAAACAAATCGGCTCAGACTAAGAAATGTAAGTCCTAAAGATGCGATTCAGATGGTTGATTATCGAAATAACGAGCGATGCTCGAAATATCAACGAGGCCAGACGAAAGATTATAAGGATATTGTTGCTTTGATCGAGCGTAATAAAGACAATGCCCTGAATATCGCATCGCCGACTATGATTAGTGTTGCATTAAGAGAAACGGATGTCATGATTGGCGAAATCGTCGTTATGCCTAACGAGGGCACAATTTCTTTAGGGTACACATTTTCTTATAAAGTTCACCGAAACGGTTACGCCTATGAAGCCTTGTCCTCTTTAATTGAGTATTTACACAAGCACTATCCTCAGTGGGATTTTATCTGTTTTACTGAAAGAGAGAACATTCCAAGTATGAGCCTTTTGAAGAAGCTGGGATATACGAATTTGGGTTATCTGCCGTCAAAGAATTCTCAAGTATTTGGAAAGTGGCTTCGCCAGGACACATTAGAAGAAATCACAAGTGCGGTTCGATAACTCCTGGTTTATCGCAACCTCAGAAGCAGGGTTTGGGGCACCGCACGCCCCAACAAGAAGCTGTTCCAAAGGGAGCAAGAGTTTTCAACAATTGAAAATTTGTGGCCACGGGACGGTTCTTGCTCTCACACTTTCACTCTCACACTTTCACTCTCACACTTTCACTCTCTTTGCGATTTTCTTTCTTGAAAGTCTATCGTTCTTTCGTTATAATAAAACTGAAAGAAGGTGGGCATTATGACTTTGCAATATTTTGTCACAGCATCCGATACGGGCAATAGGATTCCGATTGAGGTTGACAAGTCAACTCCCGCTGACCTTGCTGCAACCAAAGAAAGCTGGCAGACCGACTGGACAAGTGAGTTCATCGGTGACCCCGCACTGGAAAAGTACACGGCTAAAACCGAAAACGGCGAAATCGTAGCATTGGGTGCTTACCGCGAAACAGAATCCAGCATGTTCGTTTATATTGAGTACATCGAAAGCCACCCGGAGAGCAACCCGACGCTGACCATTCAGAAAAAATATCTGGGCATCGGGCGTATGATGATCGCGTTCGGCATCCAGCTTTCCATTGATTCCGGTAAAAACGGCGTCGTCACTTTTGAAGCTAAGACGGATGAACTTGCAAAACATTATATCCGGGATTTTGGCGCGATCCGGGTCTTTGCCAAACAGTCCGGCGGGCCGATCATGCTGATGCTTGCCGACAATGCGGCGCTTTCGCTCTTCAATACGTATCTTTCCTGAAAGGTGGTGCTCCCATGGATATTGAAGTCAAACGAATGTCCCCTACTGCTATTGAAATGCTTGACCAACTCAGCGCAGTCTGCAAACGGTTCGGCGTTGATTACTATGCAGCTTCCCAAAATCAGCGTGATCTGCTGGACAGCATTGCCCTGCACGAATATCAACTGAAAAAAGCACACGAGCAAGGGCTGAAGCGTTCCGAAGTGCCTCCGTTTCTCGGTTTGAAGCGCTCTGACCGCAGCAACGATATGCCTGCCTAAAGGTTCGACTGCTGCTGACAATGCTCCACCACAAAAATCCCGAGTCAAATGACTCGGGATTTTTTGCGTGAACGGTACAGGACTCGAACAGGGCGGCGGCACGAAGTGCCGTAAGCAATCAGCCCAGTGGGCTGTTGCTTAGCCCGCGGTTCCCAATCTTCAGGAATGTCTACCAAGAAAGCTCCGCCTGCCGGAGCACCATTTGCACCGCCTCGGTTGGGCGGAACAGGACAGGAACAATGTAAGTCAGAGCCATTCGTAAAAAAACAAAGGCAGGGTATCACCATAGCGGCGGTATCCTGCCTTTTTCGCATCTGGGATGGTCTTTCGGTTAATGGTATGGTATACTCGGCTCAACAAATCGGAATTTGTGGAGGTAAGTATGATAGTACCTGTAGATGAAACAAATCTTCTTCAAGCCGCAACCATCCATTCCATATCCTGGAAGGAATCGCATCGTGCATTTTGTACTCCTGATTTCATAGAAACACACACGCCAGATCGGCAGCGGGAGTATTTGAGAAACAAGATGAACAACGGAACAAAGCTCTATATGCTTGTAGAAGAAAAACCAATAGGGGTTGTTTCTGTAACAAAGGGTTTAATAGAGGATCTTTATATTCTTCCAGATATGCAAAACATGGGTTATGGAACGAAATTGTTACTATACGCAGTAGGCCAATGTACGGATACCTCTACGCTGTGGATTCTTGAGAATAATGTAAATGCTGAGAGACTCTATCGTCGAATAGGCTTTAAGGAGACAGGGAGAAAGAACGCAATAACAAATAAACTTGATGAGATTGAGTTCGCATTGACATAAATTCCCGTTTATCACGCTCTCCCGCCGCGGGGTTTGGGGCAGGCACGCTATCCAAACCTCCAATTTTCCGCACCAAAGGGGCAAAATCTTGGCCAGTATTGCCGTTGCGCCGCAGGGATTTTTGGATTATACTGTTGACTTGTATTTTATTTTGTATTTTCCTGTTCAGTCGAGCCAAAGGAGGCATCCTTACGAACTATCTGTTTCAATTTGCGCGTATTCTGGCGTTCTGCTTTTTGGGCGAGATCTGCCACGCAGTGCTCCCGCTCCCCATCCCGGCCAGCATCTACGGCCTGCTGCTGCTCTTGGCCGCGCTCCGCTTCGGCATCGTGAAGCTCGAGCAGGTCAAGGAAGTGGGCCTGTTCCTCACCGGCATCTTCCCGCTGCTGTTTGTGCCTGCCGCCGCGGGCGTCATGGAGCTGTGGGCTGAGATGGGCGAGATGCTGCTGCCCATCGTCATCGCCATCATCCCGGTGACGGTGCTGGTCCTCGTGAGTGCAGGCCGCACCACCCAGGCCCTCACCAGCCGCCTCGCCGCAAAGAAGGAGGCCGAACATGACTGATCTCTTACAGGGCTTCCTCTCCGGGTCCGCCGCGTGGGGCGTACTGCTGACGCTGGCCGCTTTCGCACTGGGTACTCTCCTCAACAAAGCCACCGGCAAGGCCATCTTCAACCCGCTGCTGCTGGGCAGCATCTTCGTCATCATCCTGCTGAGTGTGCTGAACATCTCCTACGCCGACTACAAGGCCAGTGCCGCCCCGGTGAACTATCTGCTGCTGCCGGCCACCATCAGCCTCGCCATCCCGCTCTATGAAAAGTGGGATTTGCTGAAAGAGAACGCCGCCGCCATCATCGCGGGCATCTCAGTGGGTACGCTGGTGAGCCTGGGCAGCGCTTTGGCTCTGGCCCTCGCGCTGGACCTCACTCGGGAGCAGTACGCCACCCTCCTGCCGAAGTCCGTCACCACGGCCATCAGCATGGACGTCGCCGCTGAGCTGGGCGGCATCGCGGCCCTGACGGGTGCCATCGTCATCCTCACCGGCATCGCAGGCAACCTGCTGGCCGAGGTGGTCTGCAAGATCTTCCACATCACCGACCCCATCGCAAAGGGCGTCGGCATCGGCACCTCGGCCCATGCCGTAGGCACCAGCAAAGCTCTGCAGATGGGTGAGGTCGAAGGTGCCATGAGCGGTCTGTCCATCGCCGTGGCCGGCGTCCTCACCGCCGTGCTCTGCCCCTTCTTCGTCAGCTTCATTCAGTAAAGATAGACAAAGTATCGCCCTCTGTACCGGCACAATGCCAATACAGAGGGCGATACTTTTTGCTTTTTAAGACCCGGCTTCTTTCCGCTCGGCTTTCTGGCGCTCCATCTCGGCGATGACCTCGGCGGCCTTTTCGTCGATGGTCCCCGGCTCTGCCGCCGGAGGGGCCAGACAGTAGCCCTGCAGCAGGTCTACACCCATCTCGAGCACCTTGCGCAGCTCCGACAGCGTTTCCACGCCCTCAGCCAGCACCTGCACACCGCGCGGGTGGGCGTAATCAATGAGCGTCATGAGGAACTGCTGTTTGTCGGCATCGGTATCAATGCCCCGGATGATGGCGATGTCCACCTTGACATACTTGGGCGCGATCGTCAGCAGGCTGTTGCCATTGCTGTAGCCGCTGCCGTAGTCATCCAGCGCAAAGACGCCGGTCGAACCGGGGACATTCCGCTTCCGTTCCAGCTCTCGCTCGTTCATCTCTTCCTCTTCGGTGATCTCCACCACCAGCTTCGGAAGGATGGCACTGTGGGCCTCGCAGTAGCTCGCCCAGTCCTCATCGCTCAGGCTGACACTGGCGATGCTGTTGACGAAGATGAGAGCGTCGGCGTCCAGTTTACCGGCAGCCTCCAGCTCCTCGTAGCACTCGCAGGCCCGGAAGAAAGTCAGCTTCTCAATATCATACAACCGGCCCATTTCGCTGGCCAGCTGCATTACCGTGAGCGGCGAACGCAGGGTCGGCAGCTGAGGCCGCATCAGGGCCTCGTAGGCCACCACATGGCCGTCGTGAGCCGAGACGATGGGCTGGAAGTGGTAGTCCACCCGCCGCTCCCGGATGAGCTTTTCAAAGTCGCTGCGCTGCTCCATCGCATAGACACCGGCGCGGTAGCGCTCCATGTCGAACTCCCGTACCTCGCCCTTGGTCGAGTGCTTGACTTCATACATTGCAAAGTCCGCATACTTCTTGAGGGTTTCGAGGTCCAGTGCATCCTCCGGATACCATGCCACGCCGCCGGACATCCGGATGCACAGTCTCTTGCCGTCCGGCAGAGTAGCACTGCTCTGGGCAAAGTTCTCTTCCAGCTTTTTGATGTCCGCCCGCAGAGCCTCCCGCGTCTCATAGCCGTAGAACAACAGCAGGAACTCGTCGCCGGAAAGGCGGGCCACCACAGTGCCGCTGGGCGAGCCCTGCTGTAAGCTGTGGGCCGTCTGCCGCAGATAAACGTCACCCCAGTCGTGGCCATAAGTGTCGTTGATGGTCTTGAGGTTGTCGAGGTCGGTCATCATCAGGGCCGCGTGACGGAGAGTATTGGGCTTCTCGAACAGCTCCCCGCAGACCCGGAAGAAGGCCTGACGGCTGTACAGCCCGGTCAGGGCGTCGTAATCGCGCTCATGCTCGATGCGGCTGCGCTCGGCCACCGCCGCCTTGTAGTTGTCGGTGCTCAGGGTCACGATGGCTTCCGCCAGCTGGTCCAGCTCCCGGATGCCGGTGCGGGAAAATTCCGGCACAGCCTTGCGCTGTTCCTGTGCGTCCACCAGCTCTTTCGAGAGCTGTGCAACGGGCTGTGCCAGACCATAGCTGACGAAGAAGGCGCAGGCCAGACCGATGCCCAGTGTCAGCAGTACGGCAAGGCCCAGCAGCTTCGTCACCGACTGGGAGAAGCTGAACAGATCGTTCCCGCCCACCACGCCGACGAGCAGCCACCGCTCACCCGAGAAGGGGGCGTTGCGGCTGTACAGGCCGATCTGCCGGATGCTGGCGATCTGCTGCTTACCGTCCATCATGTAATACCAGCAGTTGTTGCTGCGCTGGAGCGTCAGTTCCCATTTCGCATTCTGCAGCGGTACGCTCTGCTCGCCGGTGTTGGAGGTGACATGAAGAGCCAGCACCTCGCCCCGCAGGTCGGAGGTGGTGGAGGCCAGCAGATAGCTGCCGTGATGGTCGTTCTGCAGCTCGTCCCACGGGAGTTTGGTGTCCATGTAACTTTCCAGAAGCTCAACGCCCAGAACGCCGTAGACTGTGCCGTCGTCCAGGATAAGGGGCTGCGCGTAGGCGATGGCCTCGCGGTCGTCGCCCCGCAGCTTATACGGCAGAGTCGTCCAGCGGCCATAGTTTGCCGCCCCCATACGCTCGTCGTCTTCGTAGGCAGTCTGGAAGGGACGGACATAAAACACATCCTGCTCTCCGTCCAGATACTGCAGTGCAGGCGACCACGCCTTGTCCGTAGCGATGTCAAAGGTCTGCACCAGCTCCGACGGAGCGCACTCAAGCAAAATATCCGAGTTTACCACAGAGGGGGCTGCATCCGGGTCGAGGTCGCGCAGGTAAACGCAGGGCAGGCGGTCTCCGGAGGTGCGGCCCGTGAAGTCGTGGGTATTCAGGATGAGGAAGATGCCCGAAATGCGCTTGGAGCGCAGCGTCTCAAGCATCCTGGGGGCTGCAGCCAGCAGCAGCGGCAGGCTGTCGCTGCTGCTGGAATCCAGCGTCTTGAGGGAAAGCGTTTCGTCGTCCAGCATCTGCTGGGTGGTCTCATTGATGTAGGTCGAAAGATCCGTCAGTTCCTGTGCCTGCTGGAGCTGGTCCTGAATGTAGCCTGCACGGTTCTCCACCTGCTTGTCCAGGATGTCCACCGCGTTCTCATCCAGTTGGAGGGTAACGCCGCTGATCGCAGTGGCCGAAGCCATCAGCATGACCACGATGGCCAGCATGACCATCAGCGCCGAGAAGATGGTGACGAAAATCGTATGCTCTCTTCCCTTCGCTTCATCCCGCATCAGCAGTTTCATGCTTTTCCCCTCCTTCCGCTCATTTTTGTAAGACGCTTCAGCCCTCGTACTGGCTCAGTGCATCACAGAGGCTCTGGTACCATGCCTCAAAATACTCATCCGTCAGGAATCCCGCCTCGGCCTCTTCCGCACTCTCGCCTGCTGCGAGGCGCTCTTCCACCGTGGCGCGGTCTGCCGTGGCAAGGTCGATCATGCTGTAGCCAGCTTGCTGCGGGCGTCGGTGCCGCCCTCAAAGGCTTTGGTCGTGTACATTTCATTGGTATTCACAGCCTCCACGGCCTCCGTCAGGACATTTTCCATGTTGCCGGTCAGGGCGAGGCCGCTGCTGTGGATAGCATCCATATCGTTGGCGGCATGGGTCACGGGCAGATAGCCGGAACCCACTGCAAATGCGATGTTGTTTTCCGGCTGGGTGAACCACTTGAGGAAGACCACGCTGGCTTCCACCTCGGCATCGGTGGTCTTTGCCACGGCCATACCGGCACCCTGCTGGACAGAGACTTTCTCGCAGCCCTCAAAGTGCGGCGTGGGCAGGACTTTCAGCTCGATGTCGTGGCTCTCGGTGTCGCTCAGCATCACCTGCGTCGGGAAGTAGGTCGCGCTGGAGTTAGAGCCGATGTAGGCCAGAATGCTGCCGATTTTAATATCGTCGCTGCGGAAGCGGCCGCTGGCGGCGGCCCAGCCCTTGATGTAGGGAACATAGTAGTTATCCCACAGCTTGCGGGCCACGTCCTCGCTCAAGCCCATGGTCATCTTGCCGTCCTTGACGTCAAAAATGGTGTCGCCCAGCTCTTTTGCGCCGATGAGCATATAGTTTGCTATCGCGTCGCGGCCAAACAGGGCTTTGCCGTCGTTGGGCGTATCGGTCTGGGCATCCGTCCAGTTGTAGTAGGCTTCGGCGGTCTTGACCAGACCCTCCACCGTCTCAAGGTCGGAATACCGTGCGCCGGTGGCGGCAGCAAAGAGCTTCCAGTCGGTATCATTCAGGAACAGAAGCTCCGTGGACTTTGCCACCGGGAAAATCTTGATGCTGCCGCTGTCGTCGAAGTCGCCCTCGGTCAGGTAGCTGTCCACATAGGCGGCGCGCTCCTCGTCAGTGAAGTAGGGAGCAAGGTCAGCCAGTTCGCCCATCTGGTCCATGGCATAGGCGGTGTCTGCATAGGCCATAAAGATGTTGGGCATAGCAGAAGCGCCCACCTTGCCCTGTGCCGCAGCCATCACCTGCGCCTCGAGGTCGTTGACGCTGCCCTGGCTGTAGCTCTCCACGGTGATGTTTTTTTCCTTGCCGACGGTATCGTTGAAGGTATCCACCAGCTTATTGAAGCTCTCCAGCTGGTCGCCGTTGTAATATGTCCAGACGCTCAGATCCACCGGCTCGGTGTTACCCTGTGCAGTGCTCTGAGCGCCCCCGCAGCCCACGAGGCCCAGCACCAGAGCTGCAGCCGCTGCAAACGCGGCCAGACGGCGCATTCCGATTCGTTTCACCATTAACTTTCTCCCCATTATGAAGATTTGTTTATTCCCAAAGATATTTTTATCATACCACCACGCGGCCAGAGATGTAAACATGTTCTGTCAAAATCAGCAATATCACAACAACTCTTTTCGGATTTTATCGATTTTTGCGTTTTCCTTTTTCCATAAAAAAGCAGGGCAGGACCACGCCGCCCAAAGCTTCCAGCTTTTGGCAAAGCGCAGGTCTGCCCTGCATCGGATATTCAGATTACAGCTTGCTCAGCTGGGGACCCTGAGCGGTATCCTTCACGGCCCAGCCCATCTCGGTGAGCTGTGCGCGGATGGCGTCGGCGGCAGCCCAGTCCTTGGCCTTCTTGGCGGCGGCACGCTTCTCCACCAGTTCAGTCACCTCGGCGGGAACTTCGTCCTTCTTGCGGTTGTACATCAGGCCCAGCACGCCGGTGATCTCGTCGAAGGCGGCAGCGCCGGCTTCGAGAGCAGCCTTACTGGAAGCGGCGGACAGGGTGTTGATGTCCTTCACGAGGTCGAAGACAGCAGCCAGGGCATCGGGGGTGTTCAGGTCGTCGTCCATGGCGGTGCAGAATTTTTTCTTTGCTTCCTCGGCTTTCTCCTTCAGCGTCTCGTCGGTGCCGAACGCGGTCTTGCTCAGGGCAAAGTCGAGGTTCTCGCGGCAAGTGTAGAGACGCTCGAGGCTGTTCTTGCAGCTCTCGATGAGGTCCACGGTGTAGTTCAGCGGCATCCGGTAGCCTGCGGTCAGCATGAAATAGCGGATGGGTTCGTAGCCGTAGACATCCGCCACGTCCCGCACGGTGAAGAAGTTGTGCAGGCTCTTGGACATCTTCTGATTGTCCACGTTGATGAAGCCGTTGTGCATCCAGTAGCGGGCAAAGGTGCAGCCGTTGGCGCACTCGCTCTGTGCGATCTCATTCTCGTGGTGGGGGAAGATCAGATCCTGACCGCCGCAGTGCAGATCAATGGTCTTGCCCAGATGGGTGCGGCTCATGGCGCTGCACTCGATATGCCAGCCCGGACGGCCCATGCCGTAGGGGCTTTCCCATGCAGGTTCACCGGGCTTTGCGGCCTTCCACACGGCAAAGTCTGCGGGGTCCTCCTTCAGGTCGTCGTCCATCTGGCTGCGCAGCTCACGGTTGCCGCTCTCCAGATCGTCCAGCTTCAGGTGGCTCAGCTTGCCGTACTCGGGGTCGCTCTTCACCCGGAAGTACACATCGCCGTTCTTGGCAACATAAGCGTGGCCGGAGTCGATCAGATCCTTCACGATATCCAGGATCTGCTGGATGTGCTCGGTAGCCCGGGGCTGGACGGTGGGCTTTTTGCAGTTGAGGCCGGCGGCATCCTTGAGGTACTCGGCCTCAAAGCGCTGAGCAACCTCCTTCATGGAGGTGCCCTCTTCCTGTCCCTTCTTAATGAGCTTGTCGTCGATATCGGTGATGTTGGAAACATAGAACACCTTGTTGCCGCGGTACTCAAGGTAGCGGCGCAGGGTATCGAACACGATCAGCGGGCGGGCGTTGCCGATGTGGATATAGTTATAAACGGTAGGGCCGCAGACATAGATGCGGTATTCACCGGGCACCTGCGGCACGAATTCTTCTTTCTGGCGGGTCAGCGTATTGAAAATCTGCATGGCTGTTTCTCCTTTTTTACTTTTTTCATTATAACGGTGTACAGAAGGGAAGTCAAGAAAAAACGACCGCTCCCGGCGCATTCTGCACACCGGAAACGGTCGTTTTTCAAATCAGGAGCTTAGCCGGGATACCGGCTCACTTCCAGCAGCTCTTCTGCACGCTTCACCTGCTCCGCGGTGGGCGGCACGGCATCCGGCAGTGGATAAGGGATGCCCAGCTTTTGCCACTTGAACAGGCCCAGCGTGTGGTAGGGCAGCACCTCCACCCGCTGCACCGTTTTCAGGCTGCGGATGAAGTCTGCGGTCCTGCGCA
>ERZ827488.4514-NODE-4514-length-9936-cov-2.685255_pt1 | contig 9936 bp, 12 predicted proteins | sample MGYA00519771_ERZ827488 | MGnify/ENA primary metagenome ERZ827488 (study PRJEB31778, sample SAMEA3449323) | human gut metagenome | biome: human gut; feature: human-associated habitat; material: faeces | place: United Kingdom | collected 2010/2012 ...
TCTCTTTCTACTTATCGGATGTGAATTTGGTAAACAGGGGTGTAGCTGTCATCTTCGACCAGATAGACGGTATCAACGTCTTCATCAAAAATGCCCGACTGAACGAACTGCTCGATGTCTTCCTCCAGAAGGAATTTTACACAGGTTCCGCAGGAGGAGCTGAGCTTGCGCGGAACAGGCATCAGCATCGGTTTTTTCTCGGTGCCCTTGAGATGACGGGAGAAATTCACCGCAGCAAAGTGGGTGAAAAAGGTTGCGATGTAGGTCAATGTTACCATCCTTTTCTTTTGCGACTTGTTTTGCGACGCACTACACCTTACCGATTATTTTTTAAGGGTCAGGTGGAAATCGTCACCGTCTTCGGAAACGCTGACGGTGAAGCCTGCATTCTGCGCAAAACGGGTGACGTTTTCTTTTGCGGTGCCGTTGTCTACAATGATTTCAAAGCATTTTGCGGAAGGGGAAGCTTCCAGTGCTTTTTTGGTCATCAATACCGGCTGTGGGCAGGAAAGTCCACGTGCGTCTACGATCTGTTTGTCTGCCATATTATTCAGCTCCTTTGCTCGGATTGGAAAGGTTATCGGTTATGCGTTCTTTTTAGCTTTTGCGATGTTCAGGGAAGCAACCACCAGCATGACTGCCAGACCGATGAGGACAGCAACCTTACCTGCGATGGATGGACCGCCTGCGCTTTCAGCACTTGCAGCAGCTCCGGCAAGACCGAAGTTGTGTGCGAAAGCAGCACCGACGATGTAACCCAGAACGGTGATAGCGGAGTCTGCGTTGCCTTCACCGGTGAGGATGAGCTGACGCAGAGGGCAGCCGCCCAGCAGGACAGAACCGAAGCCAACGACCAGCATACCCATAAAGTTCCAAAGGTGCATAGCGTGTGCAACTGGCTGACCGGTGAATCCAAGGTGGAAGTTGCCGGTGACCAGGTTGCCAATCAGAGCTGCAACAATAATTGTAACAAATCCCAGCAGCAATTTCCAGTCTTTAAACAGAACCAGGTCGCGGGTACCGGCTTCCATACACATACGGGATCTCTGGCAGAGTGCGCCAACGACCAGACCGGCGATGAGAGCCACGATAATGGGAGCGTGCATCGAGCCAGGTCCTTTTTCGCTGAAGACAAACAGGGAGGGAACCAGCAGGAACAGCACAAACAGCAGACCCAGACCGACCGGCAGAGCAACGCCTTCGGAGGTGGTCAGCTTATAAGTACGCTTGAGGGAGAAACCTTTGTTGAGGAAGAAGATACCGACCAAGATACCAACGGCAAAACCGGCAAGACCAACGATTGCGTTCAGGTCGCCGCCGCCGATACGCAGTACCATGCGCAGAGGGCAGCCCAGGAATACCAGAGCGCCAATCATAACAAAAGCGCCCAGGAAGAAGCGGGTGACCGGAGCGGAGCCGCCTTTTGGAGAAAATTCCTTGCTGACCATTGCCATGATGAGTGCGCCGCCGATTAAGCCCACGATCTCAGGTCGGAAGTACTGCACAACAGGTGCAGAGTGCAGCTTGGTGGCACCGGCGATGTCACGCAAAAAGCAGGCGATACAGAATCCCATGTTTTTCGGGTTGCCCAGCATGACCAGAACAACTGCAATCAGACCGATTACAGCACCGGTAACAACAATGCCGGCATAAGCTTTTTTGTCCTTCATAAACACATCTCTCTTTCTGCTCGGACAGGCAAAGCCTGTCGAAGATTATGATACTTTCGTAAACAGTTTATAACAGATGAAGAGAAAAGAAAAATAGTTTTTATCTATTGTTTTCTATAAATGGATTGAATTTATAAATAATGGTGGAACAAAGCGGAAAAGATGGTATAATGTAAACGAGGGAAACTGCCCTTTTAAGCCAAAATCACAAATGGGGCAGTTGCAGCCAAGCAATGCAGAAGAAGGAGAAGGATCATGAAAAGGGTATATCTGGACAACGGAAGCACATCTTATCCAAAGGCGCCGGGCGTAGGACAGGCAGTGTTTGATTTTATTGAAAACATCGGCACCAATGTCAACCGCGGCGGCTATGAAGCTGCCTATGCGGCAGAGGATGTCATCATTGAAACCAGAGAGATGCTGTGCAAAATGTTTCATTTTGATAAGATCAAAAATGTGATTTTTACTCCGAGCATCACCTACTCCCTCAACTATATTATAAAAGGATACCTGCGCGCGGGAGACCATGTCCTGGTTTCCGCAATGGAGCACAATGCCATGATGCGTCCGCTGACCCAGATGCTCGAGCATGGCGTGGAGTTTGACCGCGTTCCCTGCGACCAGATGGAGGGAATGATCCGTCCAAACACCAAGGCGGTGCTGATGCTGCACGCTTCCAACGTCTGCGGCACTCTGATGCCGGTTGAGCAGGTGGGACAGCTGTGCAAAAAGCACGGTCTGACCTTTATTCTGGATGCGGCACAGACAGCGGGTGCCTTCCCCATCGACATGGAAAAGATGAACATTGATGTGCTCACCTTCACCGGACACAAAAGCCTGCTGGGTCCACAGGGAATCGGCGGATTTTTGGTCAGCGACGAGGTTGCGCAGCAGATGATCCCGCTGGTCACAGGCGGCACCGGCAGCGTTTCCGACTCGGAGGTGCAGCCGGACTTTCTGCCGGATAAATTTGAATCCGGTACCCAGAACATCCCGGGTATCTACGGACTGCATGCGTCCCTTTCCTTCCTGGAAAGGACCGGTATCGAAAATATCCATCAGCATGAGATGAGTCTGTGCAAGGCATTTATTGAAAAAATCGATGACCTGCATGAGGATTGCATCCGTCTGGTCGGAACCCGCGACATGGAAAAGCGCGGACCGGTGGTTTCTCTGGACTTCCAGGGCAGAGATAACGCGGAAATCTCCTTCCTGTTGGACAGTGAGTACGGAATCAGCACTCGCTGCGGGATGCACTGCGCTCCAAATGCCCATAAGACGCTGAATACCTACCCGCAGGGCACCGTTCGTTTTGCCTTTGGATGGGCAAATCGTATGGAGGATGTGGACTGGGCAGTTAAGGCGATTCGGGAAATTCTCCAAAAATAGAGAAGCACCCTGTTATTTTTATGACACACACGTTTTTTTGAACAAATGGGGATAAAAAATTTGTGATATAGTGTTTATTGGCTCGTTAAATAATATACAAACTAAACAAAAAAGCGGCATAAAAACTTACATTGAATTTATCGCTTACCCCCTTGCAATTTATCGAAAAATCAGATATAATAAAGCCAGTGAAATCGGAAATATCTATTAAGGAAATCATACACAATAGATTTAATCAATATAGCAAACCGCTAAAACCCTTTTCACGACATTAATATTTGGTTGAAAGCATCGGGAGAATCCCCAAGGGTTGTAAACAAGAGTGCCGCAGCCGATCGGGGTGCCGTAGGGAATAAGCAGCAGGGAATGCCATCCCTGGTCTGTAAAAATCTCAGGCCCAAGCACCGATGCCAGACAAATCTCTGGAAGCACCCGCCAGACTACGGGTAAACAGAGCGAAAGGCACGTCGGTTGTTTTTTGCTCTTTTTTTATACGCTGAAAAATAGATTGCGGGAGACAGAGAAAATGAAATTTGTGATCGTAACAAACAATCCGAAGGTTCGTGACGAACTGGGACAGGAATTCGATGTCGATTATGCAGACATCACCTATCGAGAGATTTTGTGCAAGGTGCGGGATATGATCTATGAAGGTCATAAGCTGCTGACCCATCCGCTTTCGGGAAGTGTCAAGCCAAACGAAACCCCGTACAAATCCATTTTGGTCGCAAAGAAGACCGGCAAGATGGATGTGCAGGACGCATCCAGCATCGAAAACAGTCTCATTACTGCGGACAAGTTTTCGGTTAAGTTCCCGGAAATGCCGCAGAGTGTCAGGGAAGATTTCCAGCTGATCGATTCCACATTGATCCGCTCTGCACTGATGAGCATCCCTGATATTTTTTAATGCGCTTACATTGAGCCTCCCAAGAGGTTTGATTTAAGAAAGATAAAGGGTTTTATATTAACAAGGAGGTGTTCGCTTTGAAAAAGTTGGAACTCGGTAATATTCTCATTCACGATGTTCAGTTTTCAAACGAAGGTTCAAAAGTAGAAAACGGCGTTTTGTACGTTAACAAAGAAGAAATCTGCAAAATCGCTCTGGAAGATGAAAATATCGCATCCTGCGAAGTTTTCCTCGCTCGTCCAGGCGAAAGCGTAAGAATCACACCTGTTAAAGACGTCATCGAGCCTCGCGTAAAAGTAGAAGGCAATGGCGGCATTTTCCCAGGATGGATTGCTAAAGTTGACACCGTTGGCGAAGGCAGAACCCACGTTCTCAAAGGTGCTGCTGTTGTTACCACCGGTAAGATCGTAGGCTTCCAGGAAGGTATCATCGATATGACCGGTCCTGGCGCAGACTACACCCCATTCTCCAAGACCATGAACGTTGTTGTTAAAATGGAGCCAGTAGAAGGCCTCAAACAGCACGAGCATGAGTACGCTCTGAGAATCGCAGGCTTCAAGATCGCTTGCTTCCTGGGCGAACTGGGCAGAAACGTTACTCCAGATGAAGTTAAAACCTACGAGTTTGACAACATCGTTGAGTCCGCTGCTAAATATCCAAACCTGCCAAGAGTTGCATATGTACAGATGCTTCAGTCCCAGGGTCTGCTGCATGATACCTATGTATACGGCGTAGACGCAAAGAAAACTCTGACCACCATCATCACCCCAACCGAGGTTATGGACGGTGCTATCGTTTCCGGTAACTGCGTATCCTCCTGTGATAAGAACCCAACCTACGTTCACATGAACAACCCTGTTGTTACCGACCTGTTCGAGCAGCACGGTAAGACCCTGAACTTTGTTGGTATGATCATCACCAACGAGAACGTTTACCTCGCAGATAAAGAGCGTTCCTCCAACTGGTCCGCTAAACTGGCTAAATACCTGGGCTGCGACGGCGTTATCATCTCTCAGGAAGGCTTCGGCAACCCGGATACCGACCTGATCATGAACACCAAGAAGATCGAAGCTGAGGGCATCAAGACCGTTATCATCACCGATGAGTACGCTGGCCGCGATGGTAAGTCCCAGTCTCTGGCTGACGCTGACCCATCTGCTGACGCAGTAGTAACCGGCGGTAACGCTAACCAGGTAATCGTACTGCCTCCAATGGAGACTGTATACGGTCACCTCGAGTTTGTTGACACCATCGCTGGTGGTTCTGCAAACAACATCGACGCTCACGGCAACATCACCGTTGAGATCCAGGCAATCACCGGTGCTACCAACGAAACAGGCTTCAACTACCTGTCCGCTAGATAATAGGAAGGGAAGGAAATACGATGAGCAAAATCAGAGTAGTACAGTACATTAACCAGTTCTTCGCTCAGATCGGTGGCGAAGAAAAAGCTGACATCCCAGCTGAGCTGCGTGAAGGTCCAGTAGGTCCTGGTCTCGCATTCAATCAGGCTTGGGGCGAAGAAGCTGAAGTTGTTGCAACCATCATCTGCGGCGACTCCTACTTCAACGAAAACCTTGAAAAAGCTCAGGCTGAGGTTCTCGAGATGGTTAAATCCCAGAACCCAGATATGTTCATTGCTGGTCCTGCATTCAACGCTGGTCGTTACGGCGTAGCTTGCGGTACTATCGCAAAAGCTGTTCAGGACAACCTCAACATCCCTGTTCTGACCGGTATGTACGTTGAGAACCCAGGCGCTGATATGTTCAAGAAAGACGTTTACGTTGTTTCTACCAAGAACAGCGCTGCTGGTATGAGAGATGCTGTTAAGAAAATGGCTCCTCTGGCTCTCAAGCTGGCTAGACATGAAGCTATCGGCGCATCCTGCGAAGAAGGCTACATGCCAAACGGCATCCGTGTAAACCTCTTCGAAAAAGAGAGAGGCTCCAAACGTGCTGTTAAGATGCTGATCGCTAAGCTGAACGGCAAACCATACACCACCGAGTTCCCAATGCCTTCTTTCGACCGTGTTGCTCCAAACCCGGCTGTTAAAGATATGGCTCATGCAACTGTTGCACTGTGCACCTCCGGCGGTATCGTTCCTCTGGGCAACCCAGACCACATCGAGTCTTCCTCCGCTTCTCACTACGGCGAGTACGACATCGAAGGCGTTATGGACCTGACTGCTGACAAATGGGCTACTGCACACGGCGGTTATGACCCAGTATATGCTAACGAAGATCCTGACCGCGTTCTGCCAGTTGACGTTCTGCGCGACATGGAAAAAGAAGGCCGCATCGGCAAGCTGTACCACTACTTCTACACTACTGTTGGTAACGGTACTGCTGTTGCTTCCTCTAAAGCATTCGCTGAAGAGTATGCTAAGAAGATGAAAGCAGATGGCGTGGATTGCGTTATCATGACCTCTACGTGAGGAACCTGCACACGTTGCGGCGCAACGATGGTTAAAGAAATCGAACGTGCAGGTCTGCCAGTAGTTCACATCTGTACTGTAACCCCAATTTCCATGACAGTTGGTGCAAACAGAATCGTTCCAGCTATCGCTATTCCTCACCCACTGGGCAACCCAGCTCTGACTATGGAAGAGGAAAAAGTTATCAGAAGAAAGATCGTTGAGACCGCTCTCGAAGCTCTCGAGACCGAAGTTGACGATCAGACCATCTTCGACGTTAAATATTAATCCGCTTCTGAAAAGCTCTTGCCGGAGGGAAGTCCTCCCTTCGGCAAGCTTTTAAGAAAATAAATTTAGGGAGACGATTACAATGGATAAAGTTTATGACATTATCGTGTTAGGTGCAGGTCCTGCAGGTTTGACTGCTGCTTCTTATGCTGGCCGTGCAAGAATGGACACACTCCTTATTGAAGGAACAAAAGACGGCGGACAAATCGTTATCACCAACGAAATCGAGAACTATCCAGGCTCCCTGGAAGAAGAATCCGGCCCGTCCCTGATTGCCAGAATGACAAAACAGGTAGAAAAATTCGGTGCTGACCGCGTTACAGACACAATCGTTGACGTAGAGCTTGAAGGTAAAGTAAAACACCTGAAAGGCAACCATGGCGATTACTATGCAAAAGCTGTTGTTATCGCTACCGGTGCTTCCCCACGTCCGATTGGCTGCCCAGGTGAAAAAGAATTCACCGGTAAAGGTGTTTCTTACTGCGCAACCTGTGATGCAAACTTCTTTGAAGATTTTGAAGTATACGTAGTAGGCGGCGGCGACTCTGCTGTTGAAGAAGCTATGTACCTCACCAAATTCGCAAGAAAAGTAACTCTGGTTCACAGACGTGACGAGCTCAGAGCTGCTAAATCCATCCAGGAAAAAGCATTTGCTAATCCAAAGATGGCATTCATGTGGAACACCACAATCGAAGAGATCAAAGGCGACGGCGTTGTTACATCTATGATCGTAAAAGACACCAAAACCGGCGAGACCAGAGAGATTGAGGCTGATGAGGAAGACGGAACATTTGGTATCTTCGTATTCGTAGGTTTCGATCCTAAATCCCAGCTGTTCGAGGGCAAACTCGAGATGGAAAATAGATACATCGTTACCGACAAATACATGCATACTTCCGTTCCGGGCGTATTCGCAGCTGGTGACGTTATCGTGAAACACCTGCGTCAGGTAGTTACCGCTTGCGGCGACGGCGCTGTTGCAGCTACCGAAGCTCAGCACTACGTAGAGAACCTGGCTGACTAATTGCCAGGATTTCCATCCAAAATCCAGGGAACGTTTTAAAAAGTTCGGTTTAATGAGAGTTTGAAGTCGGCACTTTTGGAATGTTCCAGAAGATAAAAATCTAAAAAAGTGGGACTGCAATCCGAACACGAGAATGCGCCTCTTTTAAAGAAGGAGATTTTGCAATTATGTTGGAAGTAACAAAAGAAAACTTCGAATCTGAAGTACTGCAGGCTGAAGGCTATGTATTCGTAGACTTCTTTGGCGACGGCTGTGTTCCATGTGCTGCTCTGATGCCACATGTACACGCTCTGGCTGACAAATATGCAGACAGCAAGCTCAAATTCTGCTGCATGAACACCACTAAAGCAAGACGTCTTGCTATCAAACAGGGTATCATGGGTCTGCCTGTAATGGCTATCTACAAAGATGGCGCTCAGGTAGAATCTCTGGTTAAGGAAGACTGCACCCAGGATTCCATCACCGCTCTGGTTGAGAAATACGTCAACATGTAATCTTCCCGCTTTTGCAGGGGATTACCAATTCATTTAACCAAAGCAGCATCAGGCTGTTTTGATAAACCGGTGATTCGGTTCATCGGAGAAAGAAATAAGGAGGATTTAGTCATGAGCCTTTTGAATGGTAAAAAAGTTATCATCATCGGCGACAGGGACGGCGTTCCAGGCCCAGCAATCGAAGAATGCGTAAAGACTGCTGGCGCTGAGGTAGTATACTCCTCTACGGAATGCTTTGTCTGAACTGCCGCTGGCGCAATGGATTTGGAAAATCAGAAGAGAGTTAAAGATTTCGCTGATCAGTATGGTGCTGAGAACATCGTAGTTGTTCTGGGTGCTGCTGAGGGCGAAGCTGCTGGTCTGGCTGCTGAAACAGTAACCGCTGGCGACCCAACTTTTGCAGGTCCATTGACAGGAGTTCAGTTAGGACTCACAGTATATCACGTTTGCGAACCAGAAATCAAAAATGAAGTCGACCCAACTGTTTACGATGAGCAGGTAGGTATGATGGAAATGGTTATGGATGTAGATGACATCATCTCTGAGATGAGCTCTATCCGCAACGAATACTGCAAATACCTCTAAACCGAAGTTATAGGTGGTGTGGTGGTGTGGTGATGAATCACCATGCACTGCACCGCCTATTTTCTTTTTTTACACACTGTCCGTTATGGACAAACTTTACGTTATTTTTATGACAATAAAGAAAATGCCTATTGGCAGAAAGCACAGTGCAGGGTGCCTTCTTGTGTAAAAAAAGCAGAATTCTGCAAAAATCCATGACAACCCGCCTATTTTAGTGTATACTGATTATATGGGACTTGTCCTCCTTTTTTGTGATACAAAGGCGGGTCTCTGTCCGCTCGGGCGCGGCTTTTCGCGTGCGGGCAAACGTTGTAAAAACCGGGATTCTGCGGACAGGCAGCCGGTTTTTAGCAAGGAAAAGATTCATCAATAAAATGAATGAGAGGCGTGACTGCAATGAACAGTGTAATCAAAGGCGCAAGCTACATTCTTGCCCATACACCAGACATGGTAATGGAAAATGGTACCACCCAGACCACCGAGAAAATCGTAAACCCAGGTTCTGAGTACCTCAAAGAACTGCCAAATCACATCAGAACTTACGAGCAGGCTCTGGCATATCTGCCAAACCAGACTTACATCGGCAATATGCATCCAGACGAACTGGCAAAATACCCACAGCCATGGGTAGACACCACCGTTGACGGCCTGAACAAGAGAGAGGGTAAATTCGGCGAAATCATGCCTGAAGATGAGTTCTACATGCTGATGCAGTGCGTAGACGTTTTCGAGCTGGTTATGCTGGATAAAGAGTTCGTAGCTCAGGTAAAAGATAAATTTGCTGCTAACCCAGTAATCGACGAGAGCATCGTTGCTAGAATCCACGAAGGCGTTGACGCTTCCGAGATTGAGCACTTTGTAAACGAAGAGCATGCTGAACCACTGGTATATGGCGGCAAAACCATCGGTTTCGTTAAGAGAGCACATGACGTTGACGAAAACCTCTCCGCTCACACCATGCTGGAGAACATGGTTTCCAAAGCATCTGCTGTTCTGTCCCTGCTGCACCTGATCCGTGTTACCGGCATCGACAAAAACGAGATCGACTACGTTATCGACTGCTGTGAAGAGGCTTGTGGTGATATGAACCAGCGTGGTGGCGGCAACTTCGCAAAAGCTGCTGCTGAGATTGCTGGTCTGAACAATGCTACCGGTTGTGACGTCCG
>ERZ827488.4525-NODE-4525-length-9899-cov-18.757619_pt1 | contig 9899 bp, 8 predicted proteins | sample MGYA00519771_ERZ827488 | MGnify/ENA primary metagenome ERZ827488 (study PRJEB31778, sample SAMEA3449323) | human gut metagenome | biome: human gut; feature: human-associated habitat; material: faeces | place: United Kingdom | collected 2010/2012 ...
TCGTAAAATTGGTCTTGTTAAAGATGCTTTATTTTAATTCAACCAACGGGTTAATTCAACTAAATTCCTAAGAAAAGAGGAAGAGGAAGAGGAAATTAACAGATTGAACCAAAATCTGGCAAGATGGCTATTACAACTTGACAACACCAAGTTTGGTCGTCCTGTTATATATAACGATATAACTTTCTCCAGAGCCCCACATAATAAGCAGAATGCTACTATTCTGAAGAATGTTATTGAGGAAAGAACCAAAACAATAGTCAATGATGTAGTTGACAATATTGTTCAATATGTAAAAGAACTTGATATTGTATTCTCAGATATAAGTCATATTATTTTCATAGGTGATTCATTTAAGAATAGCATGTTCAAGGAAGAGTTATTACAGCGTTATCCTGTAACTCCGAACAATATAGTTGCTTTTGGGAATAAGGATATTCCTGAGATTGTTGGTATTTACAGTCAAATGGACTTGTCTCAATTTGATAGTTTAAGAAAGAATATCGAAAATCTCTCTTATGAACAATTAGAACAGATTAAAATTGCAGAAGAAGATAGAAAAGCTAGAGAAGCTGCACTTAAGAAGCAGGAAGAAATTGATCTTGCTAATGCTGCTATGCGTGAAGATGAGAGAAAGTTCAATGCCGCCATTGTTGACGCTGAATCTTATGAGAAGAAAGGCGACTATAGCAGCATGATAGATCTTCTAAACATTGCTCTTACTTTAAAGCCTGATGATAAGGAAGTAAAGAAAATGTTGGATGAAGCAAACAGAAAGCTATCCGAAATCAAGGTCAAGAATGAGCAATATAATAAAACCATCAGGATGGCTCAGGATGCCTTGAACTCACAGCGATGGCAGGATGCTTATTCAAAGAGTGAGGCAGCTTTAGAATTACGCCCTGATTCTTCTGAGGCAAAACGTATTCTTACTGAATCACAAAGAAAAATCAAATTAACAGAAAGCCTTAAAGAGTTTCTTTTACGAGCTGACACCTTTATTGGTCAGAAATTATATAAGGAAGCATTAGAAGAACTGAATAAGGCTAAGCATGCTGATTCTAATAATAAAGAGATTGAGGAACGTATATCCAAAATCCAAAATATACAGAAGAAGCATAAAGAAGAATTGGGCTTATTAGAACAGGAACTTACTAAGGCCGAAAAAGAAGATAACTTTGACATAGCCATAGAAATATGCAATAAGCTCATTGACAAGGATATTCAGAATCCTAGAAAATGGAATGAGCATATAGTTTATCTTAAAGAAAGACGGAACAAATATCTTAAGGATATAGAGCTGTTTGAATCGTTAAAGATTAAGATAAATGAAGCAAGTTTTAATGAACATTGGGAAGAACTTATAGAGCTATGCAACAAAGCATTATCTATAAAATCTGATGATTCTATTAAACGATATTTGGAAAAGGCACAGGACAAGTTCAAGCTAATTCAAGATCAAAAGAATTTTGAGAGCTTGGTTTCTAATGTGAAAACATTTATTGCTGATAGACAATGGCCTGAAGCTAAAGAAATTATCAAGGTATTACACGGGAAATATCCTGACAGAAGTGATATTATAAGGAATCTTCGTAAACAAATTTTTGATGCAGAAGAAGCCTGGGAGGATAAACTTAGTGGAAAGAAACATATATCTTCTCCTATGCCAAATAATACTGAAGAGTATGGAAAACCTCCAGTAAAAATAGATAGACCTTCTAAAGATTCTTCTTTTGATGACTTCTTTGGCTCCGATAGTCCTAAAGGGAACAGCTTAGGTCAAAATAAAGGCAAGAGTGTTCCTTCTAATACGAATAGTCAGAAAAAGGAATCTTCAGGTGATAGTTTCTTTGATTCTGATTCTTCTAAATTAGAGAAATCAAAACAGAAACAGCATACGAAACCATCTGCAAAAGATGATTTCTTTAAAAGCTGATATTAAAAAAATGAATTGGGTTAGAATGGATTATTTTTAACTTTTTAAACTAATAACATATGGCAGAAGTACAGCTTAAAAGAAAAATTACGCTGCGCCGTAAGGAAAAGCCAGCGGAATTTACATTTGATGGACTGCTAAAAGTAAAATTGTTGTGGCAGTCTAAAACAGACTTGGATTTGTGTATTTTCTTTAAAAGAAAAGATGGACAAATCGGAGGCGTATTCTCTTCAGCATTCCGTCAGAAAAAATCTGATTTAGGTAATTTGTCTGAATTCCCTTTCATGTTACATAAGGGAGATGAAGCAGAACCGGCACCTGGGGGAGAATCTATAGAGCAAATCAATATTGCCAGTCTAAATGATATAGATACAGCGCATGTATGCGTATTAAATTACAGTAAAGCTATAGACGGAGAAGAGGTAAACTTTGCCCAGGATTCAGGTAGAGTAGAAATACAAAGTGACTCAGGTGACTATCTGGAAGTCCTGATTGATGCTACCGAGGATGGACATGTTTACCATGTATGTAGTATCAAGAATAATGAGGGTATTAACTCTGTTATAAATGAAGGTGTTGTTATGGATTTGGGTACTGCTTTTGATAAAATACCTGGGTTCTCACTAATATGCGAATAATAACTTTTAATTTTTATAATTATGGCTGAAGTAACATTAAAAAAGAAAATTACTCTTCGTAGAAAAGAAGAACAAGCTGCTTTCACTTTCTCTGGTAAACTTAAAGTAAAACTTATTTGGTCTTCTGATACAGACCTTGATTTATGCCTATTCTTTAAGAAAAAAGACGGCTCAATCGGTGGTATATTCTCTAATGAATATAGAGGAAAGAAATCTGACCTAGGTGATTTAAGCAAATTCCCATTTATGCTTCACATGGGTGATAATAAAGAACCGGCTCCAGGTGGTGAGGAAACAGAACAAATCAATATTGCCAGTCTTAGTGAAATCGACACAGCTTATGTTTGTATCGTGAATTATAACGCTGCCGTTGAAGGTGAAGATGTTACCTATGCTGACGAAGGTGGACGTGTAGAACTTCAAAGTGACTCAGGTGACTATCTGGAAGTGTTAGCAGACTCTAAAGAGGAAGGCCATGTTTACTGCGTTTGTTCAATTAAGAATAAGGATGGAGTTTATGCATTGAAGAACGAAAGCAATGTAATGGATTTAAGCACTGCATATGAGAAAATTCCTGGCTTTGAATTAATTGTAAATTGCTAATATGGTACAACTAAAGAAAAAAGTTACTCTTAAGACCAAGATAGCTGATTCTGATGTAAAACAAGATATACAACCAAAGAATACAGCTCCGCAGGAACCTGTTAATAAAACAGGAGGTGGTAACAAGCGTAACCTTTGGGTCTTTTTGGGTATAGTTGTTTTGGCTGCTATATTGTTCTTTGTTTTTGTGGGTAAAGATAATGAGACATCAGTACAAACAAATGTAGCTCAGAATCCTGTTACTGCTAAAGCTGATTCTATTCAGCCTGCCAAAACAGAAGAAACAGCAGAAAAGGTTGATTCAACAAATGTAGAGAAAACAGACAATACATTAAAGGAAGAACCTACTAAAGCAACAGCAGAGATGCCTTCATCAGAAAGCAACTCTAAACAAAGTTCAAAGCCGGATGTTGTCAAAGTAGAGAAAAAAACTCAAACATCATCTGCAATACCTGTAAATGGTAGCCTCGAACAGAAAGCTATTGCTGTTATACGTGGTACTTACGGCAATGGATTGGAGAGAAAACAAAAGCTCGGTGACGAATACACTGTTATCCAAAACAAGGTTAACGAAATGTATCGTGATGGTTTAGTTGATTAAAACTGTAAATACTGAAATAAAGAAACCGATGTTCTTCATTGGTTTCTTTATTTCGTAAACATTGAAATATGATTATATCAGTTATAATAGGGTTATGTATATGGTTTGTAATACCTATACTTCTCGAAAATAATTTTAAGAAAAAGAAAAACAAGGCAGCATTAAGGATGGTGTGTAAGATAATTGGTCTGGTCATTGTTATTGCTGCATTAATTAATGGTTTGTTTTAAGTTCTATGAGAATTAAAACTATATTTATTTTATGTTTTGCTCTTCTACTTTTTAGCGGATGTGCAAATAATAAAAAAGAAAAGGTTGAGACTTCACCTGTTCTAAGCGAGATACAAAAGAAATACATAGATGAAGGTTGGCTTCTAAAATCGGATAGCAGTATGGATGGAGAACTACCTTCTTCCTATGGGGTTAAACCGAAATATGGCCTTCAGGACAATTATTTTGATATTAATATGGGTGAGGGCTGTGATATTGCTGTGAAGATAATAGACCTGTCAAATGACAGGTGCATACGATATATATTTGTGAGCGAAAATTCTTCAATAACAATAAATCAGATACCACAAGGCCAGTATTATCTTAAGATAGCCTATGGTTATGATTGGATGGAAAAATTCGAAGATGGTATGACTCATGGTAAGTTTACACGTAACTGTTATTATGAAAAAAGCGTAGATGTCTTCGATTTTGGCAAGAAAAATTCTCAACATACTATTAATTATATTTTGAATATTAATATTCAAAATGGTATTGTAAATAATAATTTCAATACAATTAAAATCGACGAAACAGAGTTTTTTAAATAATTGAGCTATGAATATTTTTAAACTATTTCTTTTTCTTTTAATTTCCCCTTTGGTATTTACTTCTTGTGAAACCTCTCAAACTCCTGTTGATGAATTATCTTCCTTGTTGGAAAAGATAGATAATAACAGTGAAAATTACTCTGAAGAAGATTGGAATAATATAACAAATGAATTTACAGAGATAGAGGAAGAGTTATCTAAGTATGAATATACTGATGAGGAACTAAAGGAGATAGGCAGAATTAAAGGCCAGATTCTAGCAAAGATGACAAAAAGTGCTGTCAAAGATCTTAAAAAACAAATGGAAGATTTAAGTAAACAACTTGAAGGTGGACTTGAGGGCTTTATGGAAGAAATTAATAATTAATACATAATATACATGGAAAAAAGAAAACATTACGAAGGTTTAAACGACCAACAAGTTGTTGAGAGTCGTGCCAAGTATGGCGTGAATCTTTTAACGCCACCTAAGAAGGATTCACTTTGGAAACAATTTCTAGAGAAATTCTCTGATCCTTTAATTGTCATATTAATAATAGCCGGTATCTTATCTATTGGTATCGCTTGCTATGAATATTTTGGCCTTGGGGAAGGTTTGACAGTCTTTTTTGAACCAGCTGGTATTTTGGTAGCTATACTGTTGGCAACAGGTTTGGCATTCTATTTTGAGCTTAAGGCAAACAAGGCTTTTAACCTATTGAACAAGGTTAATAATGACGAACCGGTAAAAGTAATTAGAAATAGCAACGTAACGGTAGTTCCTAAAAAAGATCTTGTTGTTGGGGATATTGTTTTATTGAGTACTGGTGATGAAGTTCCTGCTGATGGAGAACTGCTGGAATCAATTACACTCCATATGGATGAGTCAACCTTAACTGGAGAGCCGGTTTGTAGCAAAACTACTATTGAATCTGAATTTGATTCTGAAGCTACTTATCCTTCTAATTATGTATTGCGTGGTACAAGAGTAATGGAAGGACACGGTGTATATAGAGTAGATAAGGTTGGCGATTCTACTGAAAATGGAAAACTTTTCGCTAAAATGACAGGTAGTGATATAGATGAAAAGTTGGAAGAATATGATGAAATAAAGGAAGAGAGAGAACTAACGGAAGAAGAAAATAAGGAATACATTAAACTTCTAGCTGCTCAACAGGGTGTAAGGAAAGGTGTTAAAACTCCTCTGAATGAGCAATTGGATGGTTTAAGTGAACTTATTACAAATTTAAGTTATGGCTTTGCTACATTAATCATTGTTGGTAGAATAGCTCATTATTTCTCATGGAATCTGTTGGCATGCTGTTTGATTATTCCAACTGCTCTTTTCTTTTACCTGGTTATTAAGAAATTTGAAGACTGGTCAAAAACTGCATGTGTTTCTACTATTATAACTTTTGCGGTTATATTCATAGGTGCTGTTTTAGGTTTACATGAATATTTGTTGCCTGAGGCAGAATTGTCAGGACTCTTAGCTCATACATTGGACACCCTTATGATTGCTGTAACTCTTATTGTTGTAGCTGTACCAGAAGGGTTGCCTATGGCAGTAACATTGAGTCTTGCTTATTCTATGAGAAGTATGCTGAAAACAAATAACCTGGTTCGTAAAATGCATGCTTGTGAAACAATGGGTGCAATTACCGTTATTTGTACTGATAAAACTGGTACTTTGACACAAAATAAAATGCAGGTTTATGAAACCAAATTTTATAATCTGGATAAACAACAGCTTAAAGAAGACGAGGCAAGCAAACTTATAGCTGAAGGTATTGCTGTTAACTCAACAGCATCACTAGACCTGTCAGGAACTGAACCAAATGTTGTTGGAAATCCTACTGAAGGTGCCTTACTATTATGGTTACACAAACAAGGAATAGACCATGTAACTTTAAAAGAGAGTGCTAATACTTTATCTGAGATACCATTCTCTACAGAAAGAAAATACATGGCTACTGTCGTTACTTCTTCAGTTAATGGAAAGAAAATCCTGTATGTAAAGGGTGCTCCTGAAATAGTTTACGGAATGTGTAACAGTTCTTCTGCTAATGTAAGTAAATCAGAAGTTGACAATCAGCTTCAGGCTTATCAGAAAAAAGCTATGCGTACATTGGGATTTGCTTATCAGATACTGGATGATAATGATAAATATATCGAAAGTGGAAAGGTAGTTGCTACAGGTCTTAATTTCTTAGGTATTGTAGCTATCTCTGACCCTATTAGAACAGATGTTCCAGCTGCTGTAACAGAATGTATGAAAGCCGGTATTAAAGTTAAAATAGTAACAGGAGATACTACTGGTACTGCTATTGAAATCGGTAGACAGATTGGACTTTGGTCAAATACTGACAGCGATAAGCATATTATAACTGGTCCTGAATTTGCTAAATTAAGCGACAGTGAATTAGATGATATAGTTCTTGATCTTAAGATTATAGCCAGAGCGAGACCAATGGACAAACAGCGTTTGGTTGAATCTCTGCAAAGGAAGAATCAGGTTGTATCAGTTACTGGAGATGGTACTAATGACGCTCCTGCTTTGAAAGCCGCTCATGTTGGTTTGTCTATGGGTGCTGGTACTTCAGTCGCTAAAGAAGCTAGTGATATAACTATTATTGATAACTCATTTAGCAGTATTGGTAGGGCTGTTATGTGGGGTCGCTCTCTTTACCAGAATATTCAACGTTTCTTACTATTCCAGTTAACTGTAAATGTTGCAGCTTGTTTTATTGTTCTAGTTGGAGCATTTATGGGTGCTGAATCACCACTAACTGTTACACAAATGTTGTGGGTGAACTTGATTATGGATACATTTGGCGCAATGGCATTGGCTTCACTTCCTCCTTCAGCAGAAGTTATGAATGATAAGCCAAGGGAAAGACAGGCCTTTATCATCAATAAGCCTATGGCTTTCGATATTGTTGGTGTTGGTGGTTTCTTCTTCCTGTTGACACTATTATTCGTTTATATTTTCCAGCACAGTGATGTTACTAGTTTAATGGACTTATTAACTTTACAGTTGGGCGAAGCAAATAGCGTAACTCCTTATGAGCAGACACTGATTTTCTCAATATTTGTGTGGACACATTTCTGGTATATGTTTAATACCCGTTCCTTCGAAACTGGAAAAAGCTTGTTCAAACTTAAGCTAAGCTCAGGATTCAAAACGATAGTTGGTGTTATTGTTATTGGACAAATTATCATAGTAGAAGTATTCTATGAGTTCTTTAATGTTGAGCCAATGTTCCACACACTTAATTGGACTTTGAATGTATCAGGTATTATAGATTGGCTTATTATTGTAGTCTTATCTTCACTTGTCCTTTGGGTTAGAGAACTATGGCATCTATTAAGTGCTAAGAAAAACTAATAATTAATTATAGGTGATGAAGGTATGTTACAATAATACATATCTTCATCACTTTTTTTATGTGTTATTTTACATCTTGCGTTATGAGATTAATATTTTCTGTTTTTATTTTTATTTGTACAAGTCTAATTTCTTGTTCGAATAGCTATCAACAATCACAAAATTTAGAGATTCCTATTAATACTATTGAGAGGGCAGAGAATATTTATTATAGGTTAGGTTATACTGTATCTTTTAATCCTGAGCTTAATATACCTAATTGGGTAGCATGGGAACTTAATTCTTCGAAATTAATAGAAAGAGAAAGTAGAGCCGGACATTTTTATCCGGATCCAGATATACCAAGAGGTATAGAAACAGGTGATTATAGTAATTCAGGATATGATAGAGGACATATGTGTCCGGCAGCAGATAACAAATGGGACAAACAAGCAATGAGAGAGAGTTTTTATATGACGAACATTTGTCCACAACATCATAATCTTAATAGAGGCGATTGGAAAGAGTTGGAAGATGATTGTAGAAGATGGGTTGAAGAGTCTGGTACTATTTATATTGCTTGTGGCCCTATATTGTATAAAAACGATATAAGTTATATTGGAGAAGAGCGTAAAATCCGTGTTCCTAATGCATTCTTTAAAGTTATATTAGCAGGTTTGGATGAAGGTAAACCAAGAGCTATTGGGTTTATATACAAGAATACATCTGGCAACAATCCATTGGACCATTATGTAAATTCTGTAGACCAGGTTGAAAGAATAACAGGTTTAGACTTTTTCTCACAACTGCCTGATGACGTTGAGAATGAAATAGAATCTAATTATAATTTAAATCAATGGAGATAAAATAATGAATAGTAATATGCAGTGTCCGATTTGTGGAAGTACAAATAATATTATTCTGGAGAATAACAGCCAGAAAATACTAAAACTAAGACATCTAGGGCTGTTATTTTCTAATAAAGAACTTGCCAATAAATTTAATACAAGGTGCCTTTGCCCAAAATGTAATTTAGAGTTTAAATATAACGAAGTAACAGGGTATTCTATCGATAGTACAAAAAAAATGGAGTTCGGTATATTATCTGCTCTTTGGCAATATATAGATATAAAATTGTGCTACAGTGATTCTATAGACAATTTGTTTATAGACAAGGATAGCAGGAACCTTTTTATCAAGTTCTTATTTGATAAATACTCAATAAGGTTGAATGAATCAGATTTATTAGTAAGATACAAATCAAAGAATATTAATAAGGTAGGTGATTTGGTATCTTATATTAAAAGCTTGAAAATAGAATAATATTTTTTAATACAGCATATTATGAATAAATAATAGTAATGTTTGTAACTGTTATAAACTTAATTAAGTTTGTTGTTAAATTATCTCTATACAAAATATGGCATGTATCATAAAAAAGAAATAAAAACTTGCTTTTCTTTTATATTATCACTATATTTGTATATACTAGTTAGCGTTCTTTGAATAATGCAAAACAAGACAGAATACAGAACTTCCCTCGTTTCTAAATCGTTACCTGTCTAAAAGTTTATTTCTTGTAAGTTTCTTATTTCTAGTAAATAAGAAAATATACGAGTGTCTTGCCATGTGGAAGGTCAGTTTGTTTTTAATGCCGCATTGCTTGCCGATCTCGCGCAGGATGTCGTTGCAATGGCAGTTGCACGGCATATAAAAGACATGGTTGTCGAGCCGCTGATCCGCGTATTTCTCGATGATGCGTTTGGGAATATCCAGCAGGCGGATACGGCTTTCGGTATTGGTTTTCTTACGTCGCGTGATGATCCACAGGTTACCGTCGAACATAGTTTGAAGGTTGTCCGTGGTCAGCCCTTTCACGTCGGCATAAGCCAGCCCCGTGAAGATGGAGAAGACGAACAGATCGCGGATGCGGGCATGCGCCTTGTTGGCCGTTT
>ERZ827488.4530-NODE-4530-length-9884-cov-7.117815_pt1 | contig 9884 bp, 9 predicted proteins | sample MGYA00519771_ERZ827488 | MGnify/ENA primary metagenome ERZ827488 (study PRJEB31778, sample SAMEA3449323) | human gut metagenome | biome: human gut; feature: human-associated habitat; material: faeces | place: United Kingdom | collected 2010/2012 ...
TGAGCGCTTTATAAAACCCACCACCTTTTTATTGGCTTCATCTATTTTCTTATTCCGGAAGGGTTTGAGATACGTCTCGGTCACTGTGATCGAAGAGTGTCCCATAGCTTCAGAAATAACGCCCGGGTGAATTTCACAATAGTAAGCTGTCGTTGCCCATGTATGGCGGGCAGTATACGAACTAAGTTTATCCCCCAGTCCTAACATTTCACCAAGCAACATCAGTTGCCTATTGAAATTGCGGAGTGCCAACTGGTATTCGTGATAAGCCTCCTTCGTCCCTTCCCGACTATTTAATAATGGAAATAAATAAGGAGATGACGTATCACGATTCATATACCTCTTTAATATAGCCATCGCTTCCGGAGTTAAAGTCACTGACAAAGGACGCCCGGTCTTCCGCCTGCGGTAAGTGATAACATTGTCGTGCAAATCACTTTTACGCAAATAGGCAAGATCGACAAAAGGCAGACCACGGAGCAGAAACATCAAAACGAACAGTTCCTGCGTACGACGCATGTCAGATGTCACTGCAGACGACTGCGGCAATTTGGTGAATACTTTCTGTATGTCTTCGGTATCCAATGCACGCTTACGGTCCGCACGCGTACCTGTGTACACAGAACGAAACAAATGCGGTACATAGACAGCCCCACGACAATCTACCGCACGATTATAGACCGCACGAAATGTGCGTAAATAGGCGGAAACAGTGTTCCAGCTACATCCCCGGCCACGAAGGTGAATCTCGAAGCCTTTTATCCACTCTGGGGTTACTTCATTGAACGTAAAATCCCCTTTCCCATGATAAGCAATGATGGCATTGAGACTGCTACGATAAACGTGCGCAGTACCAAAGTTTCCCTCCATCTGTAGCCCGTCGGCTACCTGCTTCATAAATGCTACTACTCTTAACATCTTACTTGTTATTAAAAAAATTATGCAATAAATATAATAGGTTTTGGACTAATGGAACATCTTCTGATACATATATTATATTTATTTGAAATTATCTAATCTATCTGCTATGTCCAAAGTTAAGAATAATAACAAAGCTAAAAGTATAGATGTTGTAGGGATAGAAATTTATGAAAAGCGGAAATCTTGAAAAATTTTGTTTGCTGACTACAAATAATCTAAATAAAATAAGGAATTATTGTTCAATAATCTTTAAATTACTTATAGCGTAAAAGAAGATTACTAATAGAAATAACCTCCTTTATCAAATGGTCATTATTTATTATGACTTTCTAGTTTTATATAAATAATAACTTAACTCATTTACCAAACACATAAATTTATAACTTTAGAATTAGCCTTATTTTCAGTCACAAAATCTCTTTCTATCTAAATATCTGTAACTTTCATTGACTCGTCAATATAATTTAAAACTGTGATTAACTTCTTGATATAAGAAATAATGATTAACTTTGCAAAGTAAGTCAATGTTGACCTATTGTTGACCTCTAAACTTACAAAGAGATAATTAACATGTTGATAACAAGGGGATTCAGTTGGTTAGAGCCTCAGATTGTGGTTCTGAATGTCGCCGGTTCGAGTCCGGTCTTCCCCCCCAAAAAAGAAATACTCAAAAACAAGTCCTGTAAATCTTTTGCTTTACAGGACTTATTTTTTATTTATCCAATAAACCTTATGGAAAACAACAAAAAACTGACCCGTTCCAGAAAAGAACGAATGATAGCAGGAGTATGCGGTGGTTTAGCCGAATACTTGGGCTGGGACCCTACCTTAGTAAGAATAGTCTATGTACTGGCTACCATCTTCACTGCTTTTGCAGGAGTCATCATTTACTTGATTCTATGGATCATCATGCCGGAAGAAAGATATAGCGACGGATATGGCGACAGAATGAATCAACGCTTACATTAACATGAAAGTCAAGAGTATTGACCATATTGTCATACCTGTATCCGACATACACCAAAGCCTCCATTTCTATACTGAAATATTAGGAATGGAAGCCGATACCAGCCACCAGCGCTTTGCCCTGAAGTTTGGCAATCAAAAAATCAATCTACATGTAGGGAAAGCACAATTCCTCCCTGCTGCCAAATGCCCTACCTTCGGAAGTACTGATATCTGCTTATTGGCAGATGGAAGCATAGAAGATATTAAAGCGGAAGTAACATCCAAGGGAATAGAGATAGAATACGGTATTGTACAGCGTCAAGGTGCCCAAGGAGCCATCCGGAGCATTTATTTCAGAGATCCGGATGGTAATCTGATAGAGGTCAGTACCTTAATATAATTCCAATCCGAACTCATCTTTCAGCTGCATCAGCGCCTGATTCTTCTGAGCCATCATCTGGAATTTCTCAACACGGCCAACCGCCCGAACCGTTTCCGCAGGTTCACTCACCCGTACTGTCATCGCCACCTTGCTATTCTTCAATCTTCCACGAAGATAAGTCTGCAGTTCCGGTATTAAAGCAGTAAAATCCTTAGCGGCAATTTCATTATCAACCACTACTTCAAAAGTAGTCGAATTATTCAATAACACCGGACGAATCACCTGCATACGCTTTGCAATAGCGACCTGTTCTTTGGGGAGCTGTCCTGCATATTCCTGCCAGTAATAGTTCAAATCTCTGTCGTTGAAAATAAAATCTTCTTCTGGTTGTTGAGTTTGCGTCTGGGCAACATTAGTCTTGGCTGCATTCTGAGCAGCCTGATCACGTTGCGGATTCTTAATAGACACGCCTAGACTTGACATCTTCATCACAGGAATCTTCCGTTCCTCCCTGGCAGTCGAAGAAATTCCCGCCCCTTGCGACGGAACAGAAGTTGTATTCACCGGAGTAGCAGAGCCTGCAGTTGCAGACGTTTGCGGCTGACGCACGGCAGTATTGGAAACAGATGGTGCAGCAACCGGAGACGGAGCAGAATGAACAGTAGTCTGTTGAGCAGACGGTGCAGAAGCAACCTGCGGCTGCTGAGCTGCGGCAGGCTGGGTGAATACGGGTTTTATGGTCTGCTTAGGGCCACGCCCACCACTTACATCATCCCCCTCGGTGGTAAGCTGGGCAACCTGTATCAAGGTCAATTCCACCAGTAAGCGCTTGTTCTTGCTGGCACGGTAATTCAAATCACAATCATTACAAAGCTTCATCGCCCGATACAAAAACTGCAACGGACACTTCTGTGCCTGTTCCTGATAACGCTGACGTATACTCGCCCCTACTTCCAGCAATGGCAAGGTAGCCGCATCCTTACTAACCAGCAAATCCCGGCAGTGCGAAGACAATCCGGTAATAAAATGACTTCCGTCAAATCCTTTATTCAGTACATCATTGAAAAGCAGTAATGCATCACTCACTCTGTTTTCAAGGAAACAATCCGTCAGACGGAAATAATATTCGTAGTCGAGAACATTCAGATTCTCAATTACACTCTTATACGTAATATTCCCTCCCGTAAAACTCACTACCTGATCGAAAATAGATAAGGCATCACGCATACCTCCATCCGCTTTCATCGCAATGACGTTCAGAGCTTCGGGTTCTGCCGTAATATTTTCTTTTGCAGCAACATAGGATAAATGATTCACCGTATCTTCCACACTGATCCGGTTAAAATCATAAATCTGACAACGGGAAAGGATAGTCGGAAGAATCTTATGCTTCTCCGTTGTAGCAAGAATAAAGATGGCGTGACGGGGAGGTTCTTCCAATGTTTTCAAAAATGCGTTGAAAGCGGAGGCTGAGAGCATATGCACCTCGTCGATAATATATACTTTATACTTGCCAATCTGTGGCGGGATGCGTACCTGTTCCACCAGTTGACGGATATCGTCCACCGAGTTGTTGGAGGCAGCATCAAGTTCATGGATATTATACGACCGCTGTTCGTTGAAAGCCACACACGATTCACATTCGTTACAGGCTTCACCATCCGCAGTAGGCGTCATACAGTTGATGGTTTTGGCGAAGATACGCGCACAAGTAGTCTTTCCCACCCCGCGCGGTCCGCAAAACAAATAAGCATGAGCCAATTTTTGGGTAGCGATTGCATTCTTTAATGTAGTAGTCAGCGCTCGTTGTCCCACCACCGATTCGAATGTGGACGGACGGTATTTACGAGCTGATACAATATAGTTCTCCATATCCGGGATTCTCTCTGTTTTTTTTGATTTTTCGCTTTCAGTGCAAATGTACACAAAAAAGTGATAAGTAATAAAGGATAGAGAAAGAAGTTTTGAACCTAAAGCGGTAAGTTTTTAAGTTATTAGTTTTATCTTTGCGGATATAAAAAAGAGAAATTATGGATAAACTGATCACTATCTGGAGTTTCATATGCCGGCGTAAGTATCTTATCACCGTCGTAGCATTTGCTGTTATCATTGGTTTTCTGGACGAGAACAGTCTCTTCCGCCGTTTGGCATACGAACGTGAAATCAGCCAACTGAAAGAAGAGATAGAAAAATACCGGGCAGACTACGAAGAGAACACCAAACGTCTCAACGAGTTAAACAGTAATCCGGATGCCATCGAGCAGGTTGCCCGTGAAAAGTATCTGATGAAGAAGCCAAACGAAGATATTTACGTTTTTGAAGATAATAAATGAAACAATTAGTACCTGCACTTTTCGCCGTAGGCGCAATTATGGCTCTCACAGGAGCTGCTGTATATATCACCGGATGGAACTATGCTCCTTATATCTATACCATCGGAGCCGGATTCATCGCATTGGCACAAGTAAACACGCCGGTTAAAGGAAAAAGCAAAATATTAAAACGCCTGCGCATCCAGCAGATATTCGGAGCACTGGCACTGATTCTCACGGGAGCTTTCATGTTTACCACCCGCGGTAACGAATGGATTGCCTGTCTTACTATTGCCGCCGTACTTGAACTTTACACTGCTTTCCGCATTCCACAGGAAGAAGCAAAAGAAGAGAAATAAAAAAAGCCTATTCAAAGCTTCACAGTCTTGAACAGGCATTGATTCATTAAAATTATGAATGTCCTCAGGAAATCCAAGGACTTAAAAAAGACATTTTTTATTTCTTAGCAGATGAATATCTGGCATTCAATCCATCTACGATTTCTTTAGTGATATTAAATGCGCTGTCAGCATAAAGCAGGTTATCAAAACCAGTATTACTGAAAATCAAGCTATATCCACGAGTTTTATTATATTCTTTCAGGAAAGCGTTGATAGAATCACGGAAAAGCAAGCTATTTGTGTTGTTATCTTCCATCAAACCATTCTGAAGTTTATTGCTCAATTCCTGCAAGTCTTGTTCCATTTTAGCCAAACGGTTGTACTCCTGCTGAGCTCTTTCCGGTGACAGGAAAGCATTGCTTTCATATTTCTTCTGAAATTCCTGTTTTTCTTTGTTCAAAGCAGTCATCTTCTGGTTCAATGTCATACGAACATTCTCGCTCTTCTTTACCATAGCCTCATTCAAGTCAATACAGAAATTGTATTTAGCCAGCAATGTGTCTATTTCAACATAAGCTATTTTCATCCCTGACAATTCAGCAGTAGCCGAAGCCGGAGTAGTTGCAACTTGATTATCAGCTTTGCCGGCGCATTGTGAGAATAAAACGATAAACGCAAGTGCAGCTAAACCGTTCATGAGGTAGTTTATTCTATTCATAACTATAAAATATTGTTTTTAATTAATTAGTTCATACTATCGTTCAAGGCTTTTTCCAACTCATCAATAGAAAAACGTGATTTCTTTTGTGCTTCACGATCCTGCGCCTGCGGGTGCTCCGCAACCATCTTTTCGGCTGCTTCGGGCGGTATGTAACCGTCTTTTCGGCCGAGTATGAAAAGCTGCGGGACCTTCGACGTGCGCAGCATTTCGTTCTGGTCCCTGCGGGCTATCATGCCGCCCAGCAGGGCTACGATTCCCTCGTCTTCGGTGACGAAAACCTGCTCGGTAAGGTCTTCGATTTCGTCCCGCATGCGTGCGCGGTTCTCTTCGGCGAATCCTGCGGCGGGAGCTACCCGCGCCAGCATCTCTTTCTTCCCGGCCTCGACGAGCGCGATCTCCCGGCGGCGGTTCTCGGCCTTCTCCGGCGTGTCGGGATTGGGCGTGGAGCTGAGCAGCACCACGCCGTCGAGCATTTCGGGGTGGCGTTCGCAGAAAGCCAGCGCTACGTATCCGCCCATCGAATGTCCTACGAGCGTGCAGCGTCCGATGCCGAGGGCTTTGAGCGCGTCGGCGACCGTGTCGGCCAGAAAATCCATTGTATGGACCGCGCCCGTCACCACCGAAATGCCGTGGCCCGGCAGATCGAGTGTCACCACGCGCACCTCCTTATATAGATAAGGTACGAAATCCTCCCAGACGAGCAGCGATTCGAGATAGCCGTGCAGCAGCACGACGCATTTGTCTCCGGCCTGCGAATCGCAGACGTGCAGGGCCGTGGAGCCGGCCATAATGAATTTTTCAGTCATGATTACAAGGGTTGCTCCTCGTCCTGATCGTCGAGGTAGTCGAGTACGGATTCGCGCCGGGGCATGAGTTCTTCCTCCTCCTCTTCGTCGATCGAACGGTAGAGCGAATGGCGCTCCTTGCCGCTTTTGCGCATCGGTTCGAGACGTTTGGCTTTCCGAAGTTCGTCCGCTTCATGTTCGCGAATTCCCTTTTGTGTTTTCATGGATGGGAAAAGATGAGTGGTTTAGAAATTGTCGGTTTCGAATACCCCTTTGAAGACGCGCCGCGCAGGGCCCGTAAGCCGGATATCCGTATAGGTCTGCGTGCCGGGTTCATGCGAGAAGCGTACGTGCAGTTCGCCTCCGGGCACCGTGATTCGGTATTTGGTCGTTTCGTGCTGCAAAGCGTAATTGGTTATGATCGCCGCGGCGGTAGCTCCCGTGCCGCAGGCCAGCGTTTCGTTTTCGACGCCCCGTTCGTAGGTCCGCATCCGGATTTCGCCCTCGCCTGCGATCTCTGCGAAATTGACATTCGTCCCCTGCGGAAAACGCGCCGTGTCGTGACGGATCATCCGTCCCAGACCCTTTACGTCCACGCCGTCCAGCTCCTCCGTGAATTCCACATAGTGGGGAACGCCCGTATTGAGGAACCACCAGCCTTTGCCGCTGCGGATTTCCGATACATTTATCATGCCCAGCTCGATCTCGCCCGTCCGGTTCTTCGCGCGGCATATGCGCGCGGTGTGCATGCCGTCCGTGGCGTCGAAATACTTGGTTTCGCCGCCGATGCCCAGATGCTCGGCGAAAAGCGCGAAACACCGTGCGCCGTTGCCGCACATTTCGCCCGGCGAACCGTCGGCGTTGTAGTAGCGCATCGAGCAGTCCATCTCGACGCTGCGCCGCAGGGTCATCAGCCCGTCGGCTCCGATGCCGAAGTGGCGGTCGCACAAGGCCGCGATCAGCCGTGCGTCGGCGCTGAACAGCTCTTCGCGGTCGTCGATGAGGATGAAATCGTTGCCTGCGCCCTCGTATTTTACGAATGATACCAGCATTTCGGATAGTGGTTATATCATCGCAAAAATAATAAAACTTCTAAAAGTTTTACTATTTTTGTGGAAAATAAGCGCATTCGCCCGGACCGGCGGACGCTTGTATTGTTTTTATACAGAACCGATAAAAGAAAAAATCCATGAAAAGTGTGCTTTTCAAGCATCGTTCGATACGTAAATTCTGTTCCACACCCGTTCCCGAAGAGCTGCTGCAGGAGATACTGGCAGCGGCTTCGCGGGCTTCGACCTGCGGCAACATGCAGCTCTATTCGCTGGTCGTGACGCGCGATGCGGCCCTGCGCGCGAAACTCGCCCCGTGCCATTTCAACCAGCCGATGGTGACGCAGGCGCCCTGCGTGGTGACGGTCTGCGCCGACGTGCACCGCTTCTCGATGTGGTGCGAGCAGCGCGACGCCGAACCCGCCTACGACAACTTCGAATGGTTTCTCAACGCCGCCACCGATGCCCTGCTCGCCGCCGAGAATCTGGCGCTTGCCGCCGAAGCGCACGGGCTGGGCGTCTGCTTTCTCGGCACCACGCTCTACACGGCCCGCGACATCTGCCGCATCCTGCACCTGCCCAAAGGGGTGATCCCCCTGACGACGGTCGTCATCGGCCATCCGGCCGAGCAGCCGCCCCTGACCGACCGCCTTCCGCTCGACGCCGTAGTGCACTACGACCGCTACAAGGACTACACCGACGCCGAGATCGACGAACTGTGGGCCGAAAAGGAGGCTTCGCCAGAGACCGCCGCACTGCTGGTGGAAAACGGACTGCCCAATCTGGCGCAGATTTTCACGCGCAACCGCTATCGCCGCGAGGACAACATAGCGATCTCCCGTGCCTATTTCGAACTGCTGCGGGAGCAGGGATTCTTCAACCAGTAACCTCCGATGCGCCGTCTGTACCCCATCGCCGTCGCGGCGCTGTGCATCCTCTGCACGGCGTGCAGCGTCGTGCGCAAACTGCCCGAAGGGAGCTATCTGGTACAGAAGGTCACGATCGAGGACGACCGGAACGTCCCCAAAAAGGAGCGTATCACGGCTTCGGAACTCGACCGTTACGTGTGGCAAAGCCCCAACAAGCGCTTCCTGGGAACGAATTTCTACGTTTGGGTCTACAATCAGTCCAACCCCGACAAGGACAACTGGTGGAACCGCTTCAAACGCAAGATCGGCGAGAAACCGGTCGTCTACGATCCGGCGCTCACCCTGAAATCGGCCGAGAACCTCAAAGCCTACATGGAGTCGCACGGATTCTTCTCGTCGCGCGTCCGTTACCACGTCGACACGACCTCCCGGCGCAAACGGGCCATTATCACCTACCGCACCGAGCAGGGCCCTCCCTCGCGGTACGGAAAGATCAACTACGAATTCAACGACAAGTTCATCGAGAAGATCATCCTGCAAGATACGGCTTCCACGCTCATCCGCCCCGGCGGGATTTTCAACAGCGCGACGCTCGACGCCGAACGCGAACGCATCACCCGCTACCTGCGCGATCGGGGATATTACAACTTCTCGGTCAACAACATCTCCTACCGCTATCCCTACGACACGGTCGGCAGCCGCGTCGGCGACCTGACGATGGTCGTCAAACAATACCTCACGGGCTACAACGACCGCGGCGAACCCGTCATGGAGAACAACAAGGTCTACCGGATCAGCGAAATCAACATGCTGCCCGGATACGATCCCACGGTCAGCTTCACCGATCGGGAGGTTCGCTACGATACGGTGGCTTACCGCGGCCTGAACGTCGTCTACGACGGGAAGCACAACGTCCGCCCCCGTGTGCTGCGCCAGGCGATTCCGCTCTATCCCAACTACCTCTACAACGCGGAGCAGATCAACCGCACCTACAACAATATCATGTCGCTGGGCTACTTCAAGAGCACGCGCATCACCTTCGACGAACTGCCGGCGCCCGACAGCACGAACCTCGTCTCCTACATCGGCAACGCCGACGACTCGCTGGCCACGCAATATACGCAGGAAGGCTATCTGCGTTGCAACATCCTCGGTACGCCGCAGCTCAAACAGAGTTACAAGATCGACCTGGAAGGGACGACCACTTCGAGTTTCTACGGATTGAAGGCCTCGGTAGGCTATCAGAACCGGAACCTGTTCCGGGGGATGGAATCGTTCGACATCGCATTCAGCATCGGCCACGAGTTCATGAAGTCGCGCGACAGCGGCAAGCGCAACGCCAAGGAGTTCGGCGTCACCACGAGCCTCCTCTTCCCACGCTTCCTCGTGCCGTGGAGCGCCTCCCGCTTCCAGAACATCAACCAGCCCAAGACCAAGCTCGAGGTCTCGGTCAACTACCAGGACCGCCCCTTCTACCGCCGCACGCTCTCGAGCGCCAGCCTCTCCTACCTGTGGAGCAACAAGCGCTACTCCTCCTTCGCGCTGCGCCCCATCGA
>ERZ827488.4533-NODE-4533-length-9879-cov-8.129682_pt1 | contig 9879 bp, 9 predicted proteins | sample MGYA00519771_ERZ827488 | MGnify/ENA primary metagenome ERZ827488 (study PRJEB31778, sample SAMEA3449323) | human gut metagenome | biome: human gut; feature: human-associated habitat; material: faeces | place: United Kingdom | collected 2010/2012 ...
AGCCCTGCGGTCTGATGGACCAGATGGCTTCCAGCGTGGGCAACATCATCACCATCGACTTCGCCAGCCCCGCAAAGCCCGTGGTGGAGCCGGTGGCTGTGGACTTCTCCAAGGCTGGTCTGGCCCTCTGCATCCTCGACTCCGGCGCAGACCACGCCGATCTGACCGACGAGTACGCCGCCATCCCGGCTGAGTGCCGCGCCGTAGCCGCTGTCTGCGGCGGCGAGGTGCTGCGGGATGTGCCGTTCGAGACCTTCCTTGCAAAGCTGCCCGAGTGCCGCAGACAGTGCGGCGACCGCGCCGTCCTCCGTGCCTTCCACGTCTACGCCGACAATGACCGTGTGGCAAAGCAGGTGGCCGCACTCCACGATGGCGACTTCGGCACCTTCCTCTCCCTCGTGAACGAGTCCGGCTGCAGCAGCTGGGAGTATCTGCAGAACGTCATCCCCGCAGGCTACAAGGAGCATCAGGAAGTGGGCGTGACCATCGCAGCCGCCAAGCATCTGCTGGGCGATAAGGGCGCTGTCCGCGTCCACGGCGGCGGTTTCGCCGGCACGGTGCAGGCTTTCGTGCCTGTGGAGATGCTGGACGAGTTCAAGGCCGGTATGGAAGCCATCCTCGGCGAGGGCCGCTGCCACGTCCTGTCCATCCGCCCGGAGGGAGGCGCTGTCCTGTGATCTCCACTGCCATCCAGCAGCTCGTCAACTACGGTCTGAACACCGGCCTCATCCTGCCTGACGACGAGATCTACATCCGCAACCAGCTGCTCATGACCATGCAGCTCGACAGCTTCACGGAGCCGGAGGGCGACGTCTGCTACGCCGACCTCGAGAGCATCCTGAAAACACTGGTGGATGATGCCGCAGCCCGGGGCGTCTGCGACGACAGCCCCACGGCCCGCGACCTCTTCGACACCCGGCTCATGGGTGTGCTGACGCCCCGCCCCAGCATCGTCCGCGCCAACTTCGAAGAGCGGTACGAGACCGACGGCCCCCAGGCCGCCACCGACTGGTTCTACAAGTTCAGCCAGGACACCGATTACATCCGCCGCTACCGCATCAAGCGGGACGTCAAGTGGGTGACCCGGACTCCTTATGGCGACCTCGACATCACCATTAACCTGTCGAAGCCCGAAAAAGACCCCAAAGCCATCGCAGCCGCAAAGCTGGCTCCTCAGAGCGCCTACCCCAAGTGCCAGCTCTGCGTGGAGAACGAGGGCTATGCCGGTCGGCTGAACCATCCCGCCCGGGAAAATCACCGCATCATCCCGCTGACCATCAACGACAGTGCGTGGAATTTCCAGTACAGCCCCTATGTCTACTACAATGAGCACTGCATCGTCTTTAACAACCAGCATACCCCCATGAAGATCGAGCGTGCCACCTTCCGCAAGCTGCTGGACTTCGTGGCCCTCTTCCCCCACTACTTCGTGGGCAGCAACGCCGACCTGCCCATCGTGGGCGGCAGCATCCTGAGCCACGACCACTTCCAGGGCGGCCACTACGAGTTCGCCATGGCCAAAGCGCCCATCGAGAAGAAGTGGGTCTTCCCCGGCTTTGAGGACGTGGACGCCGGTATCGTCCACTGGCCCATGAGCTGCATCCGCCTCACCTGCGCCGACGACGAACGCCTTGTGGAGCTGGCCGATAAGATTTTGACCGCATGGCGGGGCTACACCGACGAGAGCTGCTTTGTCTACGCCGAGACCGACGGCGAACCCCACAACACCATCACCCCCATCGCCCGGATGCGGGACGGCAAGTTCCAGCTGGATTTGGTGCTGCGCAACAACATCACCACGCCGGAGCATCCGCTGGGCGTCTATCACCCCCACGCAAAGCTCCACCACATCAAAAAGGAGAACATTGGCCTCATCGAGGTCATGGGTCTGGCCGTTCTGCCCAGCCGCCTGAAAGCCGAGATGACCGATGTGGAAGCCGCCCTCGCGGCCCGCACCCCCGCCGCTGAGTACGGCGAGAACATCCAGAAGCACGCCGAGTGGGCGATGGACATCCTCGCCCGCCATCCGGAGCTGAACGCCGAAAATGTCCACACCATCGTGCAGGACGAGATCGGCCATGTCTTTGCCGAAGTCCTCGTAGACGCCGGCGTCTACAAGATGGACACGGCAGGCCGCGCAGGCTTTGAGCGATTCTTAGCAAGTATCTGAGCACAAAAAATAATGCCTCCCCGGCGGGGAGGCATTACTTTTTCGTTTATTGTTTACCCAGCTGCCAGAACGCAACGGCGCTGGCGGCAGCGACATTCAGCGAATCGACGCCGTGGGACATGGGGATCTTGACCGTGTAGTCGCAGGAAGCGATGGTGTCGGCGGCGAGGCCGTCGCCCTCGGTGCCAAGCACGATGGCAAGCTTCGGCTCTTTTGCAAGCTGCTCGTCGTCGATGCTCACCGAGCGGTCGCTGAGGGCCATCGCGGCGGTCTTGAATCCGAGGGAGTGGAGGATGTCCATTCCCTTCTCCGGCCAGTCTGCCGGGGTCTCGCCCAACTGCCCCCAAGGCACCTGGAACACCGTACCCATGCTGACGCGGACGGCGCGGCGGCAGAGCGGGTCGCAGCAGGAAGGGTTGATGAGGACAGCGTCCATGTTCAGTGCCGCCGCCGAGCGGAAGATGGCGCCCACATTGGTGGAGTCCACGATGCCCTCCAGCACGGCCACCCGGCGGGCGTTTTTGCAGAGCTCTTCCACCGGGCGGGGTGCCGGGCGGCGGAAGGCGCAGAGCACGCCCCGGGTCAGCTCAAAGCCGGTGAGCTCTGCCAGCATCTCCCGATCTGCCGTGTACACCGGCGCGTCGCCGCAGCGGCTCAGGATGCCCGCTGCTGGGCCGGTGATCTGCTTGCGCTCCATCAGCAGGGACACGGGCTTGTAGCCTGCGTCCAGCGCACGGTCGATGACCTTGGGGCTCTCGGCGATGAAGATGCCTTTCTCCGGCTCGAGGCGATTGCGCAGCTGGTTCTGGGTCAGCCGGGCATAAGGGTCCAGCTCCGGCGCGTGGAAATCCGTGATCTCGATGATATTGGGCATACAGAAAGCCCCTCCTTCTCCTGAAAAAAGCTGTTTTCTGTATTCTACCACAGTCTGCGCCGCATTGCAAAACAAAGCGCATCCTGCGATACCCGCCCGAAATCGTCATTATCTATAAAAAATATGGCACAGTTTTTGACAAAACGCCGGTTTTGCGTTATAGTATGGCATGGAATTATTTTCTGGATAGAAGGAGGAGCTTTTATGCCATCTCTCAAACCTCACGGACAGATGTCCGAAGCTTTTATCACCGCTCTGTTTCTCTCCGTCTCGGGCGGCTTACAGGATGTTTATACCTATTTATACCGCGGCAAGGTCTTCGCCAACGCCCAGACCGGCAACATCGTGCTGATGGCCGTCAAGCTGTTTGCGGGCGAGTGGGGCGAGGCACTGCGCTACCTGATACCCCTTTGCGCCTTTGCACTGGGCATTTTTGTGGCTGAGTTCATCCGCCTCAAGCTCAAGCGGATGCAGTGGCTCCACTGGCGTCAGCTGGTGGTGCTGTTCGAGATCCTGATGCTCTTCGTCGTGGGCTTTTTGCCGCAGGAGCTGAATCTTCTGGCCAACTCCCTCGTCTCCTTCTCCTGCGCCATGCAGGTACAATCCTTCCGCAAGGTGAACGGCTATGCCTTCGCCAGCACCATGTGCATCGGCAATCTGCGCAGCGGCATGGATTCCCTCTGCGCATGGCTGGTGGGCGGCAACACCAAAGCCTTCGGCAAGGCGAAGCACTACTTCGCCATCATCTTCCTGTTCGCGCTGGGCGCCGGCCTCGGCAGCCTTGCACTGGCCCCCATGGGCAGCCGGGCTATCTGGCTTTCCTGCCTGCTGCTCTTCATCAGCTTCTGCCTGATGTTCCTGAAAGAGGACATTGAGGAGCTGGAAGAATTTGAGCACCTGGAGCACGAGGAAGCTCTCAAAAAATAATTGCGCCGAAGCCTGTCGTATGCTATACTATAGAGTGTTTGTGTGACCCTCCGGCCCGCCGCACCACCGATGTGCCGGAGATGAAGTTGTAGAATCAGGAAGAGGAGCATTCCATGAAAAAAGGCTTTGACAACGCGAAATATCTTCAGATGCAGTCCCAGCACATCCGGGAGCGCATCGCACAGTTCGACAACAAGCTCTACCTCGAGTTTGGCGGCAAGCTGTTCGACGACTACCACGCCTCCCGCGTGCTGCCGGGCTTTGAGCCGGACTCCAAGCTGCAGATGCTGCTGCAGCTCAAGGAGCAGGCCGAGATCGTCATCGTCATCAGCGCGCAGGACATCATCAGCAGCAAGGTGCGCGGCGACTACGGCATCACCTACGACCTCGACGTTCTCCGCCTCATCGACGCCTTCCAGGGCATGGGCCTGTTCGTGGGCAGCGTCTGCGTGACCATGTACACCGCCGCCCCCGAGGTCGAAGCCTTTGAGCACAAGCTGAACAGCGTGGGCGTGCGCACCTTCCGCCACTATAAGATCCCCGGCTACCCCAACGACGTGGCCCGCATCGTCAGCGACGAGGGCTACGGCAAGAACGACTACATCGAGACCCAGCGTCCCCTCGTCGTCATCACGGCCCCCGGCCCCGGCAGCGGCAAGATGGCCACCTGCCTGTCCCAGCTGTACCACGAATACAAGCGGGGCGTGAAGGCCGGTTATGCCAAGTTTGAGACCTTTCCCATCTGGAACATCCCCCTGAAGCACCCGGTCAACCTGGCTTACGAGGCTGCCACTGCCGACCTGAACGATGTGAACATGATCGACCCGTTCCATCTGGAGGCCTATGGCAAGACCGCGGTCAACTACAACCGCGACATTGAGATCTTCCCCGTGGTCAACGCCATGTTTGAGCTGATTGCAGGCAAGAGCCCCTACCACTCCCCCACCGACATGGGCGTGAACATGGCCGGCAACTGCATTGTGGATGACGCGGCCTGCTGTGAAGCTTCCCGCAACGAGATCGTCCGCCGCTACTTCAAGGCCCTGTGCGACCTCAAGAACGGCGCACAGATCCAGAGTGAGGTCTACAAGCTGGAGCTGCTGATGAATCAGGCCGGACTGACCCAGGGCAGCCGCCCGGTGGAGCAGGCCGCCCATGCAGTCTCTGAAAAGACCGGCGGTGCCCCCGCCGCTGCCATTGAGCTGCCGGACGGCACCGTTGTCACCGGCAAGACCGGCCCCCTGCTGGGTGCCGCTTCCTCCGCTCTGCTCAACGCGCTGAAAAAGCTGGCCGGTATCGACCAGGAGCTTGACCTCGTTTCTGCCGCCGCCATCGAGCCCATCCAGACCCTCAAGACCAACTATCTGGGCAGCAAGAACCCCCGTCTGCACACCGACGAGATTCTAATTGCCCTGTCCAGCTCGGCCGCGCAGAATCCCACTGCTGCAGCCGCCCTCAAGCAGCTCTCCCACCTGAAGGGCTGCGATATGCACTCCACCGTCATCCTGTCCAGCGTGGATATGGATACCGTGAAGAAGCTGGGCATGTATCTGACCTGCGAGCCCACCTATGAGGAAGCAGACCGGATGTATCATAAGAAATAATTTTCTATCGTTTGCAACGATAATTTGCAGTTTCATAAGGATTCACAAAACGGGAGGATTTTAAATGGCTGTTGTACCAGGCCTTTTTGGTATTACACATTCCAACCGAGATTTTTCTTTGAAAGATACCTGGGGAAAGAATCAGTTTAACTCGTCTTTTCCAGCAGCCTTAGCCTGTTATCTTTATTCGAAAGAGTTAAAAGCAGTTTATTATAAAACTGATTCCTCCATGCAAACGGTTATTGAGCATATTGGTATTGAGGATCTCTACAAAGCCGACCCTTTGGGGGACGATACATATTTTGCTTTTGAAACTCAATTCACGCCCTTTCAAAAATATGTCCTTGGCTCTATTCCTCGAAACGATCTTGTTATCATGAACGGCACCCAAAGTGTCAGTTCTTTGGAAATCAAGCTTACTGCGTTGCCTGACAATCCAACCTGTGATTTTTCTGAAGATGCATATGGTTCTGAAATTGTAATTCGTCCGGATACCATCATCTATCTCGCCTGTGCTTTTATTTATGCTTGCAACGATGATCGCAATATTCTACAAAGCATTCTTCAGGATGCTGGTAACGCTGTTATCGACTGGACTTCTGCAAGTTGTGTTCTTCCGCATTTATATGATATCTATCAGGCCATCAAACGACTTGTTTCTATAAGTGCGTCATTCCAATCTCCTGTTGTAATGGAACCTGTATGGAAGACTCGAGGAAAGTCACCTCAGCTTGCTAACGACTGCCTTGATGTTTTTGTTTGGAGCAATTGTGGTCTTCTGAATTTATTTATGCCATCCGAACAGGACTTTATTTCTGTAGGTACAGTAAAAACATTAGATAAAATAAGTCGTCATACTCGCACAATGATTTGGCTCTTCAAAATGCTGAAAGATTATGCTGATACTGGTCATTTCAACGGCTCTAAAATCATTGATGAACTCTCTTACAATACCAAAAATGATAAAGCTTTTTCTTCAAATGGATTACGCACTCATCCCATTATGGCTTGTCCAGAACTCACCCATCCAAGAATCACCAAGGGAGAAATCAAAAATATCATCTTGGGTGGTGGACAAAATTTGTTAAGCCCAGAGCGGAGATTTGATGCCATCATATATAACTCACCTGATTTGTTCAAGGAGGATTTCCTCTAAATGCCTACTGCTATTGATTTATTCTGTGGCTGTGGTGGTCTTTCGCTCGGTTTTCAAAATGCAGGTTTTACAATTTTGCGTGCTTTTGATATCTGGGATAAAGCCATAAATAATTACAACCTCAATTTTTCTCATCCTGCAGAATTGCAAGATATCAATCAGCTATCTCCAGATTACTTGAAGTCATTCTCACCTGACGTAATCATTGGTGGCCCACCATGTCAGGACTATTCTTCTGCCGGAAAACAAGATGAAACACTCGGACGAGCCAATTTAACTTTACGATATGCCGAGTTGGTCTGTTCTGTACGTTCTCGCTGGTTCGTCATGGAGAATGTCGATCGAATCTTAAAGTCATCCACATTGCCAAAAGCTTTGGCATTGTTTCGTAACGCTGGCTATGGATTATCTCAAGTTGTTCTGGATGCTTCCAGATGTGGTGTTCCACAAAAAAGAAAACGTTTTTTCCTGATTGGTGAACTAAACGGTGAAGATTGTGCTTTAGAATTCGCTTTGCAAAATGACCAATCTACCCATTGCATGACGATTCGTGACTACCTCCAAAATGAATTTGGGGTTGAGTATTATTATCGCCATCCCCGTTCTTACGCCAGACGTGGTATTTTCAGTATTGACGAGCCAAGCCCAACGGTTCGGGGGGTCAATCGTCCTCTTCCCCAAAATTACAAAGTGCATCCGGGAGATGCTACACAGAATTTGGATGGTCTGCGCTGTCTAACAACCTTGGAACGAGCACGAATCCAAACTTTTCCTGCCGACTTTCATTTTCAGGGTACCAAAACCGATTTGGAGCAAATGATTGGAAACGCCGTTCCTGTTGATCTCGCTTCCTATGTAGCGAAACACCTTCTCTCCTATATGGAGCATGGCGCATCATATACCCAGCTCCATTTTTGATTAAACAAAAAGCAAGTGCAACGCATTTTTCAGGACAGTTTCCTGTAACAATGGGTTTGCACTTGCTTTTTTTCGTTTCTCTTCTTAGGCTCTTGTCTGTTCCCAGTAGGCTCCCATGCTCTGGCCGGGCTGGTCGGTGACATCATCGTTCAGATAGTCTGCAAGGCCAAAGGCTTCCGGCTTCCAGCTGCGGGCAGCATCCACGGTGGGGTATTCCACCTCAGCGTACCAGAACGCAGTGGGCTGGCCCTCATCCACATGGTTCACCTCCAGCACAAGGCCATCGGGCAGGGCGTAGCTTCTGCGGATCTTCCCGATCAGGGGCTTACCGATGATCCTTGTTTCCAGTTCATCAAACAGTTTCTTGTCGATAGGGCGCTCGATCTCTTCCCGTGCAAGCCCGCTTCCGGACTTGAAGCAGAGGATATAGGCCGTCTCGCCGCCCTTGAGCGCTTCCTCCCGGATGCGCACAGTGGGCCGCACGCTGATATATCCCTGCCGCATGGCAAACTCTTCCTTGAGCGGCAGAGCCGGGAAGTTTTCGCCCTCCGGCCAGCCGTTCACCATCCATTTGCGTTCGATTTCCATGACGTTTTCCTCGTTTCTGTGTTTTTGTATTTATTCTAGCACGTTTTTATGTTAGAATAAATATCAGTATGAAATTTTAGCATCCTCACCCTCTCAGTCAATGCCTGACGGCATTGCCAGCTCCCCCAAAGGGGGAGCCAAGAGCCGCTCTGTATTCAAGCTTGATGAGACTGAATCGAAAATCGCCAAAGGCTCTCCCTTTGGGAGAGCCTTTGGCGAGCGGAGCGAGACTGAGAGGGCGAGCCAGTTATAACAGGAGCAACTATGAAATCTTCTCGCAATTACCCCGTTTACACCGTCAACAAACACGCCGAGGGCCTGCTGGTGGGCGGCCACCCCTGGGTGTACGAAAACGACATCCAGAGTTCCCCGGAAGCAGAGCCTGAAAACGGTACGCTGGTCGATGTGGTCAGCACAAGGGGTGCCTATCTCGGCACCGGTTTTCTCTCACTGAAAAGCAAGATCCGGGTGCGGCTCATCTCCCGCAATGCTAACGACACCTTTGATGCCGCTTTCTGGAAGCGCCGGGTCGAATACGCCTGGGCCTACCGCAAGACCGTGCTGGAGCCCGCCGACCTGACCGCCTGCCGTGTCATCTTTGGCGAGGCTGACCAGTTCCCGGGCCTGACTGTGGACCGGTTCAACAATATCCTTGTCACCCAGACCCTGAGCGTGGGCATGGAAAAGCTCAAGCCCATCCTCTTCCCCCTGCTGGCAGAAGTCCTGCGCGCTGACGGACAGACCATTGAGGGCATCTACGAACGCAACGACGAGGCCCTACGGGCCAAGGAGGGCCTGGCACAGAACAAGGGCTGGTTTGACCTGCCCGGCGAGACGCACCCCGACAGCACCCAGACTGAGATCTGCGAGAACGGCGTGTTCTACCACGTTGATTTTGAGAACGGCCAGAAGACCGGCTTTTTCCTCGACCAGAAATACAACCGCCGGGCCGTGGCCCGCATTGCTGCCGGGCACACCGTGCTGGACTGCTTTACCCACACCGGCAGCTTTGCGCTGAACGCCGCCAAGGGCGGGGCTGCCCGGGTCACTGCCGCTGACATCAGCGCCGAGGCCATTGCCATGGCCCAGCGGAACGCCCAGCGCAACAACCTGACCAACATGGATTTTCTCTGCGAGGACACCTTTGAGCTGCTGCCCCGGCTGGAAAAAGAGGGCCACCCTTACGACTTTATCATCCTTGATCCGCCGGCCTTTACCAAGGCCCGCCGCACAGTGGAAAACGCCATGCGCGGCTATAAGGAGATCAACTACCGTGCCATGAAGCTGCTGCCCCGGGGCGGCTATCTGGCCACGGCCAGCTGCTCTCACTTTGCCACCGAGGAGCTGTTCATCAAGATGCTGCACGCCGCCGCAAAGGATGCCCACCGGCAGCTGCGGCAGATCGAGGTGAAGCAGCAAGCACCGGATCACCCCATCCTGTGGGGCGTGCCCGAGACCAATTACCTGAAGTTCTTCCTGTTCCAGGTGATCTAAAAGTAATACCAAATACGATATCTCCCAAAAAAACGAGAACGTGTTTGTGCAGAATCGTCAGTTTTGTCAATTGCCTTTTGAGCCGTTCCGGGATATAATCAAACCATAGACAGCAACGGCGCTGTGGGTCACCTCCTGACTCGCAGCG
>ERZ827488.4542-NODE-4542-length-9854-cov-4.307889_pt1 | contig 9854 bp, 10 predicted proteins | sample MGYA00519771_ERZ827488 | MGnify/ENA primary metagenome ERZ827488 (study PRJEB31778, sample SAMEA3449323) | human gut metagenome | biome: human gut; feature: human-associated habitat; material: faeces | place: United Kingdom | collected 2010/2012 ...
CCGCCGCTGCATACCTGCGAGCCAAAGAAGACTATCTGATGGGAATCAATTTCTCCAGAGTCCTGACACTCAAATATGGCTGGACACTCGGTAACTATTTAAATCAGAAACGAAGCTTAGTGGTAGCAGTCGGACGAGTGATGACTTGTGTTCTCGGAATGATCGTCAAGAGAGAACGAGAGATCCGTACCTTTGTGCCAACACCATTTTACAGAATCTTAGGACACTTTGACTGCCAGGGATTTGAAGTGGAAGCCGAATGGAAAGCAGTGAAAGGATCAAAGTACTTTGAGTCCAAGAAATTATATAAGGATAACGGATTCCTGGGCAAGAACGATGCACAGGAATTCATCAAATATTTAGAAGATGGAAGCAACAATAAGACGATCGTAGTATCCTCATCCAAACGACAGGAAAAGAAGAATCCGCCGTTATTATATAATCTGGCAGAACTTCAGAATGAATGTTCCAAACGATTCAAGCTAAGTCCAGATGAGACATTAAAAGTGGTCCAGGACCTATATGAAAAGAAACTGGTTACATATCCAAGAACCGATGCCAGAGTCTTATCCAGTGCGGTCGCCAAAGAGATTTATAAAAATATCGGAGGATTAAACAATTACACTCCACTATCAGGATTTGCAAATGAGATCATGCAGGGCAAGAAGTATCAGGGAATCATCAAGTCGAAATACGTAGATGACAAGAAGATCACCGACCACTATGCGATCATTCCAACCGGACAGGCAGTAGGCAGTTTATCAAGGATCTCAGAGATGGGACAGAAAGTCTACGATGTGATCGCCAGAAGATTCCTAAGCATTTTTATGCCGCCAGCTGTGTACTTAAAGATCAAATTAGAGACACAGACCAAAGGCGAAGCATTCTTTGCAAACTTTAAGATGTTAAAAGACCCAGGATACTTAAAAGTCACAGGAATGGGCGGACAGAAGAAAGAAGCCCAATTAACAGAAGAACAGATCCATGCGATCTCATCTTTGAAGAAAGGTATGCCTCTTCCAGTGAAAGACTATACGATCAAAGATGGAACAACATCCGCACCAAAACGATACAACTCAGGTTCTTTGATCCTTGCCATGGAAAATGCAGGACAGCTCATTGAAGATGAAGATTTAAGAGAACAGATCAAAGGAAGCGGAATCGGAACAAGTGCGACAAGAGCAGAGATCGTAAAGAAACTTGTGTCCAATAAATACATCGCATTAAATAAAAAGACACAGATCGTAACTCCAACGTTAACTGGAGAGATGATCGTAAACGTTGTCAGTGCATCCATTGGATCACTCCTAAACCCAACCTTAACCGCAAGCTGGGAAAAAGGTCTTACTTACGTGGCAGAAGGAAGTGTCACAGAAGAAGAGTATATGCAGAAGTTAGACAAGTTTGTCACCCAGAAGACAAATATCGTCAAGCAAAATAACTTCCAGTATCAGCTCAGACAATCCTTTGACCAGATCGCACCATATTATCAAAAGAAAAAATAAAATAACATTCATAAAAGCACCTTCCATCACATATATTTGGATTATACCAAAATGGGGAGGTGTTTTTAAATTTATGAAAGAGGAAGAAATCTTAGGAATCCTTCCATTACATATCAGAACGATCATAAAGCAGGCAGGCATCAACTGGGACGAACTTCAGGAAATCCGCCTGCGTATTCAAAAGCCAGTCATTTTAAAATACAACGCAAAAACCTGTTATCTATCCGAACAGGGAAAGATCACAACAAGAAAAGAACAATTACATATCGTAACCTCACAAGAGATCAGACAAGCCATGGAATATATCAGCAGCTATTCGATGTATGCTTATATCGAACAGTTAAAACAAGGATTTTTAACGATCCGAGGCGGACACCGAGTTGGTATCTGCGGAACCGTTGTCATGGATCATGACAAAGTCAAAACGATCCGACATATTTCCGGGTTAAATATCCGAGTCGCACATGAAGTGAAAGGATGTGCGGACATCTTATATTCACGCTGCACCAGAATGGGAAAACTCATTCCAACGCTGATCATCTCACCACCCGGCTGTGGAAAAACAACTCTGCTTCGGGATATGATCCGAAAAGTCTCTGATGAAGGACAGACCGTTGGAGTTGTCGATGAACGAAGTGAGATCGGAGCATGCTACCAAGGCGTTGCCCAAAATGATCTCGGGATTCAGACAGATGTCATGGATGCATGTGAAAAAGGACAGGGCATGAATATGCTGATCCGATCCATGGCCCCCGATGTGATCGCTGTGGACGAGATTGGAAGCAAAGAAGATGTGGAAGCCTTATTTTTCTGTGCCTACCGTGGCTGCAGTATTCTGGCAACGGCCCATGGAAAGAACAAAGAATCGTTATCCAAGAATCCCTATATGCGGGAGATCATCAACAAAAAGATGTTTCAGCGCTACGTGATCTTAGAACAGCGAAACCAGCCTGGCTATATCGCACAGATCATAGATGAAAACGGGGTGGTCCTAAATTGATCAAGATATTAGGATCATTGATCGTGATCTTCGCAGGAATCGGATTTGGATTTCACAAAGCCGCAAAAGAACAAAAACGTCTAGAACAGGGAATTGCGATCAAACGAATGTTATACCTTCTGCAAGGAGAGATCCGCTATGGATTTACCCCACTTCCAGAAGCTGTTTTAAAAATATCGATAAAGACAGAAAAGGAATATCAGCCATTTCTAAAAAAGGTGGCAAAGCAGTTAGAGACACACAGTGAAGAATCTTTCGCTAAAATATGGCAACAGACCGCTGAGCAGAAATTAAAACAAGTGATCTATGAACCAAAGTTTTATGAAATCTTAAAAAACATGGGTGAAACGATCGGATATCTTGACCAACAGATGCAGGAGAAAACGATCCTGCTGACAATCGAACAACTCGATGACCAGATCTTCCTTATGAAAGATCAAGTAGTAAAGAACTGCAAGATGTACCGAAGCCTCGGTATATCACTAAGCGTTCTGATCGTGATCATCTTACTATAAAACAACTACCAGACATTTTTATGACAAGGAGGGGTTATGAGTGTCAATATCATTTTTCGGATCGCAGCCGTTGGAATTCTTGTAACGATCCTTGTGCAGGTCTTAAAACATTCCGGAAGAGACGAGCAGGCATTTTTGATCACACTTGCTGGACTGATCCTTGTCCTTGGCTGGGTGATTCCGTATATCTATGATCTGTTTGAAAGCGTCCAGACACTTTTTACGATATCCTAGAGATTGGAGGCGGATACTAAGATGATAAAAGTCGCAGTCTTTGGAATCGTTGCAAGTCTGATCGCCATGAAGATCAAAACGATCCGTCCAGAAATCGCAGTCGTGATCGCAGTGATCTCAAGCATTCTTCTGGCAATGTATGGACTAAAACAAATGGAGGAAATACTAACCGTGTTTGAGATGATCCGGTCCTATTCAAAAATCCCACAAAGTTACTTCCAGATCCTTTTAAAACTGATCGGTATCTCCTTCATCTGCGAGTTTGCATCCAATATCTGTAAAGATGCAGGACAGGCATCGATCGCAAAGCAGATCGAGTTTGCAGGGAAATTAGCGATCCTGATCGTTGGACTTCCAGTCTTTGAATCGCTGCTTGGAACGATCCAGAAACTATTAGGAAACGGCACATGAAACAAAGAATATTCCTGCTAACCTTGCTATTTTTACTGATCCTTACAAGAACAAATGATATTTCAGCCAAAGAAACAAAACTCAACGAAGATATGTTTACCAATGTGGAAAACACCTTAAAAGACAAAGAGATCAATCTATCTTATACACAATTAGTAAAACAGCTGATCCACGGAAATGTAAAAGGTGTTCTGCATACGATCAAAGCCAAAATGAAAGAGGTATTTTTAAACCGTATGTTGATCCAAAAAGACCTGATCAGAGAAATCCTTCTGATCGCATTTACCGCAGCCATTTTTAAAAATCTGTCCGATTCCTTTTTTCAGCAAAGCACAGCCAATAGTGCATTTTATATTACTTATGTGATCCTATGCGGTGTCATGGTACATTCCTTTTTTTATTTAAACAAAACAGTGACGCAGCTCATTACCTTAATGGCAGATTATATGAAAGGAATGATCATGGCATATTCACTGGCTGTTGTCTCAACTTCCGGGATCACGACATCAACGACAGTTTATGAATTTTATCTTCTGCTGATCTATGCAATGACAACCCTTACAAATGTTGTATTACTTCCGATGATCAAGATCTTATTTGTCCTAAAGATCATCAACCATATATCAAAAGAAGAACATTTTTCAAGACTATGTAAAACGCTCGAAGGTGTGATCAAGTTTTTGCTCAAAGGATTCCTAAGTGTCCTGTTAGGAGTCCAGCTGATCCAGTCGATGATCCTTCCAGCCGTTGATTCCATGAAAAATACAGTTCTCCAAAAAGGAATGAGTGCCATTCCAGGAATTGGAAGTGGTTTGAATTCAGCCATGACCATGGTCATCGGTTCGGCAGTTGTGATCAAAAACAGCATCGGAGCCGTTGGAATCCTTGTACTGATCGTGATCATCGTGCCACCAGTTATAGAGATCACAGCAGTTGTTCTTACCTATCTGCTGGCAGGGATCATGATCCAGCCCATATCCGACAAAAGGATCACCGGAGCGATGGATGCAGTCATTCAAAGTGGGAAATTAATGCTTTCGATGATCTTTACGATGGCACTATTATTTATCCTGTCCGTGGCATTGATCGCATTCTCAACCAACGTTAATTATTATGCGGGGTAAGGATTATGGATTATCTGAAAATGATCATATTTTTTCTGATCTTAACAACACTGATCGATCAGCTCTGCGACAAAAGCATCTACCGTCCATACCTTCGGTTAATGACAGGATTTATGCTCATTTCCCTGATGATGCAGCCAATGTCCTATTATTTATCCAACGAAGATATCGTGACACAGGCAATCTCCACCGCAGTCAAAGGAGAAAATAACCCTGCATTTTTAGATGGTGCAAAAGAGGAAAAACAAAATCAGATCAAAGAACAGATCACAACGTTATTTTCACAATACGATATCAAAGTATTAGACGTTGACTCAAAGGTAAATGAAAAAGGAACCATCGAGAAGATCGACATCAAAACAGACAAGCTTCGTCATACAAAGAAACTAAAAACCGCAATTTCAAACTTCTATAATATGAAGGAATCTAATATAAATATAAGTGAGTAGAAGAAATATGATAGAGAGGGAAAAACTACAACATCTGATCGAAAATATCGGCATTCCAAAACTTTGCCTGATCTTACTTCTTGGCATCAGCCTGATCATCGTAAGCATCCCATCCGGGAAGACAAAGAAGAACGCACAAAGTACTGAAACCACAGCAAAAGAAGATTCTACTGATTTCTATGTGAAAAAGCAGGAAAAACGATTGGTCAATGCATTAAAACATGTAGAAGGAGTCGGAAAAGTAAAAGTGATGATCACCGTTAATTCATCCAAAGAAGCCGTCGTAAATAAAGACAGTCCCTATGAACAAAGCAGCAGTGAAAAAGAAAAAACAGTCAAAGAGGATGAACAGACCGTCTTAGTCGAAGAAGACGGAAAGAAAGTTCCATACGTGATCAAAGAAGTAGAACCAGTCGTTGAAGGAGTGGTCGTCGTCGCCCAGGGCGGTGGGAATGATATTATAAAGAATCAGATCGTTGAAGCAGTTTCTGTGTTATTTCATATTTCATCTTATAAAGTGAAAGTCTTAAAAATGGAGGATTCCTAACAATGAAAAAAGTATTTCAGAAAAATCAGATGATCATCATGACCTTAGCGGTTGTGATCGCTGTTGCAGGGTATGTAAATTATAGTCAGAAATACGATTCGGCTGGGACGAAGAATAGTAAGACGAAGACAGTTTCAAAGAATGTAGCCAAAGAGAGTGCGGCAGCAGTAACAGATGATGTAACCGACGTTGGGGAAGCGGTACTGACGAATGCTCAGGTTAGTAATTATGTGGCGAAGGCGAAACTTGAGAGGGAGCAGACACATAGCAAGGCGAAGGATACACTGGAAGAGATTATTAAGGATCAGACGGTGAAAGATAGTGTGAAACAGGATGCGGTGGATAAACTGGCAATGTTGTCAGAACAGATGGAGATGGAGACGGCAGCGGAGAATCTGCTGGGGGCTAAGGGATTTTTGAATAGTATTGTTACGATTACGAATGGGAAGGTGGATGTGTTGGTGAATAAGAAGGATCTGTCTAAGGTTGAGAGGAGTCAGATTGAGGATATTGTGGTTAGGAAGGTGGGATGCCAGTTGGGGGATGTGGTGATTAGTTCGATTAAAACGGAGGAGTAGGTGAAAGTGCATATGGAATAGATGGTTGGGTTCTCTCTGGATGATGTTCTTGGATGATTTAGAATATTGTTTGGAGAGAATTTTATGTGTATATATGGATTTGTATATTAGGGTTGCATATTTGATTGATTGGATTCATAATAGGAAGTGTTAAGCTAATAAAAAACTTGATATGATAAAAATATAATGATTTCTGTCGACCTGTGATAGTGTAAAAAACGCAGGGAATCGACAGAAGTAAAAAATGGCTAAAATAGGAGGTGTTGCTAAAACATATGATGAAGAGTGAGAAAGAAATGATATATTTTGAAGAGGTCGACAGAATAAAGGTATTTCGTGGAGTAAATAAGCAGTTGGTTTTGGGACGGGAATTAATAGAAACATAATGGAATTTAAAGAGGTCTAACATTGCTTTAGAGATTGGAATAAATGCGAATTAATAGAAACATAATGGAATTTAAAGACAATCGGGCGGAATCATTTCCACTAAGTCAATAGTTCCGAATTAATAGAAACATAATGGAATTTAAAGCAAAGAAAAAGGTCAAAGTAAAGAAAGGACAAACAGAATTAATAGAAACATAATGGAATTTAAAGTTTAGAGGATTTTTCTTTGGATCGTAGTAGGAAGGGAATTAATAGAAACATAATGGAATTTAAAGGAATAAAAAAATGCGTGATCTTGGCGGCTATTACAGAATTAATAGAAACATAATGGAATTTAAAGAACGAGGAATTATCTAATGTAAAATATAATGATGAGAATTAATAGAAACATAATGGAATTTAAAGTAATATACAGACTTGTAAGCTCACAGAACGCTCTACAAGAATTAATAGAAACATAATGGAATTTAAAGGCAAGTAGGCACAATGTATGAACTGTTGTATCATGTCGAATTAATAGAAACATAATGGAATTTAAAGAGCAAAGAAGATATTGCTGATCCGATTGCAATTATCAGAATTAATAGAAACATAATGGAATTTAAAGTTAGTTCCTGTCATCGTGTCCGAAGAACTTTGGGATCGAATTAATAGAAACATAATGGAATTTAAAGTAACCCTTAAATTGATATAAATTAGCAGATATATTTGAATTAATAGAAACATAATGGAATTTAAAGTTTTTCTCCGTCTCGGTTTTCCAACTCTTCAAGCCGGAATTAATAGAAACATAATGGAATTTAAAGATAAATATGAAAAGCCTTAATGCTATTTGCTGTATGGAATTAATAGAAACATAATGGAATTTAAAGGTATCTACGGACTTAAATGCTTTGCTCACGTCATAGAATTAATAGAAACATAATGGAATTTAAAGAACTTGGAACCTCTCGTTTAAGCTCACTCAAATCAGCGAATTAATAGAAACATAATGGAATTTAAAGGAGTTAGTGCCAAAAATTCCCCAAAAAACAAAAGAGAATTAATAGAAACATAATGGAATTTAAAGATTTTTAATACTTTATACATGTTTGCCTCCTATTCAGAATTAATAGAAACATAATGGAATTTAAAGGACTTTTTTCTGTTTTTGTTTTGGCATACTTAGGTGAATTAATAGAAACATAATGGAATTTAAAGTACAATCTTTAGTCATAAAAATTTACCTCACTTTCTGAATTAATAGAAACATAATGGAATTTAAAGTTGTTTCTCCTTTCTTACATCGCTAATCTGTATTTTGAATTAATAGAAACATAATGGAATTTAAAGTTCGAAGAAGATACAGAAGAGCTGATTGAAGAAGAGAATTAATAGAAACATAATGGAATTTAAAGCATACAAACAAAGTAGTAAATGGTTTGTTGTCCAGAATTAATAGAAACATAATGGAATTTAAAGTGGTTTCGTACATCTCTAATCATCGGATGGAACACATGAATTAATAGAAACATAATGGAATTTAAAGTTATTTGTGATATTTAGACGTTGCCCTTTTAATTTTGAATTAATAGAAACATAATGGAATTTAAAGTAATTTCAGATAGAACTTTATCAGATTCTCCACGCTGAATTAATAGAAACATAATGGAATTTAAAGTATGTCAGACAAGCATTTAATTATGTCCACCTGTGAGAATTAATAGAAACATAATGGAATTTAAAGATCCAATAATAAGTAATCTTAAATCGTCCCATATAGAGAATTAATAGAAACATAATGGAATTTAAAGTTTGAAAACATGGTGGCAGATTACGTAAAAGAAACAGAATTAATAGAAACATAATGGAATTTAAAGAATAACACGATCAGTATTGGAATAATTTTTTGTCTCGAATTAATAAAAACATATTGAAATTTAAATCATTATAAAAAGATTTCCAATATGGACGATTGATATTAAATTCCGTTAATATAATTTAAATTTCAATATGAAAAATTATATTGATATTATAATAGATGGGTTTATAAAAAGCAACAAAAATTGTGACCGTTAATATAAGGATTGACAAAAAATAAGTACAGCAGTATTCTAAAAGTAGAAAGGAGAAATAACACCTATGCGTTTAGAATTACAAATGGAATTATTGAAACCAGAACTAGATATTGATTATCGTAGAATCATAATATCTTATCTAAAATTTGCATTAGAACATTGTGAAGGAGGAAGATTTTTCGAAAAGTTTTATAAAGATCGGGACAATATAGTTAAAGATTATTGCTTTTCAACATTTTTTAGTAAGCCACGATTCACAAAAGAAAAGATTTATTTTGATAAGAATGAAATGAAAATTATATTTTCATGCAGTGATAGGAATCGAACAGGATTGATTTTTCAGACGGCATTTTTATCAATTCAACATATGGAATTTCCTTTAGCAAATGGCAACCATATGATATTAAGAAAAATAATACAAAAAAAAGAAGTATTGATTACTGAGCCTGTTGTGTATTTTCAGACAATGTTAGGAAATGGCCTATGTGTACGTGAACATAATAGAGAAACAAATAGAGATATATTTATTACATGTGAAGATAAAGAATTTCCTGAAAAGGCAGAGATGATTATAAAAAATCAGCTTCAAATGGCAGGATTTTATAAAAAACAATATGAAGATATTAAAGTCGAACCAGTAGATTGCAAAAAAATAGTGGTGAAACATTATGGTATTTTTATAGATTTAACAGTAGGTGTTTTAAAAATATCAGGGGATATGAATGCATTACAATATTTATATCAAAGCGGCGCTGGAAGTCATCACGCAACAGGCTTTGGATGTCTCAATGTGATAAGACAGGGGGAAGATGAATGAAAGATGAAATGGTTTGTTTAGAGCCATTTGATTGGAGATATTCTGCAGCTATCGTTGGGTTGCAAAAATATCTAGAATGGCTTGGAACAGAAGAACCAGAGTTAATAATAACAGAAGATACTCTTGAATACAACAGAAAATATTTAAATAAATCAGAGTTCTTAAAATTTGCAGAATATTATTTCAAAGATGATATGCATCATATTGAAATAGAAAATAAATTAAAAGAA
>ERZ827488.4551-NODE-4551-length-9840-cov-6.456208_pt1 | contig 9840 bp, 9 predicted proteins | sample MGYA00519771_ERZ827488 | MGnify/ENA primary metagenome ERZ827488 (study PRJEB31778, sample SAMEA3449323) | human gut metagenome | biome: human gut; feature: human-associated habitat; material: faeces | place: United Kingdom | collected 2010/2012 ...
CATTTTTCACCTCCTCTACCTTTATTATTCTACATAACTTTCGTTTTTCCTTTTTAAATTACAAAAAAAGACAAATAAGCAACAATTATACTTATTTGTCTTTCTTTATTCTTGAACTAATAATTTAGATATTTCTCGTTCCGTTAAAACTTTTCCTTCTGATTTAACATTGACATCTATAATAAGAGCAGGAGTATTTTTTATATTGTAAGTGTTTTTGGCATTTTCCGAGTTTAGTTCTTCAAAATCTATATGAATTTCACTGCTATCGATGGCTCTTTTGACCATTTTTTTTTATTTCATTCCATTACTACAATTTGATCCAACAATATTAACTCTTATACTATCACCTTCTTTCTGTAATTATATTACCAATCAATTATGAAAAAATTATGATAGAATTTTGAAAATTAAATTCTTTTTTTTTTTGAACTTTTAGTGTATACTAATGATAAGAATAGAGGGGATTATATGATTTTAAGAAAGCCTTATGCAATATTAATTAAAAATTTTAAATTAATCCATATTATTTTAGCTATTTTTATGGGCTATTTATTTTATAAAACAAATATGGTTTTAAGTTTTTTAAATGAATATTTATCTAGTGTTGCTACTACAATTTCAAGTGATGTGACATCTTCTTTATTTGGACCATTATTGATTATTTCCTTAATCATTGTTATTTTAGGAAGTATCATTATTTTATCGTTAATGCATTTTAAAGATAAGCCTGTTAAGTTTTATATTTTTAATATTTTGATTCATATTATTTTAGCAGTTTTTTATTATGTTGCTTTTTCGATTATTAAGTCTCTTGAAGTTGGTCTAGTAGATATCCGAGTTTTAAAAGTAATTCACGATTTTACTTTAATTGCTTTAATGATTCAATTTGTAGGATTGATTTTTGTTATTTTTAGAGCTACAGGTTTTGATATTAAAAATTTTGATTTTAAAAAGGATTTAGAGGATTTAAATATTACAACTTCCGATAATGAGGAATTTGAAGTTGATTTAGAAGTTGATACTGGAAAGTTAAAAAGAAAATTCAATAAAAAAATAAGACATTTAAGATATATTTATTTAGAAAATAAATTATTGTTTAATATTATAGGAAGTATTTCAATTGCTTTAATTAGTTTTTTAATTTATTTGAATGTTGGTGTTTATAATAAGACATTCCAATTAGATGAGGCTTTTAAAACAAATCAATTTATTTTTAACTTTACAGATAGTTATGTTACAAAATATGATTATCAAGGGGTAGAAATAAAAAAAGATTATCAATATGTTGCAATTAAGCTAAGTATAAAAAAATTATATAATCAAAATATTAATTTAAAGACGGCTAAATTCTATTTAAATGTTGGAGGAAAAAAATTCTATCATACAACAAATTATAAAGATCGTTTATTTGCATTAGGTGAAACTTATATTAATCAAGATATTACAACAGAGTTTCAAGATTATATATTGGTATTTGAAATTCCGGATAGTTTAATTCGTAAAAAAATGATTTTAAATTATGTTGATAATAATAATGATATAATCAAAATTAATGTAGGTCCAAGCAATTTGAATAAAAAAGACGTGAAAGAAAGTGCCTCATTAACACAAGCTTTAGATTTTAAAGATTCTCCTTTAAAGGAAGTATCTATGAAGATTAATAGTTATGAAATTGCTCCTACATTTACTCTTCATTATAATTATTGTGTAAGTTCTAGTAATTGTTATGATTCTATTGAATATTTAAAACCTGGAACGAGTCATAATGTATCTACTGTTTTAATGAAACTTCAAGGTGAGATTACAGGAATTGATCATGTCTTAAAAGTATATAATTTATTTGATTTTTTAAATTATTTTGGTAGTATTAGGTATGAAATTGGTGGAGAAGAAAAAACTATGAATATCGGATTTGTTCGAGTGGTTCCTAATAAGACTACTACAAATGATTTATATATTGAAGTTACAAATGAGGTTGCTTCAGCCGATAAGGTTGACATTGTACTTAACATTCATAATAAAATATACACTTATCATTTAAAATAAGTGTTGTTTTGAAAAAAATATGTGTTATAATGAAAAGGAAAGGATGATATTATGAAGAATTTGAAATATATATTGTTACTTCTATTTTTCATAATTTATCCTACTACTACAAAAGCTGCAATTTGTTCAGATTCTGAAATTGTAGAACTTCAAAATATAGCAAAGAATATTAGTACTTCTTATGATTATGTAGAAGAAAATGGAAATGTTCATTTTAATGTTACTTTTACAAATATGAATCCTTCTGTTTATCTAGTAGATTCTTCTTCTAAACAAAGATATTATTATAACAATAATGAATTTACTATTGGAGGATTACAACAAGGAAGTTCTTATAAGTTTGATGTTTATGCAAATAAGGATTATTGCGTTGATTATTTAGTTTATACAATATATGTAAATTTACCTTATTATAATCCTTATTATAATGATTCTTTATGCAGTGGAATTGAGAATTATAAGTTTTGTAAAAAGTTTGTGAATATGCAATTAGATTATGATACATTTCAAAAAAGTGTATTAGCTTATAAGGAAAGTTTGAATAAAAAAGATAATTCTAATGAAGATATATCTAAAAATAAGTGGTTAAATTCTTTATTAGAGTTATATATTAATACATATTATATTGTTTTACCTTTCATCATTATTGTTTGTTTGGTAATTAGATATCAATATAATAAGAAAAATGATTTATTTTAGGAGGTACTTATGGATTGTAAGATACTGAAAAAGACATTATTTATATCTATATTAGCAATAAGTTTATTTTATACTGGTGAGGTTAGGGCATTGCAAGCTTGTAGTGAGGAAGTAAAGATATATTCTACTACGGATGTTACTAATACATCGTGTAAAATTACAATCGACAAAGTTCGTCAAAGAGCTAACTTTTTTGAATTCTCTATAGGTGGACATGTAGCCCTTTGTATGAATCCTGGAAAACATTTACAAAGAGAAAAAGACTATGTGATTGAAAGTATAGAACCAATTAGCAATATATGGGAACAGAAGGCTTATGCTTATGCGAATGCTCCAGAAAATGTTAACAGATTAGAAGCAAGATTAGCTGCTCAAACAATTGTGTGGTATATAGAGCAATTTGGCGATAATGTTAATGAATCTGATTTAAAAAATGCTGTTTGCTCGGCTTATGGTAGTGCTAAAGGAGATTGCGCTGGTGTTGTAAGTGCTAGATGTGATATAGAATTTGGAAAGATAAAAAATACAACGAATTTAATTCCAATTTATTCTTGGAGAAGAAAAGATGGGGCTACTGACCAACAGAGATTAATATCTCAAGTAGATATTAATTCTTTAAAAGAATATATTTCTGATACTTTCGGAGCAGGGGCAGCTGGCCATATTTCTACAGATGTAAAAGCAACCTTAAAAAAAATTGTTACAACGATACCTGGTACTGAAGTTGATGAAAAAAAATATATTTGCGAAGATGAATGCAGCTTGACTGTAGATTCAAATCCAGCTGATTGCGGCAATGCCAGCTTTAACTCAACTGCTACTGCTGGAAAAGTTTACCAGACTGTTACAGGGGCTCATTGTACGGAAGAATTTGATCCAACTAACAAAGTTACTAAAGATGGGAAACTTGAAGGAAATATTAATGAGTCATTTAGAAATTTTTATCAAATTCATTGCCTTTTAGAGCTAACACAGCAATATCCCGGAAATGTATCTTCTTCGATACGAGCAGGTGGTTATTTAGTTTGGCCTAATAATGGTCTTAATGAAAATGTAAATAAGGCTGGATTGCCTGTTTATCCATTAAGTTTAACTTATACGAAAAAATGTAAAATGGATATTTTGTCCGATGATATTAATGGTGGAAAAGGATTGAAGACATCATTTGCATTGGTGTATAAAAATATGTCAGATCAATACAATACTACAGATGAAGATAAAAAGGCTGGTGTGACAGATTTTGCTACAAATCGTGATGATAAATGCTCTGTCTCTTTAGGTAACAAAAACAGTAAGTGGGATGATTATGACAAAGCGTCGAAAGCTTATACTGCATGTGTAGAAACTGAGAAAGGTAAGTGTGTAACATGTGAAGCTAGTGATTCTGAATGCTTAACTAGAGCTGAAAATTGTCAAAAAGATGCTCAGGATCCTAAGAAAAAATGTCAAAATGAATATGCTGAAAAAGAAAAAGCAGAGACAGCATTTCATAAGGCAGAAACTCAGTATAATGCATGTATCGATTTTAAAAATGCTTATAATAATGTCACAAAGTTTGTAACAAATTGGAAGAATATTGTTTCAATAAGTAATAATTTTAATAATATTAGTGTTTCTAATTTTGGCGCTAAAATCAATTTAACTTATGGATTTGAAGGTATTTATGATAATTATAAACTTCAGCCGATTTTTAATTCTACATCTGAAATTAGTGTTTCTAATAGTAGCAGTCGATCAATGTTATCTGATGATCCACTAGATAATGCATCATTAAGAGAAAATTATGTTACAGATTTTTATTCTGATGTTGCACGATTAAAAAGCGAAATAGCAGCTAAAACTGCTAAAATATCTAGAACAATCAAATATGATTTGAATAAACGAAGCGGTTTGCCACGTAAAAATACGGCTTATGTAAAGAAGAATAGTATAAAATCAATTAGTAATGTGCAAAATATATCAAATTATACTAATATTGGTTTTGTTAATTTACCTATTCCATTTAATGCTGAGTTAAAGGAATATGAATTGACATTAAAAACAACAATCACAGGCTCTGGTATTCCACAACAAATAAAAGATGGAATTACTAAAACTTATGTATGCCATTATACGGTAACAAATGATCCACATTCACCATGTATATGTCCAGATAACACCAAAATGGCTGGCATGAGTTTGGAAAGTAAATTAAGGGATGGGACTACCTGTGCTGAAGCTCAAGCATTATATTGTGATGAGCCTATTCAAGTAAGAACTCCTTATGTATGTCCATCTAATACAAAAAATTCGGGTTTTGATTTGAGTAGTTGTGTTTATTCTGGCGGTACATTGAGTTCTTGTATTAGTCAGTGGTGTAACGATGATAAACCAGATCTAAAATGTCCTGAGACTACTAATGCTACAGATGGAATGTCAAAACAATATAGAAATTGTGTTTCAGTAAAATTAAATCAAGGTTTAAATTTAGAACAAGCTCAGGCAGCATGTAATGTATTTTGTACATCAAAAGGTCAAAAGATTATTTACAGAACAATTTCTTTATCTAATCCATTCCCAAGCTATGATTCAGATGAAACCGTTACTCAAAATAATTTAACTGTTGGTATGTTTAATGATAATATAAAAGGTAGATATCCTGGAATGAATTGGAATAGTATAACAACAGTTAAAAATAAAATATTGAACAATCGTGGTGTAGATGGAGATAAGGTCTATACAAAAACGCCACTTTACACATTTAAGTTAGATGCAAAAGTTATTAAAAATATTAGAAATTATAATAAAAAACGTAAATATACTGACTTTAAATTAAATTGTAAAATGAATTATGCTGCTGCATGTGTTAGTACTGAATTTGTTCATAATACAGCATACGGATTAACAGCTGGTACATGTAAAAATGCTACCGAAGAAAGTAATTTTTATACGTGTGATGATTAAAGGAAAGGGTGAGTAAATGAAAGAATCGTTTTGGGCTATTTTAGTAGTAACTATGGGTATTATTTCTATCGCATTTATTTACTTTTTCCAAAGTGCTACATCAACAGATGAACAGAATTATACCTTATTAAAAGAAACTACAGAAGCCGCTATGTATGAGGCAATTGATTGGGCAGAGTACCGTAAATCGGGAAATGTCCGTATCAATCGTGAAAAATTTGTAGAAAACTTTATTCGTAGATTTGCTGAAAGTGCTAGTTTATCAAATACATATCAAATTGATATTTATGATGTAAGTGAAATACCACCAAAAGTAAGTTTAAAAGTTTCTACAAAATTAAAAGAAAATGTAACAAGTGAAAATGTGGAATTTGACATTACAAATAGGCTAGATGCTATATTAGAAACGCCATATTAAGGAGGAAATAAAAATGAATAATTTTAAAATTGCGTTCCAAAGATTTATAAAAAACAAAAATACTGTAACGGTTTTAGGAGTATTTGCTATTATTTTAGTTTTATATCTTGGTTACCGTTATCAAATTAATAAAATGGTTAGTCCAGTTACTGGTATTCCAGCAGCTGCTGAAACAATCCAACCAAGAACAAAAATTACATCAGATATGATTACTTATGTTGATATTGCACCTATTGTATTACAAGATAATGTAATTAGAAGTAGTAGTGAAATTATCAATAAATACTCTGCTCCAAGTACAGTAATTCCAGAAGGTAGTTTATTCTATAAAGGAGTTGTAGTAAGTGAATCAGAACTTCCAGATTCAGCTTTCGTAAAATTAGAAGAAGGACAAGTTCCTTATAACTTCCCAGTTACTATGGATTCCACTTATGGAAATTCTATCTATCCAAATAACTATATTGACATTTATATGAAAGCTTATAATGAAAGTGGTACATTAATGGTTGGTAAGTTATTTGAAAACATTAAAGTATTAGCTGTTAAAGATTCTTCAGGACAAAATGTATTTGAAAATAGTGAAGAAACTAGAACACCAGCTTATTTAATCTTTGGATTAAATAATGAAAACAATATTTTACTTAGAAAAGCAAGCTATATGAGTAATTTCTCAGTAGAATTATTCCCAGTTCCACATGGAACTAATGTAAGTACTGAAGCTGGTGAAACTTATGTAAGTAGTCAAACATTAAAAGATTTCATAAATGCTAACACAGTTCCTAATGATGATATTAATGATAATACAACAGATAAAAAAACAGATAATACATCTGATAAAAATACAACAAAAAAAGAAAGCTAATATCACATGGAAGATACAATGTTTTCCCAAATTGATTTTGGGCATTTACAACAATATTTAGATAATGATGATATTACCGATATTTCATATAGTAATGGTGGTCAACTTTGGTTAAAAACCTTATCACGAGGATATCTTAGAGTAGAAAATTCTCCAGTTGATAACGCATTTATGGAAAAACTTGCCTTTCAATGCTCTAACGTAATGGGTAAGACATTTAATATGGCTCACCCATTCCTAGATGCTGAAGGTACTGAACTTCGTCTTAACTTTGTTCATGATTCTATTGCTAAAAATGGTATTGCTTGCGTTATTCGTAAGACTCCAGCGAAGATAAGACTAGAAAAAGAAAAATTATTAAGAGAAAAATATGTTGATTTAGATATACATGATTTTTTAGTTCAATGTGTTTTGGGTCATTGTAATATTATTGTTTGTGGAGAAACCGGTTCTGGTAAAACAGAATTTGTTAAATACTTAGCTTCTAAAACACGACCAGATGAAAAAATTATTACCATTGAGGATACTTTGGAACTTCACTTAGATCGAATCTTTCCTCATCGTGATATTGTTGCTATGAAAACAAATAATATTGCTTCTTATACAGATGTACTAGTTACCTGTATGAGACAAAACCCTAAGTGGATATTACTTTCCGAAGTACGTAGTGCTGAAGCAGTATTAGCTGTTCGTAACTCAATTTCTTCTGGACACTATATCTTATCTACAATCCATGCTGATAAAGCATCATCTATTCCAACTCGTATGTATAGTTTGCTTGAAACAAACCAAGATATTGAACAATTTTTGAAATCAATTCATAGATATGTTCAAATAGGGGTTTACATTAGAGGTTATCAAGATAAAGTTACTCATCGCTTTGTTCGTGAGATAGCTGAAGTAACAGAATTCTTTGTAACAGATGATAATAAAGCTGGATATAATGAAATTTATAAAAAAACAACAACAGGACATGTTATTAAAAATCAACCATCAAAATATTTGCTTGACTATCTAGATAGACAGGGAGTTACTATAAAAAGTGACTTAATACAAGCTACTAATAATGATGATATTATTTTTGAGTAAGGAGGAATTGTTATGGATTTATTAATATTTTTAATCATAGGTTTTGTTATTATCTTTATACTAGCATATCGTTTTAATTCGGGTGGTAGTGTATATAAATATGTTTCAAAACAAGCTTCTTTCTTATATGATAAGTATGCTCCTTATTCTTTTAAAGAAATTAGAGAAAAAGTAAAAGATTTAGGCCAAGAATATACGAAAAAGCAATATACTATTCAAATTACAGTATTTGCTGTTTCAGCAGCTATTATTTCTTATCTTTACTTTTATAACATTCTTATTTCTTTGATATATGCTTTAGTTTCTGTTATGGTTATTCCTTACTTAACTTACTTAAGATGTAAAAGAGTATATAGTGAGTATATATTTGAGCAAATTCAAGTTTATACTACTAACGTTATTATGGAATTTGCAACAACACAAAGTTTCGTAAAAGCTCTAGAAGGTGTTTATTCTTCAGGAGTTTTAGAGGATCCTGTTAAAAGTGATGTTAAAACAATGATTGATTTAGCCTATGAAAATGGTACAATTGATGAATCATTAAATTTTATGAATAGTAAATATGATTACTTTATTGTAAAAAATATGCATCAATTATTTTTACAAATTACAAATGAAGGTTCTAAAAACTCTAGTGAAGCTCTAGAAAATATGTCACTAGATATCGATATGTTAGTTGAAAATGTATATCGAGATCGTATGGATAGAGCAGCATTCTATAAAAAGTTTTTACAATTTGGTATTGTATTATATTTAATGGTTATGTTAGTACAATTCTTACTTGGAACGGAATCTTATATCAATTTATTAACAACGAATAAGTTAGTTCAAATTTTATTACATGGAATTATTTTATTAAATTCATTCTTCCTACTTAGAGGAACAAAATATTATAACGAGAATGTGGGGGCTGAATAATGGAATTTTTATTTATAGCAGCTATTCTTTTATTTGTATTTGAATACAACAAAAAAATTGATTCTAGAAAATTTGTTTCTGATATTGAGCCTTATTTTAAAGCATTAATGGAAGATGATTATACATTCCTTTTAAAGATTAGATATGGTAATATATCTGACGAAGATGTTTCAGAATTATTTGGTAAAAGAGTTCGTGATGGCGTTTTAACTATCATTGTATTAATATTTGTATTTGTCTTATCAAAACCAAGTTTCATTTCTGTTTTATTAGCTTTTATAATTGGATTTGTAGTATTTAAGGCACCATATACTAAATTACAATCTTATTATAAAAAGAATTTACATTATATTGATCAAATGCTTCCTTATTATTTGAAAAGTTTGGAAATTTTGATTCAACATTATACTGTTCCAGTAGCACTTCAAAGATCAATTCATTCCGCTCCAGAAATATTTGTTCCTGGATTAAAGAAATTAGTGGAGAGAATTGATGAAGGTGATTCTTCTGTAGATCCTTATATGGACTTTGCTAAAGAATATCCAGTTAGAGATTCTATGCGTATGATGCGTTTATTATATCGTTTAGGATTAGGATCTCAAGAAAATAAACAAGAACAATTAGTTATGTTTGCTAAAAACGTTTCTACATTACAAAATAAAGCTCGTGAACAAAAATATAAAGAGAGACTTGAAAAAATGGAAAATATGACTATGCAAATGTTAATGGGAACTGGTGGAGGTATTTTATTACTTTTACTATTCTCAATGTTACAAATGATGAATTTTTAAAAGATATGAAAATACATATCTTTTTTTGTTAATAAAAAAAGGAAAAACGAAAGTTATGTAGAATAATAAAG